>JABLTO010158679.1_pt1 | contig 21632 bp, 17 predicted proteins | sample 7160091 | NCBI WGS metagenome assembly JABLTO01 (sample SAMN14651225, study PRJNA627086) | human gut metagenome | isolation source: feces | host: Homo sapiens
CGTATTCCGGATCACCTTCCTTTCCAAAATGCTCCCAAAATGCTATCGTCCAGTCCGGTTTCAGAATCTGAAAATCCGGTGACACTGTTGCAAGATCTAAATCCACTAAGGAATCATAACGGTAAGCCACGCCGTATTCTTCAAGCTTATTTCCAATCGTGCGTTCCGACTTGGATCGCATTTTGATCCCCCAGTTTGTGGCATATTTCAAATTTTCCGGATATAAAGAGTTCTTTCGATACGAGGCGGTCATCCACTCATACTTTTTCTGATCCCAGCAGACACGGCGCAAATCCAGGAAATTAAATTTTCGCAGAAATTCTTCATCCAGCTCCCGAAAACTATTCTTTCTGAACTTTGCAATGGATCGTTTAAGCCAGTTACACTCTTCTTTCAATTTTTTAGCCTGACTTTCCAGATATGCTTTACGCGTGAGACGATAAATGCGATCTTTCTCTCGGGTGATGCTCTTCTCCCTGCCGTTGCTGTATTCACAAACGAAAATCCGTCCATTCCGCTTCCTGATGTGAAGACTTCCTCCAGGCAAATGCTGCAATTCACGGTTGATCTGCATCAATTGCTGTTCTCGATCCTGCAGCAGCTGCTGCAAAGTTTCCTCCATCGAATTTTGATATAATAATCTCTTTTCCATAGTATGATCTCCTCCTTTTTGTTTTATTTTGCCATTTCTGTATTTAAAGTGCAATCATCAGAGTGTGTTATCTTGTTGTAGAATTCGTGAATTCCCATATCGAGGACAAAAGGACTCGGATTTGGATTATTTGCTTTTTTTCACTGCACGCGCATTCGTGAATTCCCATTCCGAAAAAAAATATTAGCATATGGGAAGTGCATTACAATCTTTTTACAATGTCTGTTTTGGGGAGTTCCCACATCGTATATTTTTATGTTGTTTCGGGAATTTTTCTGGGCTGCAAAGAGTGCGGCACCTGATATCCAATGGATTTGCCGCTGTTCACTTCCCATATGACTATCATAAATGTCAATCTGGGAATTCATAAATAGAAAAGCCATTAAAATTGAGAAGCTAGTTCCCAGATAACTCAAATTATTTTCTATCTGGGAATTCATGATTTTAAAAGAATCGGTGATGACAAACCGCCGGAGGAAAGGCTGGCGGTGTCGAGAGTTGGTCAAATCGCTGAGAAAGAAAGCTGGCGGTGTCGAAGCGACAGGCAAACCGCCAGAGCGAGGAAAGCTGGCGATATCGAGGCGACAGGCAAACCGTCAGAGTGAGAAAGGCTGGCGATATCGAGGCGACAGGCAAACCGCCAGAGTGAGAAAGGCTGGCGGCAAAATTTCCAGATTGAAATACCGGCAACGGAAAGCTGGCAGCCAGTCAGACTTCCGGGGCGAAATGCCGGCGGCAAAGCTTCCGGATCGGGATGTCGGCGGCTCACCGCCGCTTCAGGGAAATAAAAACTCCTGCGATGCATATACCGGTGAAAATGATAAAAGCGATCCGGATCACGCGGATCAAAATCCCTGGGGATGCTTCCGTCAGGGAAGCATCCCCCATACAGCAGGTAACTATGATCGTGACGATCACCATGCTGATGGTGTGACCGATGGAGCGCATAGTTGCTAAAATGGAAGAGGTTACACCATAGTTTGTTTCTTCCACACAGGACATCACAGCATTGGTATTAGGCGATGAGAACAGAGCGAAACCAAACCCAGTTATGATCAGTGCTGTGACGACGATCCAGAGGGACGTGCCTTGGTTCAGGAAAACGAAGAGGCACGTCCCGAGTGCACAAAGACCCATTCCGATAGAGGAAAGCTTGAACGGAGAAAATCGATCTGACAGCTTTCCTGCCACTGGCGACAGGCCCGCCATGATCGCCGGCTGAGCGATCATGATCAGCCCTGTCGCCTGAGATGAAAATCCCTGCACCACCTGCAGGTAGATGGATACCAGGTAGCTGATGGCAAAGGTGGCTCCGTAGTTTAATAATGCCGAAAGATTGGAAAACCCGTATCCGATATTTTCACGAAACATGCGGATATCCACCGCCGGTTCTTCTATCCTGTATTCATGGCGAAGGAAAAACATCCCTACAGCCAGTCCCACTCCCGCCAGCACCGGTGAGATCCAGCCCTTGCCGATTTCCGACAGCCCATACATCAGCAGAACGATCGAGATCAGATAGAGTAAATTTCCAGTCAGATCCAGGCTGTGTGGCTTTGTGAGCGTCTCTTCTGGATCCTGCTGCTGGTTTGATTTTCTTCTGACAAGTTGCTGCAGAGTTTTTCCATGCAAATCAGTATCAGTCAAAGGGTGGTGGCTTTCTCCACAGCTATCCGTCTTCAAATTTTTTACGTTTTTATCTCCCGGCAGTCTAAACACTGCGATACATGCTGCAGTTGTGATCACACCCGTTACGATAAAGATTGCTTTCCATCCGAAATGCTGGTTAAGGAATCCTCCCAGGACAGGACCTGAGGAAAGACCGGCATAAGTGGCGGCAAGAGAATACCCGATGACTCGTCCATGGTTTTCCGCTGGAAATGCCTTAAGAAGTACGGCTGTATTGGTGCTGAATATCATAGCTGCTCCTATTCCCTGTACTACTCGAATCAAAATCAGCATCATTATGGATATAGAAAAAACAGCTGCGATACAGCAAATCGTAAACAAACCAACTCCTATCGCCAGCACTGATTTCAGGCTGGTGATATCCGCCACCCTTCCTGCAGGAACAGAACAGGCAGCTACCGCCAGCGTATATCCGGTCACAAGCCAGCCGACCATCCCGGCGCCTGTATGGAATTCCTGTGACAGGTCCGGGATGGACAAATTGAGCGCACTTCCGGTAAAGGTAGTAACGAATGCTGTCAGCACCACCACCAGAATCGTAAGTTTTGGTTTCAGGGTCTGGGGCATTCCAGCTGTCTGATCTTGCTTTGGTTTCAGGGTTTGAGGCATTCCGGCCGCCTGATCTTGCTTTGGTTTCGGGCGGTTCGCCATTCTGATCTGCTCGTTCCGCATTCCATTGTTCCTTTTCTCACATGTCTTCATACTCCTTAGTATGTACAGTGCCTTGAGATTTTACCACTGCGCCAACATCCCGGCATCTACGGTTCCGTCTCACGTTCCAAGGAGTCACGGTTCAGCCTTACGCTTCCGGAGCTTCCAACTCCGCTTCACAGCCCAAGCAGCTGCGGTTCTGCCTCTCAGTCCCGGCAGTCTCAACTCCGCCTCACAACCCAAGCAGTCACAGTCCCGGCAGTCACAACTCTGCCTCATAACCCAAGCAGTCACAGTCCAAGCATTCTGCCTCTCAGTCCTAGCACTCTCAGCTCCGCCTCACAACCCAAGCAGTCACAGTCCCAGCACTCTCAACTCCGCCTCACAGCACGATACAAATAAAGTATTCCTTTCCTTCATCGCTGATTTTCTGCAGGGATTTCTGGATCTTAATGCGAATATTATCCGGCACTCCTGCGATCTTGTTTTCCATTTGCTCCGCTACCATTTCGTAAAGAGATTTGCCGAAAATATTGGTGTCCCATATGCCATTCGGTGCGTTTCGCAGATCGTCTTTGAGGCTCTCGACCAGATCCTCTGACTGCTTTTCACTCCCGACCACCGGAGAGACCTCCGTTGTGATATCCGTTCTGATAATGTGCAGCGATGGTGCTCTGGCTGTGATCTTCACTCCGTACTTATCTCCCTGTTTGAATACTTCCGGCTCTTCTACCGTCATTTCATGAAGCTTCGGTTCCACGATACCATAGCCTGTATCTTCCACCTGCTTCATGGCGTCCTTCAGCTTGTCATAAGCTTTTTTCGCCTTGGAGAATTCTTTCAAAAGTCCAAAGAACTGAGCGTCATTTTCTACCTGCTCCTCCATCAGCTCCGTAATGATCCTGTAATACAACGGTTCAAACAGGTCCAGCCTTAACTCTGCCTGCCCGCTGCCCAGATCCACCGAACGGATCTGGGCATGCTCCACCACGTCTCCATCTTGAAGAGCATCCACCGATCCGCGCAGTTCTTCCACTGTATCAAACTTCTGCGACCAGAGACGAACCGTTTCGATCAGCTGCTTTTTCAGCCAGTGATCCGCATCAAGTCCCTCCACATATCCCGGCAGACTGAACCGGAGCTCCTTCATCGGAAACCTGCCCAGAAGTCTGCTCATCAGTTCCGTAAGCTGTGCCTGCGAAGCCTTTGCACAATCCAGAGGGAGCACCGGCACACCGTATTTTTCCTCCATCATAGCAGCATGCTCCCGCACAGAGTCAGACTCAGGACGAACGGAGTTTAAGACGACCACAAAAGGTTTGTGAAGTGCCTGCAGCTGACGGATCACCCGGTTTTCTGCTTCCCCGTAACTTCCCGGTTCCATCGTTCCGATGCTGCCGTCCGTCGTGACCACGATGCCGATCGTAGCATGCTCCCGGATCACCTTGTCGGTCCCGATCTCAGCAGCTTTTTCAAACGGAAGCTTTTCCTCATCCCAGGGAGTGGCTACCATGCGTGGCTGCCCGTCCTCCTGATCCCCCAGTGCTCCCGGCACCAGATAACCGACACAGTCCACCAGCCGCACACGGAGCCGCAGCGTGCTCTCCACATCCAGGTCGACGGCTTCCGCCGGGATGAACTTCGGCTCCGTCGTCGTGATAGTTTTGCCATTCCCGCTCTGAGGCATCTCATCAAGAATCCTTTCCCGCTCGTATCGGTTCTTTACGTTGGGGATGACCATCAGATCCATAAATCGCTTGATAAACGTAGATTTACCTACTCTCACAGGCCCCACGACGCCGATATAAATGTCTCCGCCTGTCCGACGGCCAATATTCTCATAAATACTCATATTCTCCAAAATAAAAACCTCCCCGCGCCCTGTACTGTTATCCCTACAGTATACGAAGGAGGTTCTGATAGTATTCTTATTTTTCAACGATTTTTCCACTGAGGCTAAAGGTCTTGCCCTCGGTGATCTCCACATCCACCATTTGCCCGATCAGATCTCTGTTTCCGGCAAAGTCTACAAGCTTGAAGCCTTCCGTCCGTCCGGTGAGAGTCGCTTCATTTTTCTTGCTGACACCTTCCACCAGCACTTTTTCGATACGCCCGACATACGCCGCATTTTTCTTGCTGCTTGCTTCATTGACGGCTGCCACCAGCCGTTCGAAGCGTGCGTGTTTCACATCTTCCGGGATCTGATCTTCGAACTTTTCCGCCGGAGTTCCTTTTCTCACAGAATACAGGAATGTGAACGCCGAATCGTACTGCACCTGATTCACAAGATCCAGAGTGTCCTCAAAATCTTCTTCCGTCTCTCCCGGAAAACCAACGATGATATCCGTGCTGATGGTTATCTCCGGCACAGCGCGGCGGAGCCTTTGCACCAGATCCAGATATCTCTGCCGATCGTATCGCCTGTTCATGTGCTTCAGCACCCGGCTGCTCCCCGACTGCACCGGCAGATGTATGTAATTGCAGAGCTTGTCGCAGTCCACATATGCCTGTATCAGTTTGTCAGAAAGATCTTTCGGATGGGATGTCATAAACCGGATCCGCTGCAGTCCGTCGATCGCGTTGATCCTGTAGATCAGATCTGAGAAATCCCACCTTCTGCCTTCTGCATCCTCACCCTTATAGGAATTGACGTTCTGTCCCAGCAGAGTCACTTCCCGCACGCCGTCTTTTACCAGTATTTCTATCTCCTGCAGGATATCCTCGGGAGCACGGCTCTTTTCCCGTCCTCTCGTATACGGTACGATACAGTATGTGCAAAAGTTGTTGCAGCCGTACATGATATTGACGAAAGACTTGTGCTGATACAGCCGCTTTGCAGGAAGGCCTTCTGCGATATGACTGGTGTCTGAAAGCACTTCCATAACGGAAGCCTGTTCCATGTAGGCCCGTTCTAAAAGTTCCGGGAACCGGTCTATATTATGAGTCCCGAAGATGATGTCCACCCACGGATATTTTTCGTGGATGGTATCGATCACGTGCTGCTGCTGCATCATACAGCCGCAGACACAGGCCATGTAGGATGGATTCTTTTCCTTGATTTTTTTTAGCTGTCCCAGCGTTCCGAAAAAGCGCTTATCAGCGTTTTCACGGATGCTGCAGGTATTGATGATCGTGATATCCGACTCTTCTTTGGTCAAGACCTGCCGGCAGCCTTCCTCTTCCAGCATTCCGGCAATGGTCTCTGAATCATGCTCATTCATCTGACAGCCAAATGTAATGATATTGTATTTCTTTCCTTCTAAAAAGTTACGGTTGTTCTCTTTGTTCATGCGTACTAATCCTGTTCCCGTTTTTTGTCTCTTGTCATCAGCATGCCGACTGCATCTGCCGCCTTGATCTCCCCTTTGATAGCACGGTAGATCGCTTCTGTGATCGGCATTTCCACGCCTTCTCTTCGCGCCAGTTCATACGCGGCTTCCGTGGTGAACATGCCCTCTACGACCATGCCGACTTTTTCGGTCGCTTCCTGCGGACTCATGCCTTCCCCGATCATGATCCCGCATCTTCTGTTACGGGAATGCATGCTGGTGCACGTTACGATCAGGTCGCCTGTTCCCGTCAGTCCTGCAAAGGTCTCGGCTCTGGCGCCCAGCTTCAGCCCCAGGCGGGTGATTTCTGCAAGACCGCGGGTCATAAGAGCCGCCTTTGCATTATCTCCAAAACCCATGCCGTCGGATACCCCTGCACCCAGTGCGATGATATTCTTGAGAGCGCCGCCCAGTTCTACGCCTACCACATCATCCGTGGTATAAACGCGGAAACGTTCCGTCATAAAAAGATCCTGGATGGCTTCTGCCGCCTTGAGATCACGGCTTGCTGTAGCCACTGTAGTCGGCAGTTTTCTTCCCACTTCCTCTGCGTGAGACGGACCCGATAACACAACGTAGCGGTCCATATCCAGCACATCCGCTGCGATCTCAGACATACGCTTCAAACTCTTCTGCTCGATACCCTTTGCAACATTGATGATCAGAGCATCGTCTTTTATGTACGGCAGTGCACCTTCCAGTGCGGAACGGAAATGCTGCGCCGGCGCTGAAAACAGCACTACATCAGCGTCTCTCAATGCATCTTCCTGAGATGTCGCGATAGCGATATTTTCTCCTAAAGGAACTCCCGGCAGATAATCTACGTTTTCTCTGTTCTCTTCCATTCTCTGCAGATGACCTGCATCGATGTCCCAGATCTTTACCGGATTTCCCTTGTCTGCTACAACTGTTGCCAGAGCTGTGCCCCAGCTTCCTGCTCCGATGATACCTATCTTTTTCATAACGCTAGTCCTCCTGACCATCGCTGGTCTTTTTCTTTTCGAAGATACTCATGACCGGCTCTTTTCCCTGTAACAGCCGCTTGATGTTGGCACGGTGCTTTACCAGGATAATGATCGCCAGCACGATCCCGATATAGAGAAAATCCCTCTCCATAAACATGGAGATAAACGGGAATACTACCGCTCCTGTGATGGAGCCCACCGACATTCGCTTGCTGATCAGGACTGCGATCACAACGATCAGCAGAGTCAGCAGCGCCATAAGAGGATTTAACCCCAGCAGCGCTCCGAACGCCGTGGCGACACCTTTGCCGCCTTTGAATTTATAGAATACCGGCCATACATGTCCGCAGAACACTGCCAGCACACACCAGGCTTCCCCGGCAGAGCCAGCCAGCAGAAATCCGATCAGCACAGCGATGGTTCCTTTCAGAACATCTACTACCAAAGTGATGACGCCGGCTTTCTTGCCCATGACACGCAGAGCATTGGTCGTACCCGCATTACCGCTTCCTTCTTTGTGGATATCGATCCCCTTCGCTTTTGCCAAAAGTGTAGAAGGAGAAATGTTCCCCAGCAGATAAGCGATGATGAGAGCCAGTACCCACAGCCAGATGTTTACATTAGACATCTTCTTTCTCCCCTTTCTCCCGGAACACGAATTTCAAAGGTGTACCTTCAAACCCAAAGCTTTCCCGGATCTTGTTTTCCAGATACCGTGAATACGAGAAATGCATCAACGGTCTTGAATTGATCTTAAAGGAGAAGAGAGGCGGCTTGACGCCCACCTGTGTCACATAGTAGATCTTCAGGCGTTTTCCTTTGTCGGAAGGCGGCTGCTTCATCATGGTCGCATCTGTGATCAGACTGTTGAGCTGCCCCGTCGGTATGCGCATCGCTCTGTTTTCCGCCACATATTTCGCCATGGCAATGACATTGTCCACACGCTGTCCAGTCAGTGCTGAAATGAACACCGACGGTGCATATGACATGAAAGTCAGCTCTCTTGCGATCTCTTTTTTGAAGTCGTTCATAGTGTGATTGTCTTTTTCTAAAAGATCCCACTTGTTTACCACGACAACGATCCCTTTTCCGGCTTCATGGGCGATCCCGGCGATTTTTTTATCCTGTTCTGTGATCCCCTCCTGGGCATCGATCATCAGCAGGCAGACGTCGCAGCGTTCGATCGCTGCCACCGCACGGAGCACGCTGAATTTTTCAATATCTTCATTGACCTTGCTCTTTCGTCTTATCCCCGCCGTGTCGATGAGCAGATACTGCTCGCCGTCTTTTTCAAACGGGGTATCGATAGAGTCTCTGGTCGTCCCTGCGATAGGAGAAACGATGACACGGTCTTCTCCCAGAAGCCGGTTCACCAGAGAAGATTTTCCCACATTTGGTTTCCCGATCATAGCGATCTTGATGGAATCATCTTCCTCCGTTCCTGCTCCTTCCGGGAAACTGTCCACGATCTCATCCAGAAGATCTCCCAGATTCAGCATGTTGGCTGCGGAAATCGGGATAGGTTCCCCGAGTCCCAACTCATAAAAATCATAAAAATCATCCGGCAGCTCCGCTTTATCGATCTTGTTGACAGCCAGAACGATTTTTTTGCCCGTTTTCATCAGCATGGAAGCGACTTCCCGGTCTGCTGCCGTGATTCCTTCCTTGCCGTCCACCATAAACAGGATCACATCGGAGGTGTCCATGGCCATTTGTGCCTGGTGACGCATCTGAGAAAGGATGATGTCCTTGCTGTCCGGCTCGATACCGCCCGTATCGATCAGTGCAAAATGGATCCCCTTCCACTCCGCTTCCGCGTATATCCTGTCTCTCGTCACGCCCGGTGTATCTTCCACAATGGAAACCCGGCGTCCTACAACTTTATTGAAAAAAGTTGATTTTCCTACGTTTGGCCGTCCTACTACGGCTACCAGTGGTTTACTCATTAAAAATTCCTTCCGCAAATTCTACAGGATCGAACTCCTTCAGATCCTCGATCCCTTCTCCTACACCGATAAACTTGACCGGCATATCAAACTCATCCGCTATCGTAACGACGATGCCACCCTTGGCGGTGCCGTCCAGCTTCGTTAAAATGATGCCTGTGATATCGGCCACATCCCCGAATTCCTGAACCTGGGAAACAGCGTTCTTTCCAGTCGTTGCATCCAGTACCAGCAGATTCTCTCTGGCTGCCTCCGGGTATTCCCGTCCGATGACCTTGTTCATCTTGTTCAGCTCATCCATAAGATTTTTCTTGTTCTGCAGTCTTCCGGCCGTATCGCAGATGAGCACGTCGATGTGCTTCGCCTTTGCAGACTGGATCGCGTCGTAGATAACAGCCGACGGATCCGCCCCTTCCTTGTGCTTGACGACATTGACACCGACACGGTCACCCCAGATGCAAAGCTGCTCTGCAGCAGCGGCACGGAACGTATCAGCTGCCGCCAGCATCACAGTTTTGCCTTCCTGTCGCAGCTTATGGGCAAGTTTGCCGATGGACGTAGTCTTGCCGCCTCCGTTGATGCCGATCATCAGGATCACCAGAGGGGTATCCTGACACAGCTTCTGCTCTTCTTTCTTATTGATAACGCTGGATATGATCTTGGCCAGACGGATCTTGATGACAGACGGCTTTGTCAGATTATTGGTCTTCACCTCGGTCCGCAGCATATCTACGATCTTCATGGTGGTCTCCATACCGATATCCGATGTGATCAGGATCTCCTCCAGCTCATCCATAAAATCATCGTCAATGGTTGCCTTGCCTGCCAGCGCATCACCGATCCGCTGAGACATTTTCCCAAAGAACGATTTTTTTTCTTCTCTGAACATCATAATCTAGTTTCTCCTTTTTTCGCCGTTTTACGGCTGTTATAATGCAAAATCACTGTCCATGTCCAGGGACAGCACACGAGAAACGCCCTTCTCCGGCATGGTCACACCATAAATGACGTCCGCGTGTTCCATGGTCGCTTTCTGGTGAGTCACCAGTGCGAACTGGATCCCGGAAAGCTTTCGCAGACAGTTGATGAACCGGTCTATGTTGGCGTCATCCAGCGCAGCTTCCACCTCATCCAGGATGCAGAACGGCGTCGGTTTTGCCTTCAGTACCGCGAACATCAGCGCGATAGCCGTCAGCGTCTTTTCACCACCGGAAAGCAGATTGATGTTCTGCAGTTTTTTACCCGGCGGCTGCGCTACGATATCTATATTGGAGCTGAGCGGATCCTCTTCGTTAGAAAGTCTCAGCTCGGCATGTCCGCCTCCGAACAGTTCCTGAAATTTCTCTTCGAAATTGATGACGATCTGATCGAAGCTTTCCTTGAACTTGATCCGGATCGTCTTGTCCATATCGTCGATGATCCTGTGAAGATCGTCAGCCGCTTCCTGGATGTCCGCCCGCTGCCCGGTAAGGAATTCATACCGTTCACGCACCGTTTCATATTCTTCGATAGCACCCACGTTGACCTCTCCCAGTTCCCGCATCCGGTTCTTCACCTGACGGCTTTCCTTCATGGCCGCCGACATAACGAACTCCTCCGAACGGAATTCCATGGCTTGTATGTATGAAATCTCAAAATCCTCCCATAGCTTGTTTTTATAGGTGTCCAGCTGGGTTTCATTCCGTGTATTTTTGATATCAAGCTCGTATTTCTGATTCTGCAGTTTTTCGATGGTCTCTGAAAGCGCATCTCGTTCTTCTGCAGATGACGCCAGCGTTCTGACCAGTTCTGCCTTTTCTTCTCCGACCTGCTCCAGCTTGCTCTCCAGTGCTGTTTTTTCTCCCGTTTTCGCCTGGATCTGCTCACTGGAAGCGCCACTTTCCCCTGTCAGTTTTTCCTGTTCCTGTCTTAGCTCGGTCTGCTGCAGCTTCCTTCTGTGGATATCGCTGTGCATTTCCGCCAGAGAATCACTGATCCGTTTCTTCATGGAATCCATGTGGGATTTTTCCTGCTCGCAGCTGGAAAGCTCGATCCGTGCCTTCGTGATCTCCTCACTGATACCATCGAACTGTTCTTTCTGCCGGTTGTATTCTGCCAGGCATCGCTCTGCGGCTTTTTCGGCTTCTGCGACCGCTTCGGTATTTTCTGCGATCTTCTTCTGCAAAGTTTCCACCATCTCCGCAGAATGCTTCTTTTCTGTTTCAATGCTGGAAAGCTCACGCTCCAGCCGCTGACTGCTGCTGCGGATCTCCCGCAGGGCTGCTTCTGTCAGCTTCAGTTCATGCTCTTTTTCCAGCAGGATCCGTTCTGTACTGCGGATCTCTTCTTCCAGATCTTCCATCTGGCTCCCGTATCCGCCGATCCCTTCCCGCAGGCTTTCCAGCTTGCGTCCGACTTCATCCTTCTGGTTGTTTTTTCCTATGATTTCTTTTTCCAGGCTCTGGATCTCTGCTTTTCGATCCAGGATATTTGCCGTTTTATTTTTATATTTACCACCGGTGATGGCGCCGCCTGCATTTATGACTTCTCCATCCAGTGTGACAAACCGCAGTCCGCCTCCCTTTTTAGACATCCGTACCGCGTGATCCATATCATCTACGATCACCACTCGGCCCAGCAGATAAGAGATGACCCCCTGATATCTGGAATCGAAAGTCAGGCATTCCGGTCCAAACCCTCGAAATCCTGCTTCCTGCCGCAACCGTTCTTCATACGACGTCCGGCCTCTCACTGAGCTGACCGGCAGAAACGTAAGCCGTCCGGCTTTATTCGCTTTCAGCGCACGGATCGCAGCCTTTGCACTCTCATCGTTTTCGCAGACGATATTTTGCAGTCCGGCTCCCAGTGCCGTTTCTATGGCAGTCTCATATCCTTCCGGGACCGTGATCAGATCTGCTACTACGCCGTGGATCCCCGAAAGTCCTGAACGCATGATATAACGAACGGCATAGTTATACCCTTCGTAATTGCTTTCCATTTCCTCGATGGTCTTTTTTCGTGCAGAAAGCTGACTAAGACTGATCCGCAGATCTTCAAAGGTGCGGGAAAGTTTTTTCTCATCCTCCCGCATCGCCGCGAATTCTTCTTTTTTCAGCAGCCTCTGCTCTTTGATATGTTCCAGATTGTCTACAATACGCTCTTTTTCATGACGCATCTGGTTTAAATTGTCCAGGGTTTCCTTGTTGCTGTCCTCTCCGCTGTCTTTGTCACTGAGAAGCGCGGCTTTTCTTCTTTCAAGGGTCTCTGCCATCCGCTGCAGACTGCTGATTTCCGCCTCTGCAGAACTCCTGTCACCGGAGTGCTCAAACACTTCGTTTTTATGCTGATCCGCCTGCTGCATCAGACTCGCCAGCTTCTGCGAAAGGGAGTCATAAAGCTCCACTTTTTCATCCAGTACTGTTTTGGCCTGCGCAAAGCGTTCTTCCGTCTGCCTGCTTCCTTCCAGCAAAGATTTCTGATTTTCTTCCTCTCGCTGCAGTTTTTCCTGCAGCTCCTGGATCTCAGCTGTCAGTCTCTCCTGATTTTCTGCAATGACACCCAGGCGTTCTTTATCGATCTGTTCCTGGCTGACAAGATGATTCAGTTCATCTATCACTTCCATCAGCTGAGTTCTGGTCTCTTCTGCTATGGATTCCAGTGTTTCCTTGCGTTCCTCATGGGAGGCTGCGGACTGTTCCGCTGCCGACCTTTCTCCGCGGGTTTTGGCAAGGCTCTCATCCAGCTGTTTCAGATCCTCATGGATGCCTTCACTTTTTGCTTTCAGGTTTTCTATATTTTTCAGTATGATATTGATTTCCAGTTCTTTATAGCGATCTCGCAGCTTTAGGTATTCCTTCGCCTTGATACTGTCTTCCTTCAGCCCGTCGATCCTGCCTTCGATTTCGCCGATGATGTCCTGTACACGATCCATATTGGCATTGGCAGCTTCCAGCTTTCGCTCGGACTCTGCCTTTTTTGTACGGTACAGCACGATCCCGGCAGCTTCTTCAAAAATCTCTCTGCGGCTTTCCGTCTTATTGCTGAGGATCTCTGAGATCTTGCCCTGTCCGATGATGGAATATCCATCAACTCCGATACCGGTATCCATGATCAGTTCTCTGATGTCTCTCAGGCGACACTGGTTGCCATTGATATGATACTCGCTTTCGCCGGAACGGAACATACGCCGTGTCAAAGCAACTTCTTTATAATCAATGGGCAGCGTCCCTTCTGCATTGTCGATCACCAGAGTCACTTCTGCCATTCCCCGTGATTTCCGGCTGGATGTTCCCGAGAAAATGACTTCCTCCATCTTGCCGCCACGCAGCATCTTCGGACTCTGTTCGCCCAGTACCCAGCGGATCGCATCACTGATGTTGCTTTTACCACTGCCGTTTGGACCTACTATACAGGTGATCCCGCTGCTGAAATCTATGGTAACAGGCTCCGCGAAGGATTTGAACCCATGCATTTCGATTTTCTTAAAGTACATGCATTTCCCTTTCCATCATTTCTTCCGCTGCCTGCTGCTCAGCCTGTTTTTTACTCTTTCCTCTGCCTTTGGTAACAGGTCTGCCGTTTACGATCAGCTGCACGATAAATGTCTTGTCATGATCCGGCCCGATCTCCTTGACCAGGCGGTATTTGATATCCGTGATACCACGGCTCTGCAGCTTTTCCTGCAGTGCAGTCTTGTAATCTGTAATGATATATTTCCCATGTCTGGCATCTTCAATGGAAGATGCGAACAGGCGCAGCACACAGTCTTTCACGGCTTCAAATCCACCATCCAGATAAACAGCTCCGATGATCGCTTCCATACAGTCTGCCAGAATAGATTCTCTGGTTCTGCCACCGCTCTTTTCTTCTCCGTTCCCCAGGAGCAGATACTGTCCCAGCTCCAGCTTTTTCGCTTCCTGCGCAAGAGATTTCTCGCAGACAAGCGTGGCTCGGATACGCGACAGGAACCCTTCTTCCTCCTGCGGGAAAATATGAAACAGTTCTTCGCCGATGATTGCGTCAAAGAATGCGTCCCCCAGGAATTCCAGGCGTTCATTGCTTTTTTCTTCGTGACAGTGTTCTTTCACGTAAGAACTGTGGGTCACTGCCGTCATCAGGAGCTTTTTATTATTGAACTTGTACTGCAGCTTTTCTTCCAGCTGATGTCGCTCATTCATTGATCGAATACTCCTCTTCATCTTTTTCTATGACTTCCTCCAGCTCCAGCATGGACTGACGGATGATCTCCACCACGTTTTCCTTGCTGTACGGAACGCTTTTGATGATGGCATTGCGTACTGCATTAGCTGTAGACGATCCGTGGATCTTAAGCACCGGTCCGTCTACTCCCAGGATCGGCGCACCACCGTATTCTTCATAGTCAAATTCTTTTTTTAATGATTTTAACTGTGGCTTCAGCATCAGTGCAGCCATTTTACTCTTGATGCTAGCCATCAGTTTGGATTTCACCAGTTCCAGAATGCTCATGGCTACGCCCTCTGTCAGTTTGAGGATGACATTGCCGACAAATCCGTCACAGACGATGACGTCGCAGGCACCTCTCGGCACTTCTCTAGCCTCTACGTTTCCAACGAAATTAACCGGTGCTTTTTTCAGTTTTTTGAATGCGTCCTTGGTCATGCTGGTTCCCTTGCTCTCCTCTACTCCCAGGTTCACAAGACCAACGCGAGGATTGCTTCTTCCCCACACATGTTCCATAAAGATGCTTCCCATAAGACCGTACTCCAGCAGGTTATGAGCCTTGGCTTCCGAGCTTGCTCCGGCATCTACCAGAATGGACGGTTCCTTTCCCATACATGGATAAACGCTTGCCAGCACCGGACGATCTATTCCTTCGATCCTTCCCAGGATCAGCCGGGAGCCTACCACAAGCGCCCCGGTATTTCCTCCGGAAACAAATACATCTCCGGTTCCTTCTTTGATCATATTCAGTCCGACCACCATGGAGGAATCGCTCTTTCTGCGTATGGCTTTTACCGGGCTGTCTTCCATCGTGATGACTTCCTGCGCGTTGACGATATGGATCTGCTCACCCTGATATCCCATTTTGTTCAGCTCTGCCTGGATCATATCCTCCTTACCAACGATATAAATATCATCTTCGATCAGTTCTGCCGCCTGTACGGCGCCTTTTACCATTTCATGAGGGGCATAATCTCCACCCATGCCGTCTAATACAATATTCATGTTCTTCCTCTTTTCTTACTCGTTTTCTTCTTTTCTGTTATTCTCTATTCTCAAATATATCTAAAAATTCCTGTACACGTGCAGGAACATCTTCCGCCTTAAATACGGATGATCCGGCTACGATGATCTCAACACCGGCATCGATCACTGTTTTTACGTTGGCCAGGTTGATCCCTCCATCGATTTCGATACGAAAATCAAGTCCGTATTTTTCCCGGAGCCCTTTTAATTCCTGTGCCTTTCTGATAGCTGACGGAATGAACTTCTGTCCTCCAAATCCCGGATTGACCGACATGATCAGGATCAGATCTGCATCTTCCAGCACGTATTCCAGAGCGGAAACCGGCGTTCCAGGATTGATGGCCACTCCCGGTTTGACGTCCATGGAACGGATATGCTGCACCGTCCTGTTGATATGACGGCACGCTTCCTGATGCACCGTGATATATTCTGTCTGTTCCGTAACAAAATCACCAATATACTGATCCGGATTCTCTATCATGAGATGCACATCAAACGGCATCTGTGTCCTGCCGCAAAGGCTCTTCATCACCGTTGCACCATAGCTGATATTCGGTACAAAATGTCCGTCCATGACATCTACATGGATCAGATGCGCTCCGGCATTCTCGATTTGTTTCACATCTTCTCCCAGATGCGAAAAATCTGCGGATAATATAGATGGTGCTAATTCGATCATAGTAGTTACCTCACATTTCTGCACATATATTGTTTTAGTACTGTCTTGCCTTGCGGATCTCTTCCATCTGGCTCTTATATGACTCGTATCGCTCTATAGCGATCTTTCCTTCTTCCACTGCCTGCCGGATGCTGCATCCCGGCTCTGACAAATGCTTGCAGTTATGATATCGACAGCCTCCCAGAAATCCTGTCATCTCCGGGTAAAAATGCTGCAGTTCCTCTTCCTCTGCTTCCAGGATATCAAAGGATGTGAATCCCGGCGTATCGAAGATCATTGTGCCATGCTCCTCATCGATAGAAAACAGCTCCGCATGACGTGTCGTGTGTTTTCCCCTTTCGGACTTGCTGCTGATCTTGCCGGTCTCAGCTTGCGCGTGAGGGATAAGCCTGTTTAGTATCGTCGATTTTCCTACACCTGAAGCTCCTGCCAGCGCCACCTTTTTCCCCAGTGTCATGCGCCGAAACTCCGCCAGACTTTCCTCCCGATCCGGATCCATCAAAAGTACCGGATACACAGATCCGTAGATCCTTTGCAGCGAGGCAATGCTTTCCTGTGCCTTCTTTGCAGCTCTCCTGTCTCCTTCTGCCAGATCACATTTATTGACACAAAGGATGATCTCTGTACCGTTTTTCTCCGCCATCACCATGAATTTATCGATGACTGACAAAATCGGTGCAGGCGATGCTGCCGCCGTAACGATCGCAAAACAATCTACATTGGCGATAAAAGGGCGGATAAAACTGTTCCTGCGCGGCAGCACACCGGTGATAAGGCTGTCATCGTTTTCAGGGATCACTTCGAATTCGACTTCATCACCTACTGCTGGTTTGACCGCTCTCTGCTTGAACACGCCCCTTGCCTTGCATCTATATACTTCATCGCCGGATTTTACATAATAAAACCCGGCGATTCCTTTTACTATTAAGCCTTTTTTACCGCTCATACATTAACGTCCTCAATCATCGTCATTCGGTGCGGTCGTTGTTTCTGTCGGTTTCGCGCCCTTGCTGACACGGATCCGCACGGAAGTCCCCTTGTCAAGCTGCGCATTGGCGTCGTACTGCTGCCAGATGACTTCTCCCTCTGCATAGGTGGAACTGTATTCGTAGCTGATGGAGCCTAGCGAAAGTCCTGCCTTGGACAATGCTGACTGCGCATCATTTATGGATTTTCCTACCAGATACGGAACCGTCGCCTTCGCCTTGGATCCGTCGCTGACTACAACGTTGATGGCAGTTCCCTTCTCCACTTCTTCACCTGCATCAGGATCCTGACTGAGCACAGTGCCCTTTTCTTCTTCACTGGCTTCTTCGCTTACCGTTCCAAGCTTGAATCCGGCTGCTTCCAGGTAGTCGGCAAGCTCGCTCTGCTTCTTGCCCCGCAGATCAGGAACCGATCCGTCTCCCAGACCCTTGCTGATATTTACGGTCACTGTACTTCCCGTCTTGATCGTCGTACCAGCGTCTGGATCCTGCGATACGATACGTCCCTTCTCCACTTCTTCGCTGACTACTTCATCGCCCTTCTTGATGCGGATCTTGTATTCCTTCGCCGCGATCTTCGCTTCTTTCAGCGTCATGTTCTTAAAGTCCGGAGCTTCGATCTCCTTGCCTCCAAACAGACCTGTCGCAAATCCGATCACAACGAAAAGCAGCAATGCTGCTGCGACTGCCGATGCGATGATGATGATCTTCTTCTTTTTACTCATCGGCGGCTTCTTGTCTTTTTTCCGGTTGTAATCCCGTTCATCTACGTATTCGTCCTCGCCGTCATCGTAATCTGTTTCAGCGATCGGGCCTCTCTGTTCATCACGGTTTCTACCGTTTACTAAAACGGAATCTCCTACTACCGTGCTGACAAATTCCAGGTTATTCAATGCTTCGATCAGTTCATCTGCCGACGCGAAACGGTTCACCGGATATTTGTCAGTACACTTGAGGATTATATGTTCCAAAGCCGGAGGAACTCCATCTACCAGTTTGGATGGCGGTATCATCTCCCCATTGATATGCATCAGTGCAATATTTACCGGATTGTCGCCGTCAAACGGCACTCTTCCTGTCAGCATTTCATACATCACGATGCCCAGGGAGTAGATATCGGATTTCTCGTCCACATACCCTCCTCTTGCCTGTTCCGGCGAGAAGTAGTGAACAGATCCGATGATCCCTTCTGTATTGTCTACTATGGTCGCAGCATTGACCGCCTTGGCGATACCAAAGTCGGTGATCTTAGCTGTACCATTGGGTGTGATCATAACATTGTGCGGCTTCACATCCCTGTGAATGATGTGATTCTTGTGAGCGAAAGCCAGTGCTGCAGCGATCTGCTTGGACAAAGCGATCACTTTCGGATACGGCATCGGACCCTGCTCCTTGATGTAATCGCTGAGCGTTTTCCCCTGGATCAGCTCCATTACTATGTAGTGGATGTTTCCTTCCCGGCCTACATCATAGATATTTACGATATTAGGATGGGACAGGCTCGCCGCCGCCTGTGATTCTCTTCTGAAACTGTCGATAAATTTATGGTCGTTGATAAATTCAGGCTTTAAGATCTTGATCGCTACAAAACGATTCAAAAGCTTGTCTTTTGCCTTGTATACTACAGACATGCCGCCTTCGCCGACTCTCTCGAACAGCTCATATCTGCCTGCGAGTACCTTATTACTCATCTTTTCCTCCTCAGTTTATATTTTCAAACAAATCACCGTTATATTATCACGGCCTCCGGCTGCCAGTGCTTCCTGCACCAGACTTGTACACATATCGTTCATATTCTGATCCGTTTTCAGGATCTGTGCTATTTTTTCTGCCGGCACTTCTCCGTAAAGTCCATCGGAACAAAGCAGCAGGATATCATTGCTCTCCAGATCCACCTTGTAAAAATCCGGATCCGCCCTGTGTTCCGTTCCAAGTGCCTTGGTGATAACGTTTTTTTGTTCATGGTGTTCCGCTTCATCTTCCGTGATCACGCCTTTATCGATCAGTTCATTGACATAGGTGTGATCCCTGGTGATCTGCCCCAGCTTTCCGCTGCGGAACAAGTATGCACGGCTGTCTCCAATGTTGGCAATATAAGCCGAGTTCATCCTTATGTAGGCCGTCACGATGGTCGTGGCCATGCCTCGATTCTGCTGCGACTGCAGACCCATCTGATAGATCTGCTCGTTTACGTCTTCGATGATATCCGCAAAGAATCCAAATATCTCTTCCGGACTGCGATACTGATCCATCGCTGCCTCATTGACCATGCGGGCAATTTCACTGACTGCAGTCCTGCTGGCTACTTCTCCGGAGTTGTTTCCTCCTACTCCGTCAGCCACGACATAAACGTTCCGCCCGGGGACAACAAAGCAGGCATCTTCATTATTCTGCCTCATGATCCCCTTGTCGCATTTAAATCCAATCTGCACCATACTTTATCTGCCTTTCTGTTAAATCAAGCTTTCGGAACGCTTCATCACGCAGATGAAGAATCCATCTGTTCCATCCACCTGTGGAAGGAGCAGAAGCTTTTCTTTCTTTTCAAACGAAGGATTTTTGCGCAGGAAGGCTTCTACGACTTCTTCGTTTTCCTCCGGATTTATCGTGCAGGTGCTGTAAAGCAGCGTGCCGCCTGGTTTTACATAGGAAGACGATGCTGAGAGGATCGCCAGCTGTTTCTTCGGCAGACGTTCCATTTCCATCGAATATTCCTTGTACTTGATCTCCGGTTTTCTGCGCACCACACCCAGACCGGAGCACGGTGCATCTACAAGAACGCGATCTGCCTTCTGCAGCAGGGATGAATCTACTCTCGTAGCATCCCAGGATCTGGTTTCGATATTGCGAATTCCCAGACGTTCCGCTTCTTTTTCGATCAGTTCCAGTTTTCTTTTATATACATCGGACGCTATGATCCGTCCTGTGTTGTTCATACGTTCTGCGATAGCTGTCGTCTTGCCGCCTGGAGCTGCGCATACATCCAGCACCAGGTCTCCCTGCTTCGGATTCAGTTTTTCTGCCACAAGCATGGAGCTCTCATCCTGCGGAGTAAACAGTCCCAGCTTGTACATATCAGAATCCAGAAGATTGTTTCCTTTGACATGAAGCGCATTCTGGCACAGCGACCCCTGCTCCACCGTAAAGCCTCTCTCCTGCAGGTTTTTGATCAGATCCGGCTTCATGACCCTAAGCCAGTTGAGGCGGATCGTCATCGGAGGCGTTTCATTGCCTGCTGCCAGCAGCTTTTCCACAAAATCAATATCATAATGATCCAGCCACATTTCTACGATCCATGGAGCATAAGAATACTTTATTGACAGATAGCGCACTTCATCCTCGCCTCTTGCCGGAAGTCTGAGCTGGATCTTTTTGTTGATGTATTCTCTGAGAACGCCGTTGACCAGAGAAGCTTTGCTGTGGCAGTATCTCTTAGCCAGTACAACGCTCTCGTTAACAGCGGCATATTCCGGAACAGACCCCATGTGGGCGATCTGATAGACACCCATTCTGAGAATGATCAGTTCCGGTGTTTTTAAACTTTTCACGCCATCTTTGACCAGGAGGTCTATATAGTAATCAAGCGTCAGCTTGTTTTCCAGAACTCCGTATACCAGTTCCCGAACAAATCCCGGTGCATTTGGCTTATTGATGACCATCTGATGATTGAGTGCAAGATTCGAATAAGCCTTTTTCGATTCTACATCTACAAGCACCAGATATGCGGTTTTACGATTGATATCCATTAGTCACGCCCCCTAATCATTAAAATACGGATCAGATTCGCCACTGCAGTCGCCAGTGCCGCAACATATGTCATTGCTGCTGCGGACAGCACCTTTTTCGCCCCGGCCGTCTCTGCGGGCTCAATGATCCTCAAGTCCACCAGCTGGCGGATCGCCCGCTTGCTGGCATTTAATTCTACCGGCAGAGTCACCGTGTGAAACAGCACAACTGCCGCAAAAAACAAAATTCCCAGATCAAAAATCATATTCCCTGTTGTCTGATTGCCCGCCCAGATGATAGCAAGTCCTATGAGGATCAGTGGCCAGGATGCCACAGATACCAGGCTTACTACCGGAGCGATAGCACTTCGGAATCTGAGAAACGCATACGAAGTCCCGTCCTGGATCGCATGGCCCGACTCATGAGCCGCGATACTGACCGATGCAATGGAAGTCCCGTTATAGACTTCACTGGAAAGTCGCATCACATCATTTTTCGGATCATAGTGATCTGTCAGCGTCCCCGCAGTCATTTCAACGGGAACATGTCGCAGTCCGTTGGCATCCAGGATCATACGCGCAGCCTGATGACCGGTGATTCCCCGTCTGTTGTTGATCTGCGCATAACGGTTATATGCACTTTTTACCTTTCCCTGCGCATACAATGCGAAAATCATGGCAGGGATCAGGATCACGATCGTCGGATCGAACATCCCAAAATACATAAAATCACCTCTCGAAAAATATTTTATCCTAAAACTGTTCCACTGCGCCAGATCACCATCGAAGGAAAGGAACAAGGC
>JABLTO010116290.1_pt1 | contig 21624 bp, 16 predicted proteins | sample 7160091 | NCBI WGS metagenome assembly JABLTO01 (sample SAMN14651225, study PRJNA627086) | human gut metagenome | isolation source: feces | host: Homo sapiens
AATGCTCAAATTCACGAAAACAATACTGTAAATCGTCTTTCAGGATAATTTCATACCGATCCATATCCATAGCGGAAAAACCCGGTGTATCTGCCACATACCCCCCGTTATCCAGCTTATACAGCTCTACCTGTCTGGTCGTATGCCGTCCTCTGCCCAGTTTTTTACTGATATCTGCTGTTTCCAATGACAGATTCTGATCAATATTGTTAAGCAATGTTGACTTTCCGACTCCGGAATTGCCGGTAAAAGCGCTTACCTTACCTTCCAGCAGCTGTTTCACCGGTTCTGCAGTTTCCGGAGCACTGCCTGACACCAAAAACGTCCGAAATCCTGCAGAAGCATAGCAATCGCATAAAGAATCGCCGGATTGAATATCCGTCTTGGTGATGACAATTACCGGATCTATTTTTTTATACTCAGCAATAGCAATCAGCTTGTCCAGGACCAAGGTATTCGGGTATGGCTCGCAGATTGATACAACAAAAATAAGCTGATCCAGATTACTCACCGGAGGACGTCTTAATTGATTCTTTCGAGGCAGTATTTCGTTAATAACACCTTTTCCGTCTTCTGTTTTCTCAATCAGTACACGATCTCCGACCAGAGGAGAAAGGTCTTTATTCCTAAAAATCCCGCGCGCCTTACATTCTACAACGCCGCAGTCTGTTTCGACATAATAAAATCCGCCGATTCCTTTCAGCAATAACCCTTTGGTATCTTTCTGCAATGCTATTTCTCCTTCCCGAAAATATGATAACAACGCCCAACCTACCGGATGGGCGTTTTAGATTGTATATTAGTTTTTGTTCTTATTATTGTCCCGATGATTGATAATATCACTCGAGGAAGAGGTACTTTCTGATGATACAGAACTGGTGTCGCTGGAAGAAGACGAAACAGTAGAATTCTTCGGCATCAATACTTCATCATTTTGGTCAACCTTCGTATAAGTTCCTTTGTCAAAATTAACTTCATACGTTGCATACAAAGTGTTCTTATACAAAATTTTATAAGTCATAATACCGGAGCCGGTAAGTTCAACAGAAAAATCGCCAAGCGCTCCTTTATAATTTTTCACAGTCGTGACCAAAGAAGTGTTATGGTAAATTTCAAAATCATACAATCCGGTCAGTCCGGAAGGTAGTTTAACAGTCACATTGACCTTGGATTGCTTTGCTGTACCCGTGCTGACAAAGAGAGTTACCGTATCGCCCTTTTCGACAACTGAACCGGCGCCTGGCTCTACGCTAAGAACTTTGTTCTTTTCTTCGCTGCTTTCTTCGCTTTCGATTACAACTACAAGACCTTTTGCTTCCAGTTTGGCTTTGGCAGTTGCGGATTTATCTCCTACTACTTCAGGAATCGTTACCGGATCGGCAGCAGGTCCGGTGCTTGTATATACTCTGATTTCTGTACCGATATCAACCGAAGTACCGATATCCGGAACAGTTTTCACTACACAGTCTTTCTCAACGGTTGGATCGGAAATTTTAAGCTGCTTTGCTGTTAACCCTTCACGCTCTAAAATATCCTTTGCCTCCGAATAATCGGAATTACGTACATCCGGTACCGCAACCTGCTTTTTTCCGCTGCTGACAACGACCTTGATCGTACCGCCTTTTTTCATGCTCTGGCTGGCTTTCGGATCCTGATCCATGATTTGTCCGGCAGGATAATCATCACTGATTGATCTGGTTTCTACCTCTATTACTATATCAGCATATTGCGGATCGTTTTTGATTTCATCATAGACCTTACCCAACAAATCAGGCGCTCTCATTTTCTGAGCCGGATTGCTCATCAAAGCCCATCCTGCAATAAACAGAATGACGAATACGACAAACGCAGAAGCAATCGCCAGCAAAATCGGGATGGTTTTGGATTTGGTTTCTTCTTCCTCTTCATCATCCTCTTCTTCCGGCACTTTATTTTCTACCGCGTCAAAATATTTCGTTTTTTCTTCATCAGAAAAATATTTATACTCAAATAAAATACTTGGATTGCGCTTAAACTCATCGATGTCACGCAGCATCTCAGCCGCACTTTGATAACGCTGAGACGGATCCTTCTGCATAGCGCGAACCGTGATTTCTTCCAAACCTTCCGGAATGGTTTCGTTCAACTGACGGGGCATTTTCGGGATTGCCTGCATCTGCATTAATGCAATCGATACCGCGCTGTCAGCATCAAACGGCAATTTTCCGGTCAACATTTCAAAGAGCATGACGCCAACCGAATAAATGTCGCTTTTCTCGTCCGTTACATCGCCTCTTGCCTGCTCCGGACTGATATAATGAACCGAACCGATTGCTTTATCGGTCACGGTGCGTCCGTCATCCCGCGCAAAACGTGCAATGCCGAAGTCCATCACCTTAATCGTGCCGTCCTGAAGCAACATAATGTTTTGCGGCTTGATATCGCGATGTACAATTCCTTTATCGTGAGCATGCTGTAAAGCACGCAGAATCTGCACCGTGAAATGAACTGCTTCTTTCCATCTCAGTACATGCTGCTGTTCAATGTACTCTTTCAGTGTCAAACCATCGACATATTCCATGACAATGTACTGGATTCCGTCGCCCAAGCTGACATCGAATATCTTTACAATATTGGGGTGTGATAACACTGCAATTGCTTTGGATTCATTCCGAAACCGTCTCAGGAATTCATCATTTGACAAATACTCATCTTTCAGTATTTTTACTGCGACAATTTTATCCTCGATGATATCAGCAGCTTTGTAAACATTGGCCATTCCGCCAACGCCGATCAGCTCTTTGATATCATACCTTCCTCCCAGGCGCTTGCCTATATACTTATCCATTTCAACCACCATTCCTTTTTTGATCTGCATCATTTACAGTTAATTATACAGCAGCAATTATAGCAGTTATATTATCAAGCCCACCTGCATTGCAGGCAGCATTAACCAATTTTTTACAGGCAGAATCAATATCACTGTCCTGCAGTATACGAGTCAGAATATCAGCCGGACAAAAATTTGTCAATCCGTCGGTACAAAGCAAAAGCTTATCCCCGTTGTTTAAAGGCTGTTCCATATAGTCCACCGAAAGCTGTTTGTAAGCCCCGACCGCTCTGGTAAGAAGATTTTTATGCGGATAATCATCCGCATCCGATTCAGAGAGCTTACCTTGCGCAATCAATTCCTGTACAATGGAGTGATCGGTCGTCATTTGCGTCAGTTCATGATTCCGAAACAAATACACCCGACTGTCTCCGACATGAGATATATATGCTTCTTTCTCATTTAAAATGATTACAACCGCTGTTGTTCCCATACCTGCTAATTCCGGCTGTTGTTTTGCTTTGGCATAAATTTCGGTATTTGCGGCTCCGATTGCAGTCAGCAACAAATTGCGAATCGAATTTGCATCCATATCTGAGCGATAACCTGCTTTCAACCGTTCGGTAATGATATCGCTCGCCATTTTACTCGCAATATCTCCGCCGTTTTCTCCGCCCATACCGTCACATACCAGTGCATAATAGGTCTGATCATCTAAAAGACCATATTCAAAAGTATCTTGATTATTGTCCCGCGACAAGCCAATATCTGTGATTCCGGCTATCTTAACCAAGCTACCAGCCTCCTTTTTAACAGCTTCACGGCGAAGCTGTCCGCAAGCGGCGTTAATATCCGCTCCTAATGTTCGCCTAACAGTCGTATTAATTCCCTGCTGCATTAATATATTTTGAAATTTTGTTACATTCTGCGGTTTGGAAGAACGATATTTATCCCGCCGTTCCGATACTTCATTTATCGGAATCAAATTTACATGGCAGAGCATGCCTTTCAACTTTTGAGCAAGCTCCAACGCATGTTCTTCTTTATCATTGACACCTTGTATCAAGGCGTATTCAAATGATACTCGCCTTCCGGTTACTTTTGCGTAATTTCGGCAGGAGTCAAGTAACTGCTCCATATTCCATCTTTGATTGACCGGCATGGACGCCGACCGTATTCTGTCGTTGGGAGCATGCAAAGAAACGGTTAAGGTTAATCCCAAACGCTTTTGCGCCAGCAAATTTATTTTATCCACTAACCCGCAGGTAGACAATGTAATATGACGCAAACTCATATTATATCCCTCGGGAGCTGACACCAATTCCAGAAAACGCAGTACGTTATCAAAATTATCCAGCGGTTCACCGATTCCCATTAAAACCACATTGGATATTTTTTCTCCGGTGTCCTTTTGCGCGGTGTAAATCTGCTGCAATATTTCAGAGGGAGACAAATTTCTCACAAATCCCGCAATGGTCGACGCACAGAATTGACACCCCATTTTACATCCCACTTGTGTTGAGATGCAAAGGCTGTTTCCGTAATGGTAACGCATGAGCACACTTTCCATACAGGAACCATCCGAAAGAACATATAAGTATTTTACCGTATTATCTATGTCAGATACAAGTCTTTTTTTTATTTTTAGTGAAGTTATGTAAAAACTTTCTGCTAACTCCTCCCTAAATTTGGCAGAAATGTTGGTCATTTTTTCAAAACTATCCACCTGATCGCAATGCAGCCAACGAAAAATCTGTTTTGCACGAAATTTCGGTACTTCATGCTCTGTCATATAATCTTCTAATTCTTTCAAGGTATAAGATAAAATATCCTGTTTTTTCATTGAAGCACCACCACCTGTTTCTAAAATTGATTTATGAACTGATTCGCTGAAAACGTGCAAAAAAGAAACCATCTGAACCGTTTTTGTCGGGAAATAGAGTTACCATTCCTTTTCCGTCTATTTCCGGATATCCTGTATCCGAAATCGGCATCAGCCGATAATTTTTATTTTCCTCTAAAAATCGCTCTGCTACTTTCTCGTTTTCCTCTATACTTAAGGAGCAGGTAGAATAAAGCAATACCCCGCCGCATTTCAGGTATCGGGATGCATTTTGCAAAATAGAATATTGTATCTCCGGCAGTCGTTTCAAATCCTCCGGCTGTTTATATTTAATTTCCGGCTTACGGCGGATGACGCCAAGACCGGCACATGGTAAATCGCATAAAACGCGATCCGCCCCGACCAACTCGGGCAAAAACTGATTTGCGTTAGCCGTTCTGACTTTCATGTTGCTGATTCCCAGCCGTTTTGCACCCGTTTCAATCAAATGAGTACGTTTCGGATACAAATCAAAAGATTCAATCGTCCCGCTGTTTTCCATTAATAATGCGGTAGTAAAGCTTTTCCCGCCCGGAGCAGCGCACAAATCCAAAATACGTTCTCCCTTTTGGGGAGCAAGCGCCAGACAGCATAGCTGTGAAGCAATATCCTGAACATAGAAAAGTCCCTGCTGATAAGAAGGCAATCCTTCGATATCTCCGCTTTTTTCAATAGTAATGCAGTTTTGTACCGTGGGATGCAGCCGCGCTGTTACTTTTTCATCACGCAATCGCTGTAAAAGTACCTCTGAGGTGACTTTCAAGGTATTCACCCGAACCGTCACCGGAGGTCTGCCCAAGGAATGCGCCAATATTTGCTCTGTTTGTTCCGCTCCGTATTCCGATATCCATTTTTCCACCAACCACTCGGGGCAGGAATACCGAACCGAATAACAGAAAGACAAATTCGAGGAATCCGGATAAGCAATCTGATTATGATCCCGCACAAAACTGCGCAAAACGGCATTGACAAACCCCTTGGCACTCTTTTTGCGGCAATATTCCGCCAGCATAACACTTTCGTTCACCGCCGCGGAATCAGGGATTGCATCCATAAAAGCGAGCTGATAAACACCCATTCTCAAAACAGATAAAATGTCGAATGAAATTTTATTTAATTTTAAATTGGAATATTGCTGTATGACATAATCCAAAGTGATTTTTCGTTCCAAAACACCATAAAACAGTGCAGTAACCAGAGAACGATCCTGGGCTGACAACTGACTTTGCGACAGCGCAGCATTCAGTGCCAAGTTAGAATAAGCTTGTCCCTTTTCTGCTTTTATTAAAAGATTCAGGGCAGTTTGTCGAGCAGTTTCCATATATCAGCGTGTCCGCCATACGCCTCCTCTAGATTCTTTATGAATTAATCTCTTCTCCTGCCGGTGAGCGCTAGTAATCTCAGCAGGTTACCTACCGCTACCAACAATGCTCCGACATAGGTCAAAGCGGCCGCGGTGAGTACTTTTTTTGCTCCGGTATATTCTTCTCCAATCAAAATTTGATCATTCTTCAGCGTATTCAGCGCTCTTCTGCTTGCATTGAATTCTACCGGCAAAGTAATAAACTGAAAGAATACCACCGCAATAAACAGCCAAATACCGATTGTAATCAACGGTTCAAAAGAAAAAATTACACCCAAAATCGCCAGCGGAAACGCCAAGGTGGAACCGATATTGGTAAGCGGAATAACGGCATTTCTGATCTTAATCGGGAGATATCCTTTGCTGTATTGTATCGCGTGACCAACCTCGTGCGCGGCAACGCCGATGGAGGCAACCGAAGTGCTGTGATATACTGACTCAGACAAGCGTATCACATTGGCGCGCGGATCAAAATGATCGGTCAGATTTCCGCTTGTCATTTCAATTTTGACGTGAAACAGTCCGTTTTGATCTAATATCTGCCTGGCAATCATAACGGCAGTGTATCCCTGTCCGCTATGATATCCGGCATATTTGAGAAAGGTACTTTTCACCTTAAACTGCGCCCATGCAGCAAAAATCAGCGGGGGAATAACAAATAAAATATAATAATAATCAAAATAGAAAAACGGCATAACGTTCGTTCCCTTCCGAAAAAATAAAATTGTTCATATCCTTATTATATAAAACTTTTAAAAAAATATATATGATTATGAATGAACAAATTATGTCGGTGAAAAACTCATTGCTGCCTAAAATCAAAGCCGATCGGAAGCTGCTTGCCGCGTAAAAAATCGATCGCCGGCATTTTTTTTGAGCCCTCCGCCTGAACTTCTGTCAACTCAATTGCCTTCCCGTCTCCGCAGCCGACGATGAACCGCTTATTATCCAATAAAACGCCGGGCTGCCCGCCGTAGTCTTCTGCCAATCTGGAACGATAAACTTTTAATCTTTTTCCACCTAACATCAAATAAGCCGCCGGCCAAGAGGACAATCCTCTGATTTGGTTGTGTATCTTTGCCGCAGGCTGTGAAAAATCCAGCTTTGACAGCTCCTTGCTGAGCATCGGCGCATAGCAGGACAAACTGTCATCCTGCTTTTCACGCGGCGCTTTTCCGGAAGCAAGCAAAGGAATCGTTTCCAAAAGCGCTTCCGCTCCGATGACAGACAGCCGGTCATGCAGCTCGTCCGCCGTTTCGTCCGGCAAAATCGGAATGGTTTTCTTTAAAATCATGTCACCGGTATCCAAACCCTCTGCCATATACATCGTAGTAACACCGGTTTGGGGTTCCCCGTTGAGAATACTCCACTGAATCGGACCGGCGCCACGGTATTTCGGCAGCAAAGAAGCATGCACGTTAATACATCCGTACCGCGGCAACTCTAAAATATCACTCGGCAGAATTTTGCCGTACGCCACCACCACAATCAAATCCGGATCAATTTCCTGCAAAATCGACAGCGCCGTGCCGTCTTTCAGCGTAGCCGGCTGATAAACCGGAATCTGATGCGCCGTTGCCAGTTCCTTTACCGGCGGAAAAGCCATCTGATATCCTCTGCCTTTCGGCTTGTCCGGCTGTGTAAATACCGCGGCGACTTCATATCCATTCTGCAGCAAAGCCTGCAGCGGTGAAACCGCAAACTCGGGCGTGCCCATAAATACAATTTTCATTGCTGTCTCTTCTCCTCACCTGATCATCCGTTAATATCAACCGTTTCTTCTACCAGATCCTTAAAGACTACGCCGTTCAAATGATCGATCTCATGACAAAAAGCGCGTGCCAGCAATTCTTTTCCCTGTATAGTAAATTCTTTTCCCATCCTGTCTTGTGCCTTTACCGTCACTTTGTTCGGACGAACCACAATGCCGTATTCACCGGGAAAAGAAAGACACCCTTCCGAACCTTCTTGCTTTCCTTTCTGTGATACAATTTCCGGATTTATAAGTTCAATCAGTCCCTCTCCGATATCGATCACGACAACACGCTTTAAAATGCCGACCTGCGGGGCCGCAAGTCCGACGCCGTCAGCTTGATACATGGTATCTTTCATATCATCAAGCAACTGCCACAAGCGTTCATCAAAGCTTGTAACCTCTCTGCATTGTTTTCTTAAAACCTCACTGTTTCCTGTCACAATCTCTCTCAGTGCCACAAACACTCATTCCTTTCCCCGTTTATTCAACTGATTTCTCCGTTAATATCCGCATAAAAGCTTATTTTTGCAAATGCTTTATCTTTTCCCGCGGTTTTCATTACACTGCTAAGCAAAGCTTTGAATTTCCCGTCCGCATGGCATTTTATAATAATACGATATCGGTATTTTTTATTGAGCCGATATATGTTTGCCGGATTCGGCCCTAAAGCTTTCATCGGTATTCCGGTTTTTTCTGCATATCCGCGCAAAATTTCCATAAAGCGCTCTGCCGCTGCCTTTACACCTTCCTGCACAGTTCCGCTGAAGCCAATCTGACAGATATCGCAAAACGGCGGATACAGAAGCGCTTTACGGCTTTGAATTTCATCATGATAAAAACCGGTATAATTCTGTTCTGCCGCAAAATTGATCACCGGATGCTCCGGCGTGTAGGTCTGAATATAAGCCCGTCCTTTTTTACCGCCGCGCCCGCTTCGCCCCACTACCTGAGTAATCAGAGAAAAGGTGCGCTCGCAGTTTCTGTAATCATTGGCATACAGCGCCTGATCGGCAGACAAGACACCCACCAAGGTAACATTCGGAAAGTTTAGCCCCTTCGCAATCATTTGGGTGCCGATCATCATATCGTATTCCCCTGACGCAAAGCGGACAAAATTTTCCTCATAAGCGTATCTGGAATAAGTCGTATCGGTATCCATCCGCAAAATTCTTGCATCCGGGAATAAACTTGCCAACTCGTCCTCTATACGCTGGGTTCCCAAACCGGTCAGCTTAATATGTTCTCCGCCGCATTCGGTGCATTTGCTGTTATATTTCTGGGAATACCCGCAGTAATGGCACATCAGGTATCCGTTCGCTTTATGATAAGTCAACGCCACACTGCAATTCGGACAGCTAATCACCGTACCGCAATCCATGCAGGTTGCAAAGGTGTTATATCCCCGCCTGTTCAGCAATAAAATAGACTGCTCTCCATGCTGCAAATTATAGTAAAGCTCATCTGCCAAAACACCGCTGATTCCCGAATGATTGTGCTTTCGCTCTTCATCCTTCATGTCAATTAAATATGCATCCGGCAAGCCTGCGTCGGTAAACCGTTCTTTCAACTCAAACAAATGATATTTTCCGGTTTTAGCATAATAATAGCTGTCTACTGACGGTGTTGCCGACGCTAATAACAGCGTAGCACCATGAATCACGCATCTCAGCTTCGCGACCTCTCTGGTATGATATCGCGGCGCGCTGTCAGATTTATAAGAATATTCGCCCTCTTCGTCTATAATAATAATGCCGATTTGCTCTAACGGAGCAAAAACTGCGCTGCGAGTACCGACCACAATTTTTGCTTCTCCCCGCCGAATCCGCTTCCATTCATCCATCCGCTCTCCCAAAGACAAACTGCTGTGCATGACGGCAACCTGTTCGCCGAACAGCGACCGAAATTTCTGCACCATCTGAGGCGTCAGCGAAATCTCCGGAACCAGCATAATTGCCTGCTTACCACGGCTGATGGCGTCTTCAATTAATTTGATGAAGATTTGCGTTTTTCCGCTCCCGGTAACGCCGTACAGCAATGCGACATTCGCTTCTTCTGCGGCAGTAAGCTGCTGTATTCCCTGATAAACAGCCTGCTGAGCATCAGACAAACGGATATCCTGCAATGATTCTGTTTCTGATTGCTGTTTCACCGGACTGCGATATACTTCCCGCTCAAAATAACGGATGACTTCTTTTTTTTGCAGCGTTTTCAGTACAACCTCGGTTAAGCCGCACAAATAGCAGACTTCTTTGACCGATCCGACGCCTACCTCCTCCAGCAAGCTGACGACCGCTTTCTGTTTGACAGACAGTCCGGATGTTTTGCTCTGATAGTCTTCCTGCAAACGTACCATCCGAATCGTTTCATCTGAAACTCTTTGACGTATATTATTTTGTTCCTCAATCATGCCTTTATCCAACAACGACTGAACAATTTGCTTCTTTTTCGCGTTGGACTTCGTTTCCAGAAACGCATCTATCTGACGCTGTGTTTGCGCTGTTTTCAAAAATGCTGCCAAATTGCGTTCTTCTGCCGATAAAGCAGCTAAATCCTGCTCTTCAAACCTTTTCGTCAGCTGATAGCTCGGACTGATGTCCACGTTAATGCCAATCGGCAGAATCGCCTTAATTGCATCATAATAGGTACAAAAGGTATTCTTAACCAAAAAACGGGTGATTCGAAACATTTCGGGTGTGAATATCGGTTCTGTATCGATCAAAGCATGAACGGATTTATATCCGGCGCATTCTTCACGAAACGGCATCAATTCAAATACCATTCCCTGCACCTTTTTATTTCCCATGCCAAACGGTACCAATACACGGCACCCGACCTGAATGTGATCGGTTAATTCTTCCGGAATTAAATAAGTAAAAAGCGTGTCAAAATGATAAGCAGTCTTATCTACTGCAATGAGCGCGGTCAATCTTCTGAGCACGATTTATCATATCCTTTCCGTCGGAATATTTTCCGGCAAAACCGTATTAACCTCAAGCCATTATTCAATATCGTCGCCGATGCCGGGTGTTTCAATCAGCTTATACTCTCCTTTGGCAAACTGCTCCACTGCAATCTGTACCGGTTTTTCCACGATAATTTCTCCGTTTAACTCCGCCTCGGATGCAATATCTCTTGCCCGTTTTGCGACAGCCATCACCAAAGAGTAATAGCTTTCATTGCTTTTTAAAATATCTGTTACAGCAGGTTTGTGCATCATAATAAATATCCTCCTATTATTTTAATCACCTCAAAAGCAGACCGTGCTTCTGAGAAATTGTTACTTTGTTTCCTTCGTTGTTAGAATGTCATCAATCACCGGAAGCATCCGCTTAGAACGAAATTTTTCTGCTTCCATAATCGACACAATTTGATTAACGGTTTCCAAAACGGTATCGTTCACAACCGTATAGTCATATTCTTTGGCATACTGCATTTCCTCGGTTGATTTAGACAGCCGTTTATAAACGGTATCCATATCTTCGGTATTCCGGTCAATCAATCTGCGGCTCAGTTCCTCCAAGCTTGGCGGTAAAATAAAAATCAAAACTGCTTCCGGGCATTTTTTCTTGATCTGCAAAGCGCCCTGTACCTCGATTTCCAAGATAACATCTTTGCCGTCTCGGCACATCTTCATGACAGCTTCTTTGGGTGTACCGTAATAATTGCCGCAATAGTTTGCATGCTCCAGCATGCCGTCTGCCGCTATCTGCTCTTCAAACTGCTCTTTTGAAAGAAAATAATAATGCTGACCATGCACTTCTCCGCTGCGCGGCGAACGGGTGGTTGCCGATACTGATAAAAAGATGTTTTCATTTCTGTCCAACAATTCCCGCACTACCGTTCCTTTTCCACAGCCGGAAGGGCCGGATAATACATAAAGCAGCCCCTGTTTATTCCTCATCTTCGTCTTCATCCTCATCTTCATCATGGTCTACGATTCTGTTTGCTACGGTTTCCGGTTGGATTGCCGACAAAATAACATGATCACTGTCAGTAATCAGCACCGCACGGGTGCGTCTTCCGTAAGTCGCATCAATCAAGGCACCTTTATCACGCGCGTCTTGAATGATTCTTTTAATCGGAGCAGACTCCGGGCTGACAATGGCAATCAATCGATTCGCAGAAACCATGTTTCCGAATCCAATATTAATCAGTTTCATTATTAGGGGCACGAAGCTTACGCCGATATTCTATCGATCATCAAGCTATTATGCCCAAACACCTTCTTCCGTTATTTTGATTGGTAAACCAGGCTATTCTATATTCTGTATCTGCTCTCTGATCTTTTCAATATCCGATTTAATATCAACCACAATCTTAGTAATCTCTACATTCTGCACCTTAGAACCGATGGTATTCGTTTCACGGTTAAACTCCTGAATTAAAAAATCCAGTTTTCTTCCAACCGGCTCCGGAATTTCCAGCAACTGCCGAAATTGTGAAATATGACTTCGCAAGCGCACCGTTTCTTCATCAACAGCGACCTTTTCGGCAAAAATCGCCGCTTCGGTTAAAACACGCTGTTCATCAATGTTTTTATCGTGTAGAATCTCGGTTAGTTTCTGAAACAATCTTTCCCGATAATCATCTGCCATCTGTGAAGCTTTTTCCTCAATCACACCAACCGCATTTTCAATAGAAACAATTCTGGAAAGCAAATCCTCTTTCAGTTTGCTGCCTTCGGTTCGGCGCATTGCGACAAAACTGTTTACCGCTTTTCCGGTGACTTCCTCTACTGCTGACAAAACCGCTTCTTCATCGTCCGCTTTCTTGCGGATGGTAAAGACATCATTTAATTGAAGCAAATGACTAAGCTTTAAATCATCCGCTATATTTAATTCAGTTGCCGAAGCACGCAGTGTCTCCAGATAATTTTTAGCCAGCTCTACATTCACCGCCACTTCCGAATCAGGCGTATCAACATTGTAAATAGCTACACTGACCTCAACTTTTCCGCGTGAAATACTGCTTTGCAGTACAGATTTAATACGTTCCTCAATATAGCCGTATGTTCGCGGTACCCGCGCATTAAATTCAAAAAAGCGATGATTAATTCCCTTTATCTCAACAGTAATGTCTTTGTTGCCAATTACTTCTTGCGCTCTGCCGTAGCCGGTCATGCTGCTTATCATAATAATCCTCCTTAACTTTTATTCTTATTTTTATTTTATCACATTTTTTCTTTGTTTGGTCGTTTTTGTCTCATATTTATTTACAATATTAACGAAATATTAACAAATATAAAAAAGAAAAAGCTGACTGAGATAATCTCAATCAGCAGGCAATACAAAGTTACGTATGAAACGATTTTATCTATACGTTTTCATCCTTATTTCATGATTTTGATTTTACCGATAATAGGAAGCTCTTTTGCTAATCCCTTCGCAGCGTTGATGATCCCCATCACGGCAAGAACAAAAATAGGAATACCAATCAGGAATATCTGCTTAGAGAGATTTTTATAAAGAAGGGTATTGTCACCCTGCTGTATCCACAAGATTGTAGTGGATGACAATATCCCTGTATTTCTGTTGTCCCAACTGCTTGCGCTCGCCCACATCAATGCAGTTTATCAGTTTAAGCAGCATTTCACGGTCAAGCGTTTCTACGGCAACATATTTCCGTATCCGTTCAAGATAGGTTTCAATGTCTCTTTCGCTCTTTGCCGTCTGCGACAGCTTTTCCGTGAGTTCCCGTATCAGTTCCTGCTTTTCAGCCCGTTCAGCCTCGTATTTAGCCATAAGCGTTTTACATACGCTGTCGGGAACAGTTCCTAATACTTTGTCCTCATACAGAGCCTGCGTCAGCCTTTCAAGCTCCGTAATCCGTTTCTTCGCCGCTTGCAGCAAAGCCTTGTCCGCTTTCTGCTGTGCGGCGTTTTTCTTTGTCATCGCCTCAAGCAAGTCCTGCCTGACCTTTTCCTCATCCTCGACTACCCGTTTCGCTCGGCTCTGTATATCCTCAAGCACCATTCCGACAACGCATTTTGATAAATAATGTGTGCCGAACAGGCGGCTCGTCCGCTTTGGGCATAATTACCGCACATAAAATTGATATACTTAACTTTTCTGCCACCCTTTCGGATATGGTTTTCTTCGTGATACCGCATTTTGAAACCGCAATCCATACACCGCAGCAATCCGCCAAACAAGCTCGGCTCGCTTGCACCCTTGATTGTTCTCGGCTTGCAGTTCTGTCTGTCAATCTCAACACAGGCGTTCCAGGTATCCGTATCAATAATCGGTTCGTGGGTATTTTCCACCTTAATCCATTCGGATTTCGGTTTATCAATCTGCTTGTGGTTTTTGTAGGAAACACTACCTCGTTTGTTCTGCACCATATGCCCGATATACACCTCGTTGCGAATCATCTTCTTTATGGTGACATCATTCCACAGATGATTGCGGTAGCCTACGCTCTCCCTGCCATTTTTAAGATAGTAGTAATCCCTCGGCTGTAGTATGTGTTTCTCGTTCATAAGTCCTGCAATTTTACGGAAATCGTATCCTTGACAGCGGTATCGGAATAGCTTACGCACGTTCTCGGCGGCTTCTTCGTCAACGATAAAGCGGTGCTTATCTTCGGGACTTGCCATATAACCGTATGGCACATACGCTCCGAGATAATTTCCTGCTTTTGCGTTTATCTGCTTAACCGCCTTAATTTTCTTGCTTGTTTCTTTGCCTTGGAACTCGTTGAACAGATTTTTGAACGGCATAATATCGTTATCGCTGTTAAGGGTATCAACACCGTCATTCAATGCCACGAACCTAACACCAATCATTGGAAACAGATAATCCGTAAACTGACCGACTTGAATATAGTTCCGTCCGAAACGGCTTAAATCCTTTACGAGTATAAGATTTATTCTTCCGTCCTTTGCGTCCTCAATAAGCCTTTGTACTCCGGGGCGGTCAAAGCTCGTACCGCTTACGCCGTCATCGCAGTATATATCGACTATTTTCCAACACTGTTCCTCGCAGTATTTCGTGAGTATGAGTTTCTGATTTTCTATGCTGACAGATTCGCCCAACCGTTCATCGCCACGGGAAAGGCGAACATAAATACCGACTTTATAATCCTGTCCTGCCGTTATCATTTATACCTCACTTTCCGCAGGCTGTCGGCGGTATTGTCAACTTTATTATACCGACAATACCGCCCGGCGTCCAGACTTTTATTGCGTCCTGATTATGAATTTTATATATAAGGCTTATATATTTCTATCTCTATCGGCGTTCCGTACTGCAAGACGGAGCAGAACATCGTCAATGCTTCTGCTGCCCTCAAACACCGCTTTAACCCGATAGACCGTATTTCCTATTTTATATTCTTTAACGTTATTTTCTTCGCCTTTGCCATCTTTGAATAACCGTTCATAACCGGACGGATATTCCTTTGGCTTTTACTGTCCTCCTTAATAGTCAAAATCTGTGTAGTCATACTTGGCCATTTTACTTTGCCTTTTTCTCCATTGACTTTTTAGCTTGTTTAACACTTTATTGACAAACTCGCCCTTTATAAAGTTTATATAACCGTTATCTCCCTTGCAGTTGGCATATTCCAACCCGATCTCACGGGCATATTCTTCAATTCTTTCAAACGAAGAATATAAATCCTCGTCAAACAGATAAACGGCGGCGATAGTGGCATAATACGCCGAAGCCGACATTACGGTTATCCTTGTCAGCATAGCCGCTATTCTGTTTGTCTGTGCCTTGACTGCTGAATTTACTTCGTCACGGATAATCTGCCGAATTTCGTCCGTCTGCTCCTTATGCTCCGTAATATTCATTTCACGCTCCAGCATAGAGCGAACTGTATCCGAAACGGACTTATGATTTCGGGCAGCCGTTTTTTCGATTTTCTGTGCAAGTTCGGTTGGAATACGCACCGTAAGCGATACGCTTCTTCTTGTCATAACGGGTATTTTCGCCTCCTTTTCGGTGTAAGACATTTTTTCGGAAAATTTCAAAATTTATTACACGGAAAAATGCTGTTTTAACATCATTTGTATGATGGTTATTCCTGCCTTACCCTCAAAACATTACGGTTTTGAGGCTCGGCTTCCCTACGGGAAGGGCGGCGGACGGATATTTGCTCTGTGTTCCAAAATTCAGCGCCTCCTCTTTTTATGATGAGGGTAAAAAAATAACCCCCACGCTTGACTTGCTAACGAGAGGATTACAGGGCAGATATTTACTTTATTTTGATGAGGGAAAAAGTATTTATATCTCTATTTTACTTTCTTCTTCATCCGAATATTTTATATACCCTCTCATATATCGTCAGAAAACGAGGGGGGTGTCGGGGTGCAAATCCCGATAATTTACAAAATGTTTATATTTCCAAAAAACAAACCCTCTCACATAATGTACTTTGTGAGAGGGTTTGTAGGGGTGATTTAAAAAGTTTTCACATATTCTCTAAGATATTTAAATGGAAAAGGTATAATTGTCAACTGTCCATTGTGAACAAATGTAACATTCATCAGCGGCAATAATTTTTCAAACATCAAAATCGAATCTTCAAATGGTTCAATCCTTCTTATATTTGCAGCTCTGTTGATTATCCATCGCATTCCGTTGCCTATTGTGCCGACAAAATAATACTCCGAAGCACCTTCGTTGAATATCTTAATGTCTAAACACGAAGAAAGCAGTTCATCACGTTTTTCTTTGCCACGCAATTTAGTGTTACCATTAGCAAGTTCAGCTTTAATGTTATATATTTCAGGAATAGTGAACCATCCCGTATCTTTTATAACATTTATATTGCCTGAAGCATCTCTGATAATGCCGTGTACTTTCTCGGAATTTATTTTTGCGTTTTCAAAAATTTCGACACATTGATTATATTTGTTAGCTTCAAATAAATTAAGAGTTTGTTCAGAAATATTAAAAGTACCGTCAGGATGAATCGTCATAAAAATGTATTTTGTACTTTGGTCATCTGTCACTTCAACACCAAAATCAATATCGTCTTTCAAGCCCAATGCATTCCAATCGAAAAGAGATATTCTCTGCTTAACAAGATCGTCTTTAATTAGCATTTCGTGTATGACTGTAGAAATTGCAAATTCACTACATTCAGAAAAATCTTCAAAGGTAATATGCTGTACCGCAATATTATCAAATACTCGATGAGGATCTTCGCTATCTGCATAAAAAGTAGCCTTATGTATTACTCTTATGTTTAGATAATCCTTATTGATTCTTTGACCGAGACTTGCTTTTATACCGTATTTTGAGAAAAGCAAATCACATACTTTCTTACAAAAGATTTTAGAGTATTCATCGCCAATACAATCAACGATTTTTATTGGTTTAATATTTAAAAGATCTGAAATTGCCTGTTTGTTTTCATTTGCAACCGAACGGGTATAATCCAATGCTTTATAGTTTGTAATACTTGCAAATTCAAGATGAGCAATATCGTAAAATCTATCGTTGAAGTTTTCTAAAACAGTTGTAAGAATTCCCATCTTGCTTTGATTGAAACGGTCTATATTTTGAATATCTAAAAAAGCAATTTCGGTCTTTGCATTTTTAGTCTGTCGCATAATGAAACTATATCCCGTATCATCCTTTAACCTTCTGCGCAATGTGTTATGTGCCGAAAAAACATACTTGGGGTATTCTTCAAACTTTTTCTTTTTGAATTCTATTTTATTACGCAACAGTTCCGACGTGAATGTATGTACTTCCATATTCAAGCGAAATGCAGGGGATAATCTCAGCTCCAAGCACGGAACTTTGAAAATAACATCTGCTTCGCTTTTTCTTCCTCTAATCAACCAATTCGGATGAAAACAATATAGATGTCCGGTTAGGTTGTTAAATTTGAGTATGGGACTCTCATAATTTCCCAAGCTGTTAAGCATAAGTTGGAATACGATATCATCTTTCAAGGTATTTGCCGCAATATGCGAAACAGTAATGCGGTCAGCACCATCTTCTTTTAATATTGCATTTTTTAACAATAATGCATTTTCATCATTGCTTTTCATTAGCACAAAAATTTCTTTTCTAGACTTAAAAAGCACAGAACAAACATTATTGCTTAAAAGCGGTGCATCAATAATGTATGCTCCGTTCTTAAAATGTTTCTCCGATGTGCGAATACAAAATATATCGTAGTTTTTTGAAAACAATTCTTTATCAAACTTATAAGTTAGTTGATTTGTTTTAATCGGAGCATTCATTTATACACCTTCTTATCTCATTCCAAGCCTCCTTGTTATAATTAAGAGAAGCGTTGCATATTAGCAAAGACGGAATTTCAACAATCGTCAAACCATTTTGTTTTATACAATGCGGTTTCCATTCTTTTTCTGAAACAATGTTGACTATAATAACACATTTGCAACCGCATTTATTTGCTTTATCTTCAATTTTGTTTAGCATTTCTTCATCGTTGAAAACGGTAGTTTCGTGCCAATTCTTGAAATCGACATAAACAGGAAGATTACGCACTTTATAGTCAAACAATTCAAATAGTTCAGGCTCGCTGATTTCTTCCATTTTAAGCTTTAAAACCGACCAGAACAAATATCTGCCAACAACTTCGCCTAATGCACCTTTATATATGTTGTTAAACAAAGTAGGCGACATAATGTAATCGTTTTTTTCAAAATGTGTTGCCCAACCTTTTTTTACAAAAAAGTCTTTGAGTTCCGGAATACTCATTAAGATATTTAATTTTGCAGCAACATCCGAGACCTCTAAATTCAAATCTTTGTTCTTAGTAAAACCGATTTGAATATTGTTATAATCTTCTTCCTGCTTATAAAACAGATGATTATTTTTATCGGGTAGTTTCACATAAAAATTCTTTGCAACAAAATTTTTCGCTACTTCCGCATCAGACATAGTAGGCGATGACAGCACAAGCTCACGCAACTGTTGCCATTTTTCTATTCGATCATCTGTCCAATCTTCTCGCAACATATTGTTGATGAATTTGTTGGCTCTTACGGATAAAAGGGCGGCTCTGTTTTCAAAAGAACCTTCACCTATCTGTGCGCTTGATTGCTCTCTGACTTTATCTAACAAGGCAATAAATTCCTTGTTCAGTAAGCGGTCATTCAAAACGGATAGGTCAATATTTTCTGCAATACGGTTATCTGCAAAAACATAAATATTCTTTCTCTTTTGATTAGTACGACAAATACGTCCAATAGCTTGAATAATTGTTCTTGTAGAAAGAAGAACAACGCTCTTGCTGTTATAGACACTTAAAGCATAAGGGAGCTGATATGCGTTTCCGGTGATATAGCAACAGAAGGCTCGTTTAATATGTTGAAATGCATTATACATAGAGAGTTCAGATGTTTCCTGAAAAAACTCAGTATGGTACAAATATTTTACAAACTCCTCTTCAGAAAGATTGTTGCCCAAGTTCACCAAAAGATTAGTAGGCTTGTCTAAATAGATAGCATCAAAGTCTTTTTCGCCACGAGAGGGGCGGTCATTGATTTTGATTAGTTCTTTTTCCAACCCACGTGGGATCTTATATTGCAGGTTTTGTCCTGCACCGATTGTTTGATAAACCGAAATAATAAACAGTTTTTGACCATCCGAAAGTTTACGAGTTATTTCATCCTTTTTTATATCATATTCATCGCCGTCCAACTGATAAACAGAGGAGTTGACGCTTATACTTGCATTGTTTTCTGCAATGATATACTTGAAAATATCATCAAGAACATCCTTGTTTAGATATTTGTCACCTTTTCTTGGATGCTTTGTAAGAACACAAAGAAAAGATTGAATATCATTATGCATCACAAATTGCTTGTAAGCTAAGGCGATTCTAATATAGCGTTCTTTGTGGTAGTTATCTTTATTATCGGGTAACTCACGTTCGATTCGTTCAAAAATCATTTCAGAAATTTCATCTGAATCAAATACTATTTTCCAAGCGGAAACAGAATAGTTGTCTCGTATATTTTCGCCTAACAAGTCAACATTTATGGACACATTATCATATCCGCAAAGTGAATTTGAAAAATCGGAACGAAGACGTGTTTTATCGGTTTCGCTTGGCAACGAGAACGCAGTTTGCATTTTCGATTTAAGATAGTCTAAATCGTAGTTTCCGATAACGGTAGGTACGGTGGCTGTTGCAGATATGCCAATAACTTTAGCTTTTTCACAAAAGCGCAGAAGAATTTTTTCAGGGGTAGTCTGAAAAGAACACATCATTATTTTTGATTGCATATCGTGAACGGCATCATCTTCAAATGAATAAAAGCGGAAACCATTTTCATAAAAAGAAAGATCAAAATCAGAATTTTCTATATCGCCTTTTACCTTATGTGAAGCAATCAAAATTTGTGATGTTATATAATCGATATATGAGGAATTGAGCCTAAACTCTGCTAAAACAGAGCGTATAGCCGATTCCATAGTAAATTCGTCATCACCATTTTGTTTGCGTTCAGCTTTGCATTGCATATAGTTAATTGCAAGTATATTGATGCCAATTTGAAAATACTTAATAAAGCCCCGCAATTTACCGAGCATTACTTGAATATTATTCTTTTCTGCATTTGGTTTATCAGGAGAAAAGCGAATAGCATTTATGCGATTTTTCGTGTCGCTTACAGTTGTGATGTAGGAATTATTTCCATCTAAAATAGAATGAAATTGATGATCTTGGAACAAGAAATTCTTGGCATTGTCCGCAACATCTGTTTGGGTTCTGTGACTAAACTGCAAGGTGTAATTCTCATAGATTACATCGGCTTTTTCTCGAATTCCGTCTATTACTGATTGTAATGTTTGATCCTTGTATTTACTTTCTTTCCTTTGCTTAGACGGTGTGGTAAGCACAGCAGGAAATTCATTAGTATGTAAAGCGGAGTAAATGTCCTTGAATAGTTCGATATAATCGATTTTATCTCTTAGTCCGTTTTGTATGATATTTTTTAATATGGTTTCCTTTGTTGCATCAAACTCATCGATGAATATAGCTGCATTATCAATAATGTCAGTATTGTAGAACATATATGAAGGCTCGACAATTGTAGCATTTCTCGTTAAAAACTTATCCATACTCATAAAAACAATTTGTCTATCACGAGTAAATACAGCAGGATATAGTTTTCCAATCCACTGCCATCTTTTGTTAGTTTTTATTGCATAAATGCGTTCGTTGACTGTGGAAAACTCCTTTGCCAACATTGTGTGCAGTAATCTTCTGAAATTAGGCTCAGATTTACTACGAAGATTATCTTTTATACTCCCAATAAACCCTCGCAGTTCTATTTTGTTCACATTTTTTTGTTCTTGCAAAAACCTTACATCTTGAACAAAGGAATTATATTCATTAGTTTTTTTGATTTCATTCGGTATTTCATTGATTATTTCACTTGTAAGACCTTCGATTACACAATCTGCATTGGCATCTATGAAAAGAAATTTTTCATTAAACTTATCTAATTGACCTGCTTTTGTAAACCAATTTTTTAGTTCTTCAATAGGAAGATTTTTCTTTAAAGTTGTTATAAAGAAAAATCGTCTTTTACTGTTAGACTCATCCAATGATGCTTCATAGATATATTTGAGGACAGAGTAAGTCTTACCGTATCCTGTGGGCATATCAAGTAAGAACAGACCGTTGTTATTGCTATTATTGCAGTAATTTTTAATTGCATTATACATCTTTGTCCTCCAAAAGAGTTTATAAAATTAAGTTACAAAATACCAATGTTAATTATAGCATATAATTGTGAAAATTTAAATAAATATCCGCCGGCGTAGCCGGCGGTCTTTCTTATGCGGGTATAACCCGCTATTACTGGCAGCCAT
>JABLTO010072214.1_pt1 | contig 21623 bp, 19 predicted proteins | sample 7160091 | NCBI WGS metagenome assembly JABLTO01 (sample SAMN14651225, study PRJNA627086) | human gut metagenome | isolation source: feces | host: Homo sapiens
AAGAAAACTTACTTCTTCCCATAGGCTCAGTAAGTTTTCGTCTTCAATACGTTATTCCACAGCTGTGATCCTGTATCTATAGTGGTCTCAATTTTATTATTTGTATGATCTACAGTATATCTTACTATACCCTGTATGTAAGACTTCTTAAATGTATTTCCTCCACTGGTCCAACTACCATTTCCATTATAAGATGTAGTAACTGCAGCTGTAACAGATGAACGGTCACTTATAAAAAGGTCACCATCAGTTAACTGCTTACCACCTGCATTTTGCAAACCACCATTGATATTTAAATAATTATCAATATAGAGATTGCCTTTGATTGTTTTCATTTGATCTCCGCTTTGTTCCAAATTACCTACAATAACCTTAAAATCATTAGAGGTATTAGATGTATTAAGTTCAAGGTTATTCTCTAACTTAAGAGTATTGCGAACAAATATGAACGGATCCTCATTAGCGGGCTTACCCGCTGTTTTATTAGCTGTTATTTTTGTATTATTCTGTGCCTTAAAATCGCCATTAACAACCATGCTTTCGCCTGTTTTGAAAGAAAGCTCCTTTTGAGCATTGATATCTACATTACCATTTATAAAAATGCTTCCTGCTGTAACACCATTGTTTCCCCAATTAAAGTTACCGCCTGTAACAGTACCGCCAAGAACATCAACGTTGTTGTTAAGTCCTGCAGAACCTACAGAAGTAAAGCCCACGTTTGTAGCCTTTTCCTTTTCAACAGGTGTGATGACCTTTGAAACAGTAGCTGAAATGCCATTATATGTAGCAGTACACTCCATAAGAACCCACATATCCTTAATATAGTAGGTTGAGGAGCTTCCTCCTGAAAGATCAGCGGACTGAGCAGCAGAAATAGCATTTCTATTGATTCCGGCACCGGAACCATCATCATAAATAAGCTTTAAAAGCTGTATTTTTACCTTGACATTTCCGTCTCCCGGGTCAGCCATCATGCCTGAAGTGCTATCAACCCAAGAAATATCAGAAACATCAAATTCCATATAGCTGTTATCGATAATATTCTGCCATGAACTCGGATATGCAGCTTTAAGCTGTGTTGCCTGGGGGTCATTGATACTATCCCAAGCTTTAAGAGATTTACTTACATTATAAACAGGCTTGCCGGCACCATTTGTCTCAAGAACACCGGCAATAGCCTCCTCAAGCTCAAGTGCCTGGCTCTTGTCGGAAGAACCTGACGCTATTGCAGTCAGTCCGCCTGAACCATCTGACTTATACTTTGAGTCACCCATGATGGTCTGGGTAAGTACATCAACGCCGGATCTCGCAGTATAATATGCCTGGCTTTCCTCGTAGTTAGTGTTTGCTCTGTTCGTAGCGGTAGAAGCAATAGCCATTGCGCCTGCCAGCATGATTATGAGCACCGTCATAACTGCAAGAACCATCAGCAGAACAGCGCCCTTGAGCTTGCCGTGCCTGCTTTTTGCCTTAGTCATACATTTGCCACCCTTTCTATAAAATTTAAAAAAATGAGTGAAATTCTGCAAAATATTTCGCAATTTAATAAACAAGCCCACCCGAAAAAATGGTTGGTTTTTTCGGGTCGGTCTTGATTATTATTTTAGTCCTCAATATCAGCGGGATCCATGGTGTAAACCTCATAGATCTCGATGACCATATCGCCCTCGATCTTGCCGTCTTCGGTCTTACCCTCGTCCTTGTAGCTTGCGGAAACGCTCTGGAGATAAATGTTCTCCTCGTTATCAGCTACGGACTGGATAGCATCGAACACGCCGTCATTGTTTGTGCAGGTGTAGCTTACTGTTACAACAGTTCCGCCAACTGCAACACTTGCGGGAGCTGCAGGATAACCGCCCTCGTAAGCATAACCAACCTCGGGAGGAAGCTTGCCTGCGATATCAGCGTTTATCTTCATAGGATATGCAACTGCATACTTATTATATGTATATGCTTCGAGCTGTGTTGATGTAAGTCTGTCAAGAGAAATTCCTGTGATCTCGATTCCTGCGGGGTGGAGCTTATCCATCAGATACTTGCTTATCTGATAAGTCTCGCCGTAATCTCTTTCGCTCATGAACTGCTTCTGAGTTTCCTCAACGGACTTGATATCATCTTCAAGGCGCTTCTTGAGCACTTCAAGAGTATCCATCTTGGACTGAACATCGTCTCTTTCAGCTTCCTTGGCAGTAAGTCTGTCCTCAGATGCCTGGAGATCTGCAAACTTAGGCTTGATAAAGGTGAAAATACCTACGCCCAGTACAACCAGCACTGCGAGCACGATAATGATTACCTTATCTCTGTATGAAAGCTTCATGCTCATTATTCAACACCTTCTTCCTGAGTTTCATCGGTTGTTTCGGCTGTCTCCTCAACCTCGACCTCGTTGGGTCTGGATACAAAGGAAACGGTGAATGTAATGGGGTCTTCCTGAGCAGCGCCTTCAACAGCTTCGCCGCCTCCGTTGGACTGGAAGCCGTCATATACGATATTATCGAACATATCAAGATCGTAGATAGCCTTTACAGCTTCATCGGGAGCAGTATTGTCCTTAGCTGTGCAGGAGATCTCAAAGCTGCCTGAAGTATATGCGATCTCAGCTACGGAGCAGCTGTTGTCCTGGATAGTCTTTATTACAGTGTTGAGAACATCAACTGTAAGAGCAGACTTGGTATCGAAGTTGTATGCAGCTGTATCAAGGTCAGCCTTGTAAAGAGCAACCTTGTCGATCTTAGCCTGAGTGCTGTCAACAGCGGTGAGAGTTTCCATAACTTCGGGGCTGTTGATCCACTCATCGATCTCTGCGACCTTGGCATCGTTGTTGTTGATAGCATTGGTAATACCGAATACTACAGCGGCAACTACAGCTGCGGAAAGAACTACCGCACCGCCGAGACCGATAAGGAAGGAAGAACCTGCATCAGTCTTACCTGCGGAGGAGTCAGTCTCCAGGAGGTTGATACGGTCTGTATCCTTATTGCTTCGGAACATTGCACCGATAGCATTTGCATAAGCCTGGAACTCGATGTTCTCATAGCCGGAGATGTTGTTGGGAACGCCCAGAAGACTTGTGGAGATATCCATTCCCTCGAGAGCATTTGTAAGACGGATATACTCAGTGGTATCGCCGTAGAATACAACGTTCTGAATGGGGTTCTCGGGATTTCTCGACTTGTGGAACTGGATCATTCTGTAGATGTTCTCGTTTACAGCCTCGTAAACGTAATCCTCGGAATTATCGTAGTCAACAGCGTCGATGGAAGCAAATCTTGCGAATGAGAGCTGATTGTCCTCGTAGAGGTTAAGGCTGACGAAGTTGGGGTCAACCTGAACTACCAACATAGGCATCTTTGCAGATGCTTTCTTATCACTGAGAATGATTCTTGAAATTGCGTTACAGGTAACTGTTACTGACTTCAGGGAAATTGAAAGCATGGAGAATACTTTTCTGAAGCAGTCAACCACTTCAAAGGGGCAGGCAGTAGCCAGGATCTTAAGAGCCTGAACGCCTTCCTCCTCAACCTCACCTGCAATGGAATAGGAGATTGAATATTCCTCTGCTATACCCATTGTGTGCTGCATCTGGTTTGTTACCATTGTAAGGAGCTGTGCATTGGTCTTTGCCTTGGGGATATGCAGTTCCTTGAAGATTACCAGGTTGGAAGACAGTGTAACAACTGCTTCTTTATCATCCATACGTCTTGCTTTCAGCTCGTCGTTGATGATGGTTGCCATTTTGGGAATATCTTTTATATGACCATTTACTATCAGACCCTCACTGAGATCGATGGTAGATGCAGAAGAAACTCTGATCCTGCCTCTTGACTCAGTACCGCGAATAATGCGTATATGTCTGTCTGTAATATCAAATGAAAGCATTCTCGTCACCTCACTAAATTATTTTTAAAATTTTTATTTACGGGTTGTACCCCGATGACTGATTTGATTTATACCCGATCTTTTAGGTAATGTTGCCCATGGAGTTGTAGATCGCAGGAAGGATACCGGCAATAACAAGACCGATAGCAGTACCCATGAAGATGATCATGACAGGCTCGATAAGACCTACCAGACGGGATACAGCCTCGTCCGCTTCTTCCTGATAGAATGCTGCGGATTTTGCAAGGATTGAGTCAAGAGCACCGGATTCCTCACCGACATAAATGATAGATGTGAACATTGACTCGAAAATGCCTGTTCTCTGAATGGAAACCGAGAGGGCTTCACCCTGTTTAACTTCGTCGATAACTGTTTCAAATTTCTTTGATACATACAGGTTATTGAGGATGTTGGAGGATTTTGCAAGGCACTCTACCATGGGGATACCCGAAGAGTAGAGGGAAGCAAGTGTGGAACCGAAACGTGCGGTATAGATCTTAACTACCAGAGGACCGACAGGTTTCAATTTGATGATAGCCTGGTCGAATTTGTATCTGATATCGGGAACCTTAAGAGCGTACTTGATAGCAAATACAAGACCGACAACGATAAGGGCGATGAGCCACCAGTACTTTTTAAATCCGTCGGAGAATGCGAACAGAGCACCTGTAAGACCCTTCATATCTTCTTCGGTAAGAAGGTCCTTGAAAGTAGGCATGATAAAGGTGAACATGATGATTACGATAGCTACGCAGAGTACGCAGAGGATGATAGGATACATCATTGAGCTCTTGATCTTGTTGTTGAGCTTTGCGTCGTTTGTGTACTGATCTTCCATCTTCTTCATAACCATATCCAGGTTACCGGAGGTCTCACCGGCCTGTATCATTGATATGTAGAAGTTAGGGAAAGCGTCGCCCTGCATCTTTACTGCGTCGGAGAAGGAAGTACCCTTCTGGACCTCTTCATAGATCTCACGGTAGATCTGCTTGGGTCCCTCTTTGATCTGTTCACGCTGCATGATATCAAGCGCCTTTACAAGTGTAAGACCTGACGTGATCATTGCAGACATCTGACGGCAGTCATAAGCAAGTTCCTTTGTGGTGAACTTGTGCATATTCTTGCCGGTTCCGCCCTTAGCTTCTTTATAGCTGGAGCAGAAAAGACCTTTTTCATGAATCTTCTCAAGGAAGTCATTAACGTCCTCGGCGTTCATCTTCTGGTTCTTGACGGTGTTTCCCTGAACGTCGGTAGCCGTATAGATAAAAGTCTTCATTAAATTGTGACACCTCCGAATAAAAAATAGCTTATACCGAAAAGCACACAATTATTTATTATGCTTTTCAAATACTTATCATATTATATCATTTTGACCAAAAATTAGCAATATGTTAATTTAACCAAATTGTAACCGATTATTACGACCATTTGACCAAATGTCGCATTTCTTCATATGTGCAGTTGTACAAATACAATAATAAATCAGTATTCGTATTGGCATTTTCATACTCATTCCACAAAAGCGTCCGATATCTTTCAGCAAAATGCGAGCAGAAAGTTTGAAAAACCAAATTTTGTAATATTTTACATATTCAGCATTATTTTTTGTCATTTTATAAACACAGCCGATTTTTGCAGGCTGGTGTTCACAGACCCAGAAGCCTCTCAGCATTAAAATAGTATATCATTTTCTTTTCTTCTGCTGTGAGAGATGTGCTTTCTATCAGCATATGCACATCTTTCGGGTCGTTCCATGGGCTGTCCGATGCAAAAAGTACCTTGTCCGCACCATATGTCCGCACAAGCTCGGTCATATGCTCGGGAGATATCCTGCCCGCAGTGTATGCCGTATCGAACCAGACATTCTCAGCTCCCGCAAGAAGCCTTGCCGCCTCGTCCTCGCACCTTACGCCGCCCATATGGGCAACAACAAATTTCACACCCGACACCTTATCCAGCACTCTTGCCATCATCTGCGCATCGGTATGGATATCGTAGGGAGACGAACAGTCAATGCCGCTGTGCATCACAACGATAAGCCCCAGCTCGCCGCATCTGCGGTATATGGGTATCATGCGTTCCTCATCGGCATAGAAGTTCTGAAAATCGCCGTGGAGCTTTATGCCCTTTCTTCCCTGCTCTGCCAGCTTTTCAAGCACCGCAAATACGCTTTCATCGGGATAGACCGCTCCGAAGGGGATTATATTGCCCGTCTCCTTTGCAGCCTCCTCCGCCCAGCGGTTCGTACCCTCCACCTGAGTGGGTTTGGTCGCCACAGGCAGCAGCACAGACATATCAACGCCGCAGGCTGACATATTTTCCGAAAGACCTTTTACGGTGCCGTCTGAGTAAAAATTCTCGTCAAAGCCCATATCAGCCTTTACCACATCAGCCAGCAGGCGAGTTATGGCTTTTTCCGCCAGTCCGTCAGGAAATGCGTGGGTGTGGAAATCAATTAGCCGTATTATTATCACCCCTTGCTTCGGCTTTTTCTGTGATAGCTGTTAAAATCAAACTTTGTGATATCACAGATAAAGTCCATCATGCTGCCGCTCATATTCATCAGCGATTTCATAGTCGATGAATTTATTTCCAGGGGAATATCGGCAGGGTACCTTGTTTCGATATAGTACCTGTTGAGCACGGCGCTTTCGTCTATCCACTGGATAAAGCTGTCGTCCATCATGGCAGCCTGCTTGCACAGCCATGTAAGGTTGTGACCGTCCAGCAGATGCCTGCTCTTGAAAAGAAGATAGCCTTTCAGTGCCTTTTCGATGCACTGCTGGCAGTGAAACGCCGCTACATAATAAAGCTGCGGATTGTCGCAAAGGACCTCCGCCGCCATTCTGTCAAGAGACGCATGATATATCCAGTCGTAATAGCGCTTGCTGTCGCCTTTTTTGCTATTCCTTGACATAGAGCCGATCACCGCCGTTCTCTACACGGTACGCAAAGGAGCAGTCGTCCTCCGCACACTCATCCCAGTCGCTGATGTTGTACACGATGAAATCGCATGGCACAGGGCAGTCAGTCTTGAGCAGAAGCTTTGTTTCCACCTGCTCGGGAAGAATGCTGTCCTCAACGACAACACACAACTTGAAGCTTGTGACCTTTCCTGCCGTATTGGTCTTGCGTGACACAAGATATATCATACAGGGGTCGCAAAGTTTGATTATCTGCTGCACCATTTCGCCGATGATATCATTTACAGGTCCTGACATATTAAACGCTCCTTTCCATGCTGACATTTCGTCCAATCACCCCTATATTGTACCACATATTCTACAAAATGTCAATGTCATCAGGGTAAAAAATTGGGCAGAACCGCAACAAAACACGGCTCTGCCCAAAGGACTTATATCAACATCAAATTTTATCTGCCGAGAACACGGTTGTAAAGCTCCTCGTATTTTCTTGCAGAATTTGTCCATGAATAATCTGTCTTCATGCCTCTGGAGACCATCTGATCCCATTCCTTGCGGCAGTCGAAGTAGATGTGCTTTGCATAGTTGATAGTGCCCAGCAGCTCGTCTCCGTTGTAGTTTGCAAAGGAGAAGCCTATTCCTGTGCCGTCAAACTCATTATATGGCTGAACGGTATCTTTAAGTCCGCCCGTTTCACGGACAATAGGCACTGTGCCGTATCTGAGGGCTATGAGCTGAGTAAGTCCGCAGGGTTCAAAGAGGCTGGGAACAAGAACAGCGTCGGAAGCCGCATATACCTTATGAGCAAAGCCCTCGTTAAAGAAGATATTTGCGGATACTCTGCCGGGCATTCTCATGGCATATTCTCTGAACAGATTTTCATACTGAGGATCGCCTGTACCAACAACAACAAACTGAGTGAACTCGTCGCAGATGCGGTCAAGGGCATATCTTACAAGGTCAAGGCCCTTCTGATCGGTGAGACGGGAGATTATGCTGATAACGAATTTATTCTCATCAACAGGCAGACCAAGCTCCTGCTGGAGAGCCTTCTTGTTGGCAGCCTTGCCCTTCTTTATGCTGCGGGTGCTGTACTGCTTTGCGATGCAGGTATCGGTCTCGGGATTATATGCCTGATAGTCGATGCCGTTAACGATACCGCAGAGAGACTGATTTCTTGCTCTGAGCAGACCGTCCAGACCCTCGCCGTAATAGCCTGTCTGTATCTCCCCTGCATATGTATTGCTGACGGTGGTGATGAAATCGGAGTAAACCAGGCCGCCCTTGAGCATATTTGCGTCCTTATTGAATTCCAGCTTGTCGGGAGTGAAAACATAATCGGGCAGACCTGAAAGCGCCTTGATAGTATCAATATCCCACACGCCCTGGAAGCGGAGGTTGTGGATAGTAAAGATAGTCTTTGTTCCGTAGTAGAACGGATTATCTTTATAAATAGTATGGAGGTAAACAGGAACAAGACCTGCCTGCCAGTCGTGGCAGTGGATAATGTCGGGGCGGAAGCCCACAACAGGCAGGATAGCAAGCACAGACTTTGAGAAATAGGTGAACTTTTCGATATCGTAGCGGGTATCCGCATAGGGCTTATCTCCGCCAAAATAGAAAAGGTTATCAACAAAGTAGAAGGTTATGCCGTCGTACTCATATTCCATAATACCGACATGGACGCTGGAAAAGCGCTGACCCATATCCATATAGAAATGGTGTACGTACTTGAAATTATTGCGGAACTTGTCGGGGATACAGCGGTAGTTGGGCAGTATCACACGGCAGTCATATTCATTCTTATCAAACATTTTGGGCAGAGTTCCCACAACATCGGCAAGGCCGCCTGTCTTTATAAAAGGAACACACTCGGAAGCAACAAACAATATATTTTTCATAAGCTCCTCCTGCATTAAGGCGGCACGATACCTGCACACCTTATATTTATATGAATATTATAAAATATTTTTCTGATTTCGTCAAGACTTTTTTATAAAATGCACAGTATATTTCAGAGGATATATTTCGCCACTTTTTCACTTATTTCTTGCCGCTCCCAAAAGCTCCTTTATGCCGATGAATATTACGAACACGGAAAAAATCTTACCCAGCAGCCCTGTGCCGATAAGCCTTGCACCGTATGCCCCGAGACAGGCTCCCACGGTGCCTGCAATAATTGCAGGGAGCATAGCTTTCAGGTCGATAAGTCCGTTCTTTCGGTGAATAAATACCGACAGCGCCGCTATGGGCAGAAAATATATCAGGTTCACGCCCTGAGCGTCTATCTGGCTCATGCCCATTACTGCGGTGAGCCAGATAATTAGTATCATTCCCCCGCCCACTCCCATTGATGCCAGCAGCCCCGCCGCAAATGCTGCAAGCCATGTAAGGAACGTCATTTCATCAGCCCCCTTGCGCCAGCTGCAATAAGCAGAAGTCCGAACACTGCCGACAGCAGCCTGACGGATATCTTTTTCATAAGCTTTGTCCCTATAAGCGCTCCCGCCAGACCGAACGGTATGCACATCAGTGCGCTTTTAAAGTCAAGCTTCCCGCCAAATGAGTAAAACACAGCCGATATCACTGACAACGGCAATGTTATCGCCAGCGAGCAGGCGTGCGCTTTTTTCGGCTCCAGCCCTGTCTTTTTCAGCATTGGCACGGCAACTATCCCTCCGCCCGAGCCGAAAAATCCGTTTGCAATGCCTGTGACCAGCCCCAGAAGCGCCATTTTCATATTCTTACGCAAAAAAATCCCTCCCGTTGTATTTTCTCAACATCGGGAGAGATTATACTATTAAAATTGATAACCGTCAATCATCTTTCTAAGCTGCTGCATACGATAATCTGTCTCGGTAATGACATCGGCGCACTTTTTCAGCTCATCGGCAATATCGTCCTGATTTTCCAGATCCTTTTTATATCTGAGCTTATGGTCAAGACTTGCCCAGAAATCCATTGCCATTGTCCTCAGCTGTACCTCTACTTTCATATTGCGCTTGCCCGATGAAAAGAACACAGGCACTTCAACAATGAGATGCAGGCTGCGGTAGCCGTTGGGCTTTGGTGAAAGAATGTAGTCCTTGGTGCGGATAAGGGTGATATCGTCCTGGGAAATAAGCTGCTCCGCCAGCTTGTAAATATCATCGGGAAATGCGCAGATAACACGTATGCCTGCGATATCAAAAAGCTCACGCTCGATTGTCCTGATATATTCCTCGGGATTTGACACATTGGCTTCAATTCCACGGCGCTCCAGCTTGTCAACAATGCTCTGTGGCGTTTTGATGCGTGACTTTATGGATTCTATGGGGTTGCGGTCATGGGTAAGCTTGAACTCGTCATTTAAGACCTGAAGCTTTGTCTCCACCTCACGGAGAGCACAGCCGTAATATGTCATAAGCTTTACAAAGGGCTGACTGCCGTCGATTATGGTATTTATGTCCGCATTGCTCATCTGCTTGAAGATCTCAGTGTTCATGTTCCCACTCCAAATTTATTTCAGAACGAATATTTCGTGATGTTCAGAATTTACTTTTCTTAATAATTTTATCATATTATTTTGGCTGTGTCAATGTTTATATGGGAAATTATTTGTGTTAAAATAGGAAAAGATAAGTACAAGGGGGCAGCGAAAATGAAGAAGATAAAATGGCTGGCAACGGGCGGGACCATATCATCTGTGGAGACCGAAAAAGGGCTTGTTCCCGCATCGTCAGATGAGCAGATAAAAAAGATGCTTGATGTGCTGGGTCTTGCTTCCGAAAACATATGCACGGAGCAGCTTATGAACATAGACAGCACCGAAATATCCTGCGATGATATCAGGAACATAGGCATCGCCGCCGATAAAGCGATTCGTGGGGGCTTTGACGGAATAATCATCACCCACGGCACGGATACCATGGCATACACCGCCGCCATACTTGACAGAATGATGGACAGCTGCCCCATACCCGTTATCATCACAGGCTCTCAGAGGCCATTTTTTGCAGATGATTCCGATGGAAAAGCAAACCTGCTCAACGCACTGAATGCAGCCTGTGAAAATATCGGCGGAGTTCATATCCTTTTCGGCGACAAGCTCATCAGGGGCGGCAGGGCATACAAGGCATACACCAGAAACGACAACGCATTCATCTCCCCCAGCGGAAAATACTCGGGGTCAATATCAGGCGGCAAGCTCATATGCAGCGAAAAAAAGCCAGACGGCAAATATATCTTCCGCAGTGATTTCAGCCACAAGGCAGGGCTTATCAAGATAACCCCCATGACAAGACCCGAGGAGATAGAAACCGCCGCAAAGCTGTATGACGGCATTGTCATCGAGGGCTACGGCATCGGCGCCATTCCCACAAGGCTTTTGCCTGCAATAAAAAGATCCATATCGGGCGGAGTTAAGTGCGTGCTCATATCCCAGTGCCTTTTCGAGGGGGTTTCCATGGGCGTGTATGAGGTCGGAACACAGGCAAAGGATATCGGCGTTATCTCAGGGGACGACCTTACGGCAGAGGGTGCGCTGGCAAGGCTTATGTTCGGGGAGATATGACGTTTCTTGACATTTTTCCCTGTCAATGTTATAATAATCATTGTCTTTTTTTATCGGAAGCACAAGGGAGTGTGGTCAAATGGGTTCCGAAGCAAAGAAATATGAAATAGATATGTGCAGCGGCTCAATACTGAAAAAAATGCTGGCGTTTACTATCCCTCTTATGTTTTCAAGTATTCTGCAGCTGCTTTTCAATGCCGCAGATATTGTGGTCGTGGGAAAATTCGCAGGCGATAACTCTCTGGCGGCTGTCGGCTCGAACACAGCGCTTATAAATCTGCTGACAAACCTTTTTGTGGGGCTGTCCATAGGTGCAAACGTTACAGCCGCACGATTCTATGGAGCAAAGCGTGATGAAGACCTGAGCGACACGGTACATACATCAATGGCAATAAGCCTTATCAGCGGAATTTTTCTTACTGTGGTTGGCATACTGGGCGCAAGGCAGATGCTGGAATGGATGCAGACACCTGAAGAGGTTATCGACCTTGCTTCCCTTTATCTGCGTATATACTTCATCGGCATGACCTCCAATATGGTATATAACTTCGGAAGCGCTCTGCTGAGGGCTGTGGGCGATACAAAGCGACCGCTTTATTACCTTATTGCGGCAGGCATCATCAACATTATCCTGAACCTTATCTTTGTTATAGTGTTCAAAATGGACGTGGCAGGTGTTGCGCTGGCGACCATCATTTCCGAGACTGTCTCGGCTGTGCTGGTAGTAAGGTGCCTTATGAAGGAACCGGGCGCTATCAAGCTTATCCTCAAAAAACTGCGCATTGACGGCGCAAAGCTTGGCATGATAATGAGGATAGGTCTCCCCGCAGGCTTTCAGGGGATCGTATTCGCCCTTTCAAACGTAGTTATCCAGTCCTCCGTAAATATTTTCGGAAACATAGTGGTTGCGGGAAATTCAGCCGCCGCCAACATTGAGGGCTTTGTTTATGTGGCAATGAACTCATTCTATCAGGCGACTATTTCCTTTGTGAGCCAGAACTTCGGCGCAGGAAAATATGAGCGCATAAATAAAATAGTTATCCGTGGCGAGGCGTGCGTTATCGCTGTGGGAGTGGTGCTGGGAAATCTGGCGGTAATCTTCGGCGAGCAGCTGCTGAGCATATACTCCAACAATCCCGAGGTAATTGCTGCGGGAATGGTTCGACTGGGAATAATATCTCGAACATACGCACTGTGCGGCATAATGGACGTTATGGTGGGCGCTCTGAGGGGCATCGGCTACTCGATAATGCCCATGATAGTATCCCTTGTAGGCGCCTGCGGACTTAGACTTTTATGGATAGCAACAGTTTTCCGGATACCCGAATATCACAGGATAGAAACGGTTTACCTCTCCTACCCTATCACATGGATAATCACCTTTACGGTGCATATCATCTGCTTTATCTGGGCAAGGCACAGGGTAAAGGTCCAATACGAAATGACGGGTCAGCCCTCCGAATAAAAAAGTCAGGCATACTAATGAGTGTGCCTGACTTTTTTATTTTCATAACAAATACGTCATCAAATCAATGTCATCTTGTATCATTTTTCGTTGTTATGACACAAAATGAGGCACTGCAATTAAATAATATGTAGTTTTTTTGAAATAACTGTTGATTTTTGGGGCTTGACGTGGTATAATGAAAAAAGCGGTAAAATTGACAGAATAAATATGTGAAGGAGCTGCGCCATGGATAAAAAAATTACCGATATAACCGACCCGTCCATCATTGTTTCCGCTGACAACTGTAAAGACATTTATTTTTCTCTCTTTAACAGTATGTATGACGGACTCAGTGTTTTTGAGGTTTGCGGAAATAAGATCAGGGCGCTGTACCTTAACGAAAGATATTTCGATAATGTGGGCTACACCCTCGAACAATACACCCCTTATATTGAAAACGTTACCGTTACCCTTTTTGAAGAGGACGAGCAGCGCATTTTCGGTCTGGCGCAGGATTGTATCAGGAATCACTCCGACTTTTACTGTGAGGTAAGGGGCTACAGATATGACGGCTCTGTCGGCTGGTTCTGCATACGTGCAAGAACTGTGGATTTCATCAAAAGCGACAATCCCGTTTTTCTGGCTTCCATCAACGATATCTCACGCCGCAAGGAGCTGGAGCATAAGTACAGCATAAGCAAGGAGCGCTACAGGATACTTGAGGAAACCAGCAGCGCCTTCCTTTTTGAATATTCGCTTCTCAATGATAACATGACATTTTTCCCCAAGGCGGGAAAATCCCATGAGATAGTAAACTACGGAATGTACCTCAGGCGCAGCAACAGGATATATCCCGATGATGCTATATATTTCTACTACATACTTATGAGATGCTGCCGCAAGGAATGCAAGGGCTTTATAGATATCAGGTATCTTGACAACGTAACAGAAGAATATATCCATTCAAGAGTGCATTATTCAAGCATTGCCGATGAATTTGGCTTTGTGCTGAAGATCGTGGGCAGGATAGAGGATATAACCGAGCAGAACGGTATCAAGGCAGACCTTATCGCCGAGAAATACAATGCGCCGTACGGCACTCTTCCCGCTGCGGGGGACGCTATTGCCCAAATAAGCGAAAAGATATCCCACGAGGGCACAAAGGGCGCTCTGCTTTTTGCTGACATAGACGATTTCGGCGACTTTAACAGCAGGTACGGCAAGGAAGCCGCTGACAATGCGGTGGCCCTTGCGGCTGAGATAGTAGGCGATGTATTCAGCGACTCTGTTGTGTTCAAATTCCCCGATGATGAGTTCGTGATATACACCGAAAATATGTCCGAGCCTGATCTGCATGACAGATACGAAAAGCTTCAGGCAGCGTGCAGGACAATAAAGCTCACCTCAGGCAATACCGTCAGCGACATCGGCATCACATTCAGCGTAGGCGCTGCATGGACTCACAACAGCAGCAAGGTGAACATGAAGGACTATTTCATCACCGCAGAACGAGTGCTCTACAAGACAAAAACAGACGGCAAAAACAGAATGTATGTGGAAAAAATAATCTTCTGACAATAATACAAGCTCAGCCCGAAAGTATCATATGATATTTTCGGGCTTTCATATTGCAAAAAGTCCACCGTATGAACGCCATACGATGGGCTTTGTCTATAGAACGATTAAAGATTAGTATTAAAGCTGGTCTGCGATATCGTAGATAAGCTTTTCGGACTTCTCCCAGCCGAGGCAGGGGTCGGTAATGGACTTGCCGTATGTTCCCTCTTCCACCTTCTGACAGCCGTCAACGATGTAGCTTTCGATCATGAAGCCCTTGACAAGCTTCTTGATATCATTGCTGTGTCGGCAGCTGTGAAGAACTTCGTTGCATATTCTTATCTGCTCCAGATACTTCTTGTTGGAGTTTGCATGGTTTGCATCAACGATAACAGCCATGTTCTCAAGATTCTTTGCTGCATACATCTCGTAAAGCAGTGCAAGATCCTCGTAATGGTAGTTGGGGTGAGAGTTGCCGTGCTTATCAACATAACCTCTCAGGATAGCATGGGTAAGAGGATTGCCCTTGCTGCGTGCTTCCCAGCCTCTGTAGAGGAATGTGTGCTGGGACTGAGCTGCGATAATGGAGTTGAGCATTACGGAATAGTCGCCGCTGGTGGGGTTCTTCATACCAACGGGGATAGTAAGACCGCTGGCGGTAAGGCGGTGCTGCTGATCCTCTACGGAACGTGCGCCTACTGCAACATAGGAAAGGATATCGGAAAGATATCTGTGGTTCTCGGGGTAGAGCATTTCATCTGCACACACAAGACCTGTTTCGGTAAGAGCCTTTGTGTGGAGCTTTCTGATAGAGATAAGGCCCTCAAGCATATCCTCACCCTTGGTGGGGTCTGGCTGATGTACCATTCCCTTATAGCCCTGACCGGTGGTTCTGGGCTTATTGGTATAAATTCTGGGGATAATAAGTATCTTGTCCTTTACCTTATCCTGAACCTTTGCAAGGCGGTTAACGTAATCAAGAACGCTGTCCTCTCTGTCGGCAGAGCAGGGACCGATGATAAGCAGGAACTTATCAGACTTGCCTGTAAAAATATCAGCGATCTCGGCATCTCTTTCAGCCTTGATCTTCTTTACTTCTTCGGGGATAGGGAACTGCTTCTTGATATCCTGAGGGATAGGCAGCTTCCTGACGAAATCCATATTCATCATAGTGGGTGACTCCTTTAAAAAATATTGCCCCATGCGGTCGGAGGGCGGTGCGAAAACCTGTCTCTATATCAGCTATATTTATATCCTGCTTTAAAGTCCCATTGCTTTAATGTGCGACAATTTTGATCTGTGACTAATTATAGCACATAGAACAATGATTGTCAAGCACATATTTAGACATTTTTTTTATTTTTTAATATAGGAGTTTTCCTCCTGCAAAGCAAAAAGGCGGCCGAATGACCGCCCTTGTTATATTACTGAATATCGCTCTGATCGGTAATGTCATCGAACAGCAGAAGTAAAATATCCTTTTCGCCGTCGCTGAAAAGCCTGCGGCAGAACATTCTTATGCTGCGGACAGAGCCGTCATCTGCCGTGATGCAAAAATCATGTGGAAGCTTGTTCCTGATGCTGTGCCTGAAGCTTTCTACCGCTCCGTTTCGATCTCCGACAAGCTTATTGTACATGTCCATATGCCTGAAATAGGGCTGATATTCTTCTCTTGTGCAGCCAATCATCTCAAAGAAACTGTCGTTTATCATCAGCGCTTCAAGGTTGCTGCCGTCGCTCTCGGCAATGGCAGCCGCTCCCATAAGGTTGAAAAACAGCGGATTTGACATAACGGAATCCATAAGCTCAGCCACATCGGTGATACCATTATTGCTGAGGTTTTCACTGCTTTCCGTCCGTGAGGAAATGAGCTTCTGCTCAAACTCGTCCGCAGGAATGGGGCGTGAGAAATAATAGCCCTGCATAAAATCGCAGCCGATATTTTTTAGATATTCTGCCTGCTCCTTGGTCTCAACGCCCTCTGCAAGAACTTCCAGTCCCAGCCACCTTGTCATTCGGACAATGCAGTTGAGGATACTTCCGCCCTTTCCGCTGGTGTCCTTGGCATCAAGGAACTTCATATCGAGCTTGATAAGGTCAACCGCCACGTCCTTCAGGGCATTGAGCGAAGAATATCCGCTGCCGAAGTCGTCCATCTCAACGGTAAAGCCTAAATTCTTTAACCTGTTGACCACGTTTATAAGCTCGTCGGAATTTTTTATGTATGCTGTTTCGGTTATCTCAATGGGGAGCAGCTCCTTGGGGATATTATACTTCTCCAGCAGGCTGCAAAGCTCCTTGCAGATATCCTCACGCAGCACATCGTATCGTGAAACATTCACCGATATGGGGCAGTGCATACCCATATCAAGCCATTTCCGCTGATATATGCAGACCTTCTCCCACACATATCTGTCAAGCTGATATATCATTCCATGGCGCTCAAGGAGAGGTATGAACTCAGCGGGAGATACATTGCCGTGCTTGGGACTGTGCCACCTTACCAGCGCTTCCGCTCCCACCATCTTATTCTGTGCGTAGTTGCACTGGGGCTGGAAGAATACAGAAAGCTCGTGATTTTTAAGAGCGGACTTGAAGTCCTGTATAAGCTCTGTCTCACGCTTCTGACCGTCCATAAGATCGCTGCTGTAAAAGGCGATATCGCTGCTCTGATAGGTCTTAAGGCTTCTTCTGGCAAGATTTGCCTTATCAACAGCCTCGGATATGCTTATTCTTTCATCAAAAACATATATGCCGCTCTGAAGCTCCAGCTTGTAGTTCACCGACTTCATAACATCGGAATTCAGCACTATCTCGTTGAACCGTTCAAAGCGCCTGCGTATTCTTCCCTCGGGGTCGTCCTTGGGGTATTTCGCAAAGAAGCAGAACTGGTCGGCTGCAATGCGGCAGCACGCCTCATCTGGGCACATATATTTTTTAAGCAGCTGTGCTATGGTTATAAGCACCTTGTCGCCCATTTTATAGCTGTAACGCCTGTTGAAAAGGCTGAAAAACTTTACATCCATAACGCAGCAGAAATACGTGACATCTGGATTCTGCTCCATAAGATCCGCCGCACGGTGCTTTAGTGCCGCAAAGTTCGGTATTCCCGTAAGAGGGTCGGTGTAGAGCTTCTCCTCCGCTCCCCTTTCAACGCAGTATGCGTGAATGCACTTGGCTACGGACATTCCCACAAGATTAAGGGTCTCCACCGAGGGAAAATGGTTCCTGATATTATGGAGGCTTATTGTACCGATAAAATCGCCGTTATAGTGCATAGGGATAAGCAGAATGGAGCGAATGCCGCAGGCTGTCCAGTATTCACGGATACGTGGGTCAAGCTTGTCAGCCGTGGAAACATCCTCTATGCGCAGATATCTCAGATGAATGGTGGCATCGGATATACTCTTTCTCTCTTCATCGGTAAGAACGGTAGCTATCTGGGTAAAAGGCTCCCCAGACTTTGACCAGCCAGCATTCAGCCTGTTGGGAGTGTAGTCGGTGATGATAGCCCTGTCAGCGCTGAAAAATGTGCCGATTATGGCGCAGATCTTCTTGAAATTATCCTCAATGGGATTTTCGTCCATAAGGCAGCTGAGAACGCTTGTAAGGGCATTTCGGCTGAGAAGATACTCGGTCATGACCTCGTTGCGCCTTGCCTGGGAATTTATGTTTATGCCCGTGTGGAGCATAGCTCTCCTGCCGTTCCAATCGATGTCGATAACTTTCAGAAAGGCTTCGACGCCAAGCATCTCACATTTATGGGTCCAGAAATAATAGTTATCTCTTCTGAGATTTTTTAACGGACAGAACTCGCAGGGGTGATCCTTGCCCTCGATAAATTCATAGCATTTTCTGCCGTGCCAGTCTCCCAGCTTGCTTGTAACGGTATTATCCTTTTTCTGCTGGAAAAGCAGTAGCTCATAGGTCTCGGAATCACATATATAAAGCCAGTCCTCGGAATCGGACACTATCTCCTCATCGCCGAAATAATATCCGTAATTTTTAGCAAGACCCGTAAGATCCAAGCGGTCACTGCTGCCTGACATCATATAAGGGTCACCTCCGTTGTTCAAGTAATTTCAAGTCACACTTATTTAACTTATATTATAACAGAACGCATTAAATAGTTCAATAGTTTTTAAATAAGTTTGCCGAATTTGCATATATTTGCTTCTGACGTTTTAGCAATATTGACTATATATTTTAGACAGAGATTCGGCTGAATACGTTTACATATTCTTCTTTTGAACAACGAAAAAATGCCGCACTTGGCATTATATCGCTTTGTGCGGCAGCTCGTTTCTTATTATCCCCACAGCAGCCATGATATCATCGGCATACTTGGGGTTATACTCAACTGTAAGGTCGGGGGGTGATGGCATTTCGGATATTGCGGCAAAGACGTCATTCCACGGGATAGTTCCGTTATATATGGGCTGATGGCTGTCGGTCATGCCGTCGTTGTCATGAAGATGAAAGCCCTTTATCCTGCTTCCCAGCGTCCTGATAAGGGACGGGATATCCCAGCCGTTCACGTTTGCATGGCCCGTGTCAAGAAGCATACCCCACTTGTCCCCTTTGGAAAGGGCGATGAAATCCTCCTCAGTGACCATAAGGTTATTTTCACGCCATGAGCCTATGTTTTCAAGAAGTATCTTTACGCCGTATGGCTCCGCAAGCCCTGCGGTCATGTTATCTTTGAAAAGACGTAGAAGCCGTTTGCGCCGTCCAGCTTGGCAGCCTCATACAGCTCATGGGATATTCCCTGCATTCCGCTTATGTAGAATATCATAAGATATCCCGCCTGCTTCCAGATGAGCATTATGATTATGCCCCAGATAGCAAGCTTGGGGTCGGAAAGCACACGGAGGTTGGGGAAGAAATGTCCCAGCAGACCGTAGCCCGGAGTGTAGATGAAAATCCAGATATTTGCCACGGCCACCATGGGCAGCACTGTAGGATAGAAGAATGAAAGGCGGGCAAAGGAGCGGCTGAACTTCACCTTTTCGGTAAAGAGAGCCATCATTGCGGAAAGTGCGATGCTCACGGGAACGGTTATCACCGCAATGAGGAGATTGTTTTTAAAGGACTGCACGAAAACTGCGTCCTTTGCAAGGTGAGTGTAGTTATACAGCCCCACGAACTTAGGGGTTATAACTGCCAGTCGGGCTATATAGAAGCCTTTCTGAAATTCTACGGCTTTGAAAAATACATCACCGACCACCTTTGCTGGGGCGACAACAAGCTTCCCAAAAGCGAGAATATCCGCCTGATAATGGAGAAAAACCACGTTGCCGACGGAACATATATGGGCGACACTCAGCTTGACTGCGACAGCGCATATGCGGCAGGCGCAAGGTTCATTCACGCCGCCTACGGCTTCGGCACGGCGGACAGGTATGACCTGAAAATATACAGCTTCGCAAAGCTCACCGAATGTGTGGAGTAATGTTACTTTTTTCCATATGTCTGAAACTAAAATCCATTGATTTCCCATTGGCAGTGTGATATAATTTAATAAAATCACTGCGCACAAAATATCACACGAAGGGGAAGATATCATGATAAACACTTACATTGCCGCTCTTGCGGCATACGGTCTCAAAACAGGTCTTATCACCGCAGATGACAGAATATTTGCGATAAACTCTATCCTTGCCGCTTTGGGTCTGGACGATTATGAGGAGCCTGAAAATATCCCTGACATGGAGCTTGAAGAGATACTCAAGGGTCTGCTGGACTTTGCCTGCTCGAAGAATATCATTCCCGACAGCATCGCTTACCGTGACCTTTTTGATACAAAGCTCATGGCCTGCCTTACTCCCCGTCCCTCGGAGGTCATTGCAAAGTTCAAGGCTGACTATGCTGTCTCCCCTGTCACCGCTACCGACAATTACTACAAGCTCAGCCGTGACACCGATTATATCCGCCGCTACCGCATTGCAAAGGATATAAAGTGGAAGACTGAGACCGAATACGGTGAGCTTGATATCACCATCAACCTCTCGAAGCCCGAAAAGGACCCCAAGGCAATAGCTGCCGCAAAGAACGCCAAGCAGAGCGGCTATCCCAAGTGCCTGCTGTGTCCCGAGAATGTGGGCTATGCGGGCCGCCTCAATCACCCTGCACGCCAGAACCACAGAATTATCCCTGTAGATATCTGCGGCGAGCCATGGGGCTTCCAGTACTCCCCTTACGTTTACTACAACGAGCACTGCATTCTTTTCAACACCAAGCACACTCCTATGGTCATCGACAAGAAAGCTTTTGAAAAGCTCTTTGACTTTGTAAGCCAATTCCCCCACTATTTCATCGGTTCAAATGCAGATCTGCCTATCGTAGGCGGCTCTATCCTGAGCCATGAGCATTTCCAGGGCGGAAACTACACCTTTGCAATGGCAAAGGCAAATATCGAAAAGGAATACAAGATAAAGGGCTTTGAAGATGTTACAGTGGGAAGAGTAAAGTGGCCCATGTCCGTTATAAGGCTCAGAAGCGCCGACACAGGCAGACTTGTGGAGATGGCAGACATTATCCTTACCAAGTGGAGAGGCTACACCGATGAGGCTGCTTTCATCTTTGCGGAAACTGACGGCGAGCCTCACAACACCATCACTCCCATTGCCCGCAGGAACGGCGATATGTACGAGCTTGATCTGGTGCTGAGAAACAACATCACCACCGAGGAACACCCTCTGGGCGTATATCATCCTCACGCAGAGCTGCACCACATCAAAAAGGAGAACATCGGTCTTATCGAAGTTATGGGTCTGGCAGTTCTCCCCGCACGTCTTAAAAACGAGATGCAGCAGCTGGCAGATGTGCTTGTGACAAAGGGCGTAAGCGCAGTCCGCAGCGACCCTGTTCTTGAAAAGCACGCCGACTGGGCTGAGGAATTCTGTTCAAGAAGGACTGTCAATGCCGACAACGTTCACGAGGTCATTCGTGACGAGATAGGAAAGGTATTTGCAAAAGTCCTGGAGCACGCAGGCGTTTACAAGCGCACTCCCGAGGGAGAAGCTGCTTTTGACAGATTTGTTGAATACCTCAACAAGTAAATAACAAAAAAATCCCCTTCGACTTTGACGTACACATCAAAGATCTGAAGGGGTTATTTCTGTCCTTTTAAGAACAGTGAAAATCAAAAAAGGAAAATGGGAAATGATTTTTATACTAATCTTTAATCGTTCTATAGACAAAGCCGACAGATGAAATAAGACCAGTCTAGGAAAGCGACTGCAGGCGGGCTTGTCGCCCGGCA
>JABLTO010231696.1_pt1 | contig 21617 bp, 25 predicted proteins | sample 7160091 | NCBI WGS metagenome assembly JABLTO01 (sample SAMN14651225, study PRJNA627086) | human gut metagenome | isolation source: feces | host: Homo sapiens
GCCACTGCTGGTTATTGTGGTGCAGCCAGTGCCGGTGATCGTGGTGCAGCCAGTGCCGGTGATCGTGGTGCAGCCACGAGTAGAGGAAAATCCAGTGTGGGCAAGAATGGAATTGCGTGTAGCCGCTCCGAAAATGCGCGTGTAAAAGGTGGTATGGGGGCTGTTTTGGTTTGCGCTCAGGAAAATAAATATGATTGTGGTATTAAAACCTGGGCTGCTGGTGTTGTTGATGGGGTAACTATCCTGCCTGATGTTTGGTACAAAGCTGATAATGGAAAGCTTGTGCCTGTTGATAATTAAATTATTTAAAATAGGAGTTTTATAATGGAACATATTGTACAGATTGCGTTTAATTTTGATGATGAGCGCGTAAGACAGACGATTGAAAACACTGTAAAGAAAGAAGTAATTGATGGTATCCAAGCGGATATTACCAAGGCATTGCTTCGTAACTTTGGATCATCTTGGAATTGTACCAAAGAAAGTGCCTTGGTTGATTTGGTGCGGGAAAGAATGGACGATTTTCTCAAAGAAAATAAAGATGTAATTTTGGAAGCAGCCGCAAAAAATCTTTCTGAACGTTTGGCTAAATCTAAAAAGGGCAAGGAACTGCTTGAAGAACTTGAAAAGGAAGTGTAAATTATGCCACTCCCAAACATTTTGATCGAAAACGAAAATGCACTTTGTTATAAATACAAACCTCAACTTGAAAAGGTTTATAAAACAGGTGATGTGGTTTACTGGCCGGATCGTGTTTATGTTGGGGATATTTATGGAGATGCAAAAGCGCATTGGCTGCGTAGAGTTTGCTGTGGTTTTGTGTGCCAGCAGTTTTTTGGTGAATGTACAGTTGATCCTTTGGTGCGCAGAGATGTTCGTACAATCAATGGAATTCCATATAGAGAGTTTGAGCAGCAGTGTCCGACGAAATGGAAAAAGCTCCCCAATGATTGGAAACCTGATACAGCTTTGTTTGAAATTCACGAACCTCTAACGTACAAATTCCCTGAAATTGATTTTACTTCTCCTAAAGCAGTTTGTGAGGCTTTTGAAAAAGGTGAATTGATTCTTGGAAAGGATCTTTGTCCAGAACTTTATTTTATACAGGAAATTTCATCAAATGGTTGGCGCATTGATGCAAGGTACAAAGAAACTGTTCCTAATGTAATTAAGCGGTTATGTCGCACTATTTCTTTGCCCACAGCACACTTCTATTCTACTTATGCAGAGGCACAGAGAGAATTAGATGATGAACTTGCTGAATATCAACGTCAAGCAAATTTAAGTGATTATGAATGGGCATTAGAGGACCTAAATAAGGTCCTGGCACATTGGGCCAAGCTCTATGGTCATACAGAAGACGAGTGTGAGAACATTCGCAGACGTCTTTTAACACTCAAAAAGTTTGAGGAACTTGAATTTTGTCTTATGAGTAGCAACGTTGGTTATAAATACTTCAAAAACAGCAAATGGAATGCAATTTATCCTGTTCCCAATTATAAGGGCGAACTTGTTTACGACAATATGTCGATGTGATGAAAATTGTAATGGAGGAAAAACTAATGAAAACTTATAAAGTTACATGCAATATCCCCGTTGAAATCGAAGTCACCTTTGTTGATGAAAACCATGCTTCCATGGAAGGTATAAAAGAAACGATTGATGGGCTTCTTTCGGCTTACGAAGAAGGCGATGGAGATTATATGGCAACTATGGAAGAGGCAGTACAAGATAGCATTCGTGAAGATAAAGTAAGTATTGTAAAAATAGAAGAAAAGGATCGTGCTGCGATTCCTAGTTACATATATATGAATAAATAAAAAAAAGGAGTGTGCCCATAAATGTTTGCAAATGTAATTGATAACGATGTGTTAATGTCCTATTTTTCTAATCCAACAGATTTTGTCTTAGAGGGAAACATTCATTACACGAATTATAGTGAATATTATCGCTTTGTTCGCATTCCACTTAAAAGTGGGGAACATTATGTTGAAGCACTTTATGGGCAAAGTTATGGAGGATTCCCTATCAGCTTAACTGGTAACAAATTTTTAGCAGGGAATAAGTTGGATTTTATGGCATATATTGTTGACCATAAAGATCTTTATAATGAAACTTATGACTTTTTAATTTGTTTGGGCAAAGAAAAATTATCCTCACACTTTGTTACAAAAGATATGATTCAAACGTTATGGAATTATTTGGAGGAAAATGTAAAGTTTGAATCCAAAGATGTAGATGATTTCGCAGGTGAAGATATAGTATATCAAACGGCTGTATGGCAATATGTCTTTGAGAAAGAAAAAGATTCTGCATTTAATGAGGTTGCGGATTATGTCAAAGAATTTGACAATACTGTAACGGTTGAATTTCTTGCTAATCCTACAACCTGGGCAAAAACTGTGGTTGGAATGCTTGATGACCTGGATTGCGCCCAAAATAATGTGCCATTTAGTGAATATAAAGGAAAGAATTTCGTTATAAAACAGCATCTCATTAAGCAAAAACTTTATGAATTTGAATCTGCACCTATGGGCTGGGAAAAAGAATGCAAAAATATTTTTGGTGCTATTTCGCATTGTAAAAATGTTCGTATTGCTATTGAAGTAAATGGAAAAGAGTTGATTGTTAATTACCCAGTTAGAGATATCAAGAGATTTACAACAGTAGTACATAAGAAAATTAGTACATTTCCTATTGTTACACAAAAAATTAGAGACAATGTAGAACAATTTCTCAAAGAAAACTATTCAGATTACAATAATGATAGATATGAGATTCCAATGAAATTGATCTCACGTATTGAAAGTGGTCGCAAAATCTTGTGGTCAAATCCGTTCTTTGAACATTCTTAATTATACATATTCCGTTTTGTAACCTCCTTACATAAGAAAGTGTGAGTATTATGGCAGTTAATGTTGAAAAGGTTTACGCAAGTGCCTGTAAAGCACTTCGCTTTACAGTTGAAACTACTATGGAAGATCCGAAGCTGTGGGATGAATTTTATGCTAGTATTCTAAACGACCCAGCATCTTACAAAGACATCCCGCCATGGTGTTATTATGCTGCAATTATCAACCAGTGTAAAACCCAAATTGCATCGAATAGTGGCCGTGGAAGTGCTCTTACTGCAGCAAAGAATCTTTTGAAACAGAATAAAGCTTTTCACAAGCAGGAAGATTTACAAAAGGCATGGATGCAGGATGGAAAGCAGTATATGGTAAATGGGTTTTATGGTGTGATTTTGAATGATCCGATTCCTGGGGTTCCAATGCACCCAGAAGGTAAAGTGGGATTTGAGAATTTTGATACTATTGTCAACAATGCAAAACGAAATGCAAATAAGGAATGTACATCCGAAGAATTTTCCGCTTCTTACCTCGCCAAATATATTAAAGAGGCAAAAGCTTGCTACCCTGATTCCTTTACACATAAGGGCGATGCTCCAACGATTTTTGTTCATAACACTCTTGTTCGTGCAGAGTATTTGAAAGATATGCTTACGCTTCTTCCTGATGCAAAAATTTATGCCACCACAACTTCAAGCAGTCCATTTCTTCCGCTTTATTTTGATTCTCCAAATGGAGTTGGAGTGTTAATGTGTATCAACTATCATACATATGTTTTGGAAAAATTTGAGAATAATTATCCGTTTGTTAAAATCCCAGATGAAGCAAGAAAGTATTTCAAAGAAGACGAAAAATAGAAAAACTACTATAAGAACTGTGTCTTTTGAACGGAGGTACGATATGATACACTTTAAAAAACATGATACTTTTAATTATCGGTTCTTTGTGTATAACGGTAAAATGTGGATTTTATACCCGTATACACCACGGCGGAACGAGTTTGAACGAGGTCTGAAATATAGTTTGTGTGAACGATTTTATAGTGACACAGATGGTGCATACAGAACGGTTGAGCGTTGTAAAGTGTCTAGTATAAAAGAGGCGGAAAAACTTTTAAAAACGGGAATTTGGTTCTGAAGCATTATAGAACGAGCATGGAAAATTGACGGAAATACAGAGGTATGGAGGATGTATGCTGAAATTTTCAAGTGTGAATCCAGAAGAATGGAAATACCCAGAGCCAAAGTATCCTTTACCAAAAGGATTTAAGTGCAATGCTGTACTTGATATGGAACATATAACTAGTAATAGATATATTTCAAAAGAATCTATTGAAATTATCTCAAAACTTTTTGAACGTGGGTATTGGGCATATCTGTATGGGGAATGTGTTCTTGCCTATTCTCGTCATTGTAAAAATATTAGTAAATTTACCATCGTTACAAATGCCTCCTTGTTGGAATTAAAGTCTATTTACAATATTACAGAAGCCTTTGGGGAGAATGACGAATATTATATTCGTGAATTTGGTCTACAAACAACAATCTGTGTGGCAGAATCGCTTGATAATTTTTTGTCAAATCAAGGTTTTACAATGTTTGCTATGGCTATGTATGTAGAAAAATACAAAGAAAAAGATATTTCAATTTATGTATACGATCCATATGAGTACCATTATGGAAATTATGCTGAACGCAGAATCAAGTGTATTGGGAATGCAGAAGAACTGTTCAAGAAAAACCCCAAAGAAATTTTAGTGGCACTTATAGAAAATGTTGATCCTTGGATTTATATGGGAAAAGATGTGGATCAGGCAATTCATTCTTGTGTGGGAACACTTGATAACATTCCTCAAAGAATGATACATAGTTTCTTCTACAGTATGCTTAACTATCCCTTCTTTGATAGGAATGAATCGTTTGGCTTTGCTGTTGGTCTTGCTATGTATAGTGATGTTTTTATCAAACTGGTCCCTGAACTTGCTAACGTACTTCCGTCAAGCCCGATAGAGCTTCCAGATAAGAGAACAATATTATGTGGTGCACTTAATCCGCGTTTAGAAAAAATTTTAAGGGCAGAGAGGGTGTTTACGGAATTCCCAGAATTCAAAATTACGATCGAAGAGTATTGGTTTGAAATTGTTATGGCTATCCTTTTTAGGGGGATTAGCCTAGATGAAAGGAAAATTAGATCTGTTCTTTCTAGGATTGGTACAGACCAACAATCAGTGGATTTGATTATGACGTTAATTCGCCATTGGGATGGTGAATATTTAACTCGTGGTTGCAAATCCTTTGCATCAGAATTAGTTAGAGATGTAGGCCCAATTAGAGCACAACTTGTCTTGGCAATATTGTTTATCAATTTGCTTGATGAAGTTAATACAAAAGAAAAAGTGTTGGAAAGCAAAGAATATCGTAAGCTTCAAATTCTTTATCATTATTTGTTTGTAGAAGTTATTGAATATTAAAAGGAGGATGAATTATGTTGACCCCTGGTAAGGATTACAATTATGTTGCTCAGTGTCATCATGTTACCCCGGTAGAGAATAAAGAACCTTACTATTTTGCAATTAAAATTACAGATGAAGAGTTTTTTACAAAAGAGTTTGATTTTCGGGAACTTAAAGAGGGAGAAGCAGTATATCTTACTAGTTCTTTTGCGTTAGTAAAAACCCATATGGACCCTAGCACATTTAGTGTAGTTAAGGTTGATGCGATTAGGTTAGTAAACGAAGATGGGACACACCCGACAAAAGCATTGATTTGTCTGGCTGATTATAAACATCTTTATGATAAGACCAAAAAGGTTGAACGCGCCAAAGAAATTAAAAAAGAAATTAACACGAAGCTTAAAGCATATCAAAAGGAAACACTTCTTAATCTTATGGCCCAGTCTGATGAAGAAATAGCTGCTCTTTTGAATGAGTATAAAGAACTTACAGGGAATACATTCCAGAAATAAAAGTGTAATAACAAAATTTTAATAGGAGGTCATCTTATGGGTTCAGCGGTTCTTATTGATAAACCTTATTCTAATAATACGATTACGATTGATTTTTCATCCAAGCGTTCTACCGGCAAAAACTATGATGTCACTCGCCATGAAGGCTTCAATTCTGCCGTTGAACCCATTCGTGATCCCAATGATATCACGAAAGCACTTGAATATTTCTATTCAAAAGGGGAGTATCGCAACTGGTGTATTTTCCAGCTTGGTATTACAAGTGGACTTCGTGCAAGTGATCTACTTCGATTGAAAGTGTCGGACGTTGCAAACCCGGTATGTAGCGGCGGATATCAAGTTAAACATGGTGTGAAATTTCGTCTTGAATGTAAAAAGACAATGCGATTTCATAAACATGTTACAGTTCAAATTACACCAGCAGCTGAAAAGACATTACAGATATACTTGGATCTCATGGGTGAACCAGGTTGTAAATATGAAAAATATTTCAAAAATAATGGCTATCTTTTCCCAAGTGGAAAGCGTAGTAATTGTAATTCTAAACGTTCAAAGGCAGCCTATAAACAGCCTGGCGATCCGATTGATGTTGATACCCTTCAAAAGCTTCTCAAAAAGGAATTGCAGGGCGACTTAAAGCTCCCTTATAACATTGGAACGCACACACTGCGTAAAACATTTTGCTATCAGTTTTATCGTCAGAATCAAGAATCTCCCATGGCGTTGGCAACATTGCAGGGAATTCTTAACCATTCAAGCCAATCCACAACACTTGCTTATATTGGTATCACACAACAGGAAACAGAGGAAATGCTTTCCACATTTGATCTTGGGACTGATTTTGTCGAAAGATTATCGGAATAATAGAATTTGTTTCTAATTATGTAAATTGTGGTAAAATTGTATATTTGTTGAAATAAAAATTGAGCGTATTATAATATGGTATACTTAAACAATTAAAATCTCGAAAGGAAAATGTACTATGTCTAAATTTCTTGTTGTTGTTAATTATTGTACTGCATCTCTGAATGAAACTTTCCAAGATAAAATGAGCCAGATCCGTACAAAGATCAAAAATGTGGACAAGGATGGTGACATTGTATTCTTTGTCGAAGATGAAATTATGGATATGGCAGAAATGGATGGGAAGGCCAGGGCGCTTGAAGAACTTAAACTGTTAAGAAAGGAACTGCACGCAGATACAAATATTACCACAGCTCGTGGAGTGGGGGCTACACTGCTGCAGCCGTCGATGTGGCTTGTAGCGCGAGATTGTGGAATGCCGGATGAAATTGAATTTATTGGGGCCTATCTGGATACAAATATCCTTGCCAATGCTCTCATGACGAAATCGGAATTTTATAAGCGTAAAATCAGCGTTGATATGTCACTTTGCGTTACGTCCGATGAATCTCTGAGTACACTAAATGCAGTAAAACGTATTTTTGCAGTGAATGGTATCGAAATGAAATAAGGGGGTGTCATGTATGGGGCTTCTTGCAGGTATTGCACTTGTTGCAGCAGCAACAATCAGCAGTCGTCATTCCATCAATCAACGTGTTCGTAATGAAATGAAAAAGTATCCTGGCAATCACTATGTTCAAGAATGCCGTGATACTATCATGCAGGTCAGAAGTAATAAGCGTGACGACAGAGGCACGACAATTTATGCGTATATTCAAAAACGAAAGTGTAATTTTGATCGTGCGGTTTACAACCTGGCTTACTGGCAGTGTTACCGAAATGGCATTGAATGGGATGATTATTCAGCACATTTATTGTGTCCAATGTGTGATGCCGGAATGAATTTGTAAAGAAATACCCTAAAATAGTTCTTGCCATATAGTGATTTATACGTTATAATACAACCAAAGGTTGTCCAAAATGAAACCAACGGTTGTTAATATACTGGAAGTGAGTACTAAAAATTTGTATATGATAATTCATCCGCACATATTACTTGTTTGAAAATTGATTGACAAAGGGTAACGTTATGAAAACATTAAAAGATTACGCAGTAGACACAAATAAGCTTACTTTGCAGGAATTTCTTGACCGTTATAAGTATCAAAACAATTTTGCGGTATATGCTTATCAAACCGGAGATTTTTACGGAGAAAAAACAAGTTTCTCTTTTGAATGCAATGGAATTCACTACATGAAATTAGATCCGCATACGTTGGTATTTGAGTCATGCGAACCTCGCAGAACGTGGCAAAGGTTCTTGAAACAGCTACTGCATGTTCCTTATGCCTATGGAAACTTCCATATTAGCGAACCTTGTAAAAAGGTTGATATCTGCCCCCGCGATGATATGTTAGGGTATGTACTTACCTTTGATACCTGGACGGTAGAGGTTACGATCCTGCCCTTGCTTATGCCGAACATAAAATCCTTGAAATACATTCTTTGAAAGCAGTTGGAAGTGAAACAAAAATCGAAATAGGGGAGGAACAAACCATGCAAGTAACGTTTGTTTACCAAGGTATGTATTATCTGATGCCAGCAACAGGAGAGGATTTTCTTACATATACTGCTCAGGGACGTTATATTGAAAGTTCAACCGGAGATAAAGTCCAGGTTTGCGCTGTATGCGTTACGGATGATTTTGTTCAGCGCATGGCAAGTATTCTATCGAGCGGTCAGCCGCCGGAAAATGTATTAGAGATTGTTACAATTCGGGCAATCTTTAACAAAACCATGCAGTGCTACTTCAAAATGTCTGGTACAAATGGGCACATTCCTTTCAAGGACATTATAGTTCCAGCTGGTCTTTCTGGGGATCTTTTGCTTGAATTGTCTTTCAAAGACAACTATATCAAAAATATTTTTAAAAGTCGTTAAATTCGCTTGACTTTATCTGAGCGGTATGCTAACTTATAATCAAGCCAAAGATGAACTTGGCTAACAAAATTAACAAAATCTAGTAAAGGAGTATTTATTATGGAAGTTATTAAAAATGTAAATTGGTCGTCTGCATCCGCTCAGTTTCCTAAAGTGGGCGAAGTTTGGCTCGTAGACATTCCTAATGCGATTGGTCATCAGCAAGGCGGTCGTCGTCCATTTGTTGTTACCTCAAACAACAAGCACAATAAATTTAGCCCCACGGTTAAAGGCGTAACACTTACCAGCAAAACACATAAGCGTTCTCCTGTCCATGTGATGCTCCGTAAGTCTGATTGTCCTTTCTTGGCAAAAGATAGCATTGTGATTTGTGAAGAAGTTGTATCTATCAATAAGCCACAGTTCATCAAAAAGCTTGGTAACTTAACAGATCAGCAAATGAAAAATATTGCGATTGCACGCATTTTGGATGAACCGTTCCTTTATGAAGCTTTTTCTGTGATGCCAGATAAAGAAGATTTTGATTCTTTCCGTTTGTATGCGTAAAACAGATTGAAAAATTGGCTCTTGCCTTTGTTTCTTTACATATGGTATTATGTAAATTAGAAAGGTGTGAACCAAAATGGATTTGCAATCTGTTGAGATTTTTGGGAAGGAGCATCCCAAATATCAAAATTTATTATCATGGTCCCAGCGTGTTACAAAAAAAGAAAATGAGCTTGGGAAACAGTTGAATGATTTCACCAAAAATGATTTCGCTATATTATTTTCTGAAAACAAATGGTCTTCATATACATCGTTTTATAAAGTACACTCATTCCTTTATGATTACTTGAAATGGTTGAGTGCAACAGATAATATTATTATTCCCAGTATAGAAGCGCTTTCAACGTTATCTTTTGCGGATGTAAATTCGTCATATAGGATGGCTGAGTTGTACTTTAAAGATGAAGAAGATTTTATCAATGCCTTAAATTATGTTATCCCAGGGCCAGCAATGGCCCGTGCACGAGCTATTGAAGTTTTAATTTGGTTAGGATATGGAATAAACGAAATACCAACACTTAAAACTTCAATGCTTGATAAAGAAAACCTCTCTTTTGATGGAAAGAAAATCAGCAAAGCATTATTTGAACAACTTGAATTTTGTTCAAATCTGTCTAGCTACAAATTCTCTATGGCAAATGATAAAAGCAGAGATATAGGAAATCGAGTGGTTGAATTTGAGCTTTGTGAAAGTGAGTATTTGATAAAAGCATCAACAAGATATCCGACTGAAACAGGAGCTATTTCCACGAGGGGTATTAAACGTATTATATCTTTAACAAATATTCGTTTCAATAATGAAGAAGTAGCTAAAAAATATTATGGAAAACAATTTAAAGGCGCATGTCTTGCAATTAACACGGTTTTTATTGAATGGCATCAATACGAAGAAGAAAATCACATTGATATCACAAAGATAAAACGAAAAGAATTAAAGAAATTATTTCCACAGTACGAAAAGCGAATAACACTCAACAGTGTAAGCAATTACAAAGCGTGGCGTAATTGTTATTATGGTATGTCAGATAATGAATAGGCCCAAATAAAAAGCGGGGCTTAGTGCCCCGTCTTTTATTTACTCAAACAAAGGTGAATTTGTCTAACAAAATGAGCGCCATATTGAATATGGCGCTTTATGGGGCCATGGCGCAACGGTTAGCGCTGGCAGCTCATAACTGCTCGGTTCAGGGTTCAAATCCCTGTGGCCCCACCATATCCCGCCAATGCGGGTTTATATAGATATCTTAAAATGAAAGGGGTATTTAATTTGTAAAGATGCGTGGTGCAATTATTGTAATCTTGGTTTGTATTGTGCTATCCAGCATTCCGCCGCCCAGATTCTAATAATTTGACCAATTTATAACAAAGGAGATGATTCCATTCCAGCCGCATTTATCCTTCTCGTAATCCTCGCCGCCATTCTTTTCTGGGCCTGGCTTTCACCGTATTACGATGATCTCGGTTCAAAAATTGTCCGCTTCTTCCAACAGTTCAAAAAATAAAGGAGTTTTTCAATGAACAAAACCGTTGGCGCAGTTCTTTCTGCCCTTGTCATCATTTTCTGTATCGTTATCGCTCTGTTCTGCACCGTCCGTATTCCTGCCGGTTATGTCGGCGTTATTTATAACATGAACGGCGGCGTGGCGGAAACTACCCTTACTCAGGGCTTCCATCTTGTCAAACCCACCCAAAAAGTTACTACCTACACCATCGGCATCGAACAGTCTTATCTTACTTCCGATTCCACCGGCGATTCCAAGAACGATGAATCCTTCGAGGTCCCGTCCAATGATGGCAAAGGTCTCACGGTCGATTTAACTTTTACCTACCGTTTTGATCCCGATCATGTCGCAGATACCTTTACTCGTTTCAAAGGCCAGTCCGGCAAGGACGTCAAAGAGACTTTCATCAAGCCCAACATCATGTCCTGGACTAAAGAGGTCACAGCCAAGTATTCCGTCATTGATCTGCTTGGCGATAAGCGTGCTTCCCTTAACTCGGAGCTGACCGCCTACATCAAGGATAAGTTCGAGCCTTACGGCATCATCATTGAATCCGTTTCTCTGATCGATATCGACCCCGATGACGAAACCCGCGCTGCCGTCCAGAAAAGAGTCAACGCCCAGCAGGATCTGGAACTCGCCAAGATCGAGCAGCAGACCGCCAATGTCAATGCTGAAAAAGAAAAAGAAGTTGCCATCACCAAAGCCAATCAGGAAAAAGAAACCGCTCAGATCAACGCCGAAGCCAAACTGATCGAAGCCCAGGCCCAGGCTGATGCCAACCGTTTGATCTCTCAATCTCTAACTCCTGAACTGATCGAGCAACAGAAATATGAAAAGTGGAACGGCCAGCTCCCTACTGTGCAGGCAGGTAATGATGCTTCCATCATTGTTGATTCAAGTAATATGACGGAGTAAAAAATGGATTATAAGTTCAAACATGGTGACAAAGTTCGTGTTGTTCGTTTGAATAGTCAGTGTACAGCACGAAATAGTTTCAGAGTTAAAGTAGGGGATGTATTTACCATTGAAGGCCCTTTTGATCATAGTTTTGCAGGAAACAACGAAAGGATCTATACCGTTCAGGAAAAAACACTCATTTTCTGGGAAGATGAACTTGAATTGGTTAATGAAGTACAGGATGATAAAGAAGCAGCTCATGCAGAAATGATTCATTTGGACTTCATGATTCCTAAAAATAATAAAGAAGAAGCAATTCGCATTGCAAAGGATGCTGTTAGAAAAGCTTATTCTTGGACACAAGAAGATATCGACCTTGCGAAAACTACTGTTTTGAAATTGGCTAATGATGTGATTGCCAATGGTGGAAGTGTTGTTTGGGATTTTAATACGTTCTGCAAAACTGAAAGAGTATTCACCATTACATGCTTCTATTATGATAGTATGAATGCTACAAAATACAAAAAACAGTCGTTTGATTTTAGTGAAGATGATTGCTACAATGAATGGATTGGTAAATGTATCACTCTTGCAAAAGTGCTCAATAAATTGATCCCAGGTTTTATTAAGCAGAAGACGAGGGTAGAATAAAATGAACGACTTTAATGATGATTCTAAATTCAGCTTTGGCAAAGTCGAACTGGGGGTAGTCCCATCTGTAAAAGTTTCGTCAGCAAATCATGTTTCATACTATCATAAAAATAGTGCAAAGTATAAAATCTATAGTGCGCTTGCAAAAAAACGTCAGGCATCTGAATTGCTAGATGATATCCGTGTGGGACGGCTATCATACAATGAATATTGCACAATTCGTGACGCTTTGGAAGAAATGGCTTGTGTTCTGGAAATTTATGATGATTGTACTGATGGTTATGAGAAAGGTGAGGCAAAAATTAAAAACCCGATTCCTCGTCATGGTGCTGCAACACACAAAAATATGCGAAAAAGACGATAAAATTTTTTGCCTTTGTAAAGGCGTACTTGACTAACAAAATGTTGATTCCATTATATAAAAAGGAGTAAATTCTATGGCAAAACAGCGTATTTTCGATCTTCCTGTAACCAAAGGTTCTTTTCAGGTAGCCGGTATTGTCTCTGGCACCCAGAAAGACAACTTTTTTACGGAGAAAAAAGCAAAGAACGGCAAAGATTTTCGTGCCGTAACGTTTGGTGTCGAAGTAAATGAAGGCAGTTCTGTTTATCTGTCCCTGAACGGTATGGAGCAGGATAATGTTTTTTATTCTAAGCGTGGTGACAAGGAAAAGGGTGTTAAGCCTGAGATTGAAACGGTTCCTTGGCGCGATCGTTATAACTTCTCTAAGGACGGGTTCACCATGATTGGTGTTCGTACCGGTGTAAAGAAGGTTATGAACTCTAAGGGTGAAGAAGTTAATGATAAAAAGATCTTGGCACCCTTTGACGCAACTAAGGAAATTGCCGACAATCTCAAGGATGAAGCATCCATCTTCTCTCGTGGTGAAATTGAATTCAGCACCTATAACGGTAGACATCAGCAGAAATTTGTTCCCAATCAGGTAAGCCTGTGCCGTCCGATTGATTTTAAGGCTGATGATTTTAAGCAGAATGCGCTTTGGACTCAAGTGATTATTTTTACTGGTGTAAAACCCACGGAGGATAAGTCGGAGTTTGTCGTTAGTGCAAAGATTGTTACATACAATACGATTGAAGATGCAGAGTTTTACATTGATAAGGAACACGAAAAGCTGGCACAGAGCCTGCGTAAAAAGGTTAAGCCTTATACTGCAATGAAAGCTTTTGGCAATATTTCCATCATCAAGAATGTGGAAGAAATTGAAGTAGATGATGAATGGGGCGATGCAAACCAGATGGAGCTGCAGAAGGCACCTACGATTCGCAAGCTGTATATTGACGGTGTTGATCCTAAGAGCTTTGACACAAATGTATATTCCGAAGAAAAGATTGCGCAGGCACTTGCAAAGATTGCAGCGTCCAATACGGCAAAGTCTGATTTTGGTGACAAGCCGAAGGCAACTGCTGCCGCGGATGATGATTGGGGTTCCGACAGTTCTTTCTCGGTCGATGATGACGAACTTCCCTGGTAATTATAATTGTCGTTTTGTTTTAGCTTATATTTAATCGAAAGGTATCAATTTTATGGCGCGTGCAAGAAGTGGTAATGCAATTCAGTCTAAAATCCAGATGACCATTTATGGCGAACCGTTCACAGGTAAGTCTACTATGGCAAGCCAGTTTGCTTATATGAAAAATCCTGACGGTTCTCCGTTTAAGGTTTTGTATCTTGATCCTGAAAGCGGATCCATTGACGATTACCTGGGAACTATGAAGGCCAATGGTGTAAATCCTGCCAATATCTGGATTGTTTATACACAGTCTTTGACCGAAGTTCTTGATTATATTTCTCGTGCAACTAATAACGAAGATTTCTATGAGATTGATGATGATGGCAATGAAACCGATACGGTTGTGCTGGACGGTGATAGTAAGCCTTTCCGACCGGATGCAATCGTTGTTGATGGTACGTCTGTTTTGAATCTGACTACCAAACAGGGAATTATTGAATTCTCTAAGAAGCGTGCAAATGTCAAGGCTGACATCGCTGGTCTGATTGGTGATGCTCGTCTGGTTAAGGTTGATGGCGCTGGCTTGGAACTCAAGGATTATCAGACAATTAACTTTAAGGGTCAGGATCTGATTCTTGCTTTGAATGCTTCTGGTAAACACTACATTGTTACTGCTCGTGAAACCGATGAAAAAGAACAGCGAATTATTGATGGCAAAAAGGAATCGGTTTCTACTGGCCGCAAGATTCCCGAAGGTTTTAAGGGTATGCAGTACAACTGCAAGACCTGCATTCGTATGTATCGTGATCCTGATGATTATGATACAGTGAAAGCTTTTGTGGAAAAGGATCGTACCGGAGTTCATTCTGCTGGTGAGATTCTTGAAGATCCGTCGCTGATTGATTGGCAGGAAGTCATCAATAAGACTGCAAATAATGCTCATGTTGTCATTAAAAACGGTTTGAGCCATGCAGTTGAAACGGAAGAGGCAAAGTATGCACAGGAAATGGGTGTTTCCAACGAAACGAAACCTGAAGACGAACCGGCACCGGCTGTTGCAAAGTCGGATGTAAAAGAACTTCGTGCTCAGGCACTTAGCCTGCTTAAATCCATCTCCGATCCCGTAAAGAAATCTAACGCAAAGGCTGCTGTTGCGCAGGCAGGGCTGCCCACTCAGATTACCAAGATTGAAGACACTGAGGTTCTGGAAAAAATTATTGCCACAATCAAGGCAAACATTTAATGCCGATCCGGCGTAAATGTATTTACTGCCATAATTACATAGACGTTCAAAAAGATGTTGGCACCTACATTTATCAAAATAATGGTGCAATCTCGCACATTGAGTGTTTCTCTAATTACAAAAAATCACTAAAAGTTCCGTGGTCACAGCGGAAGATAAATGAGTATATTGGATTCGCTCAAAAACAAACAAAATCTTCTATGGAAGAGCTTATAAAAGAAGAACAAAAGAAAAAGGCAAAAAAGGAATCTAAACAGGCGGCGGGGGAGCGCTCATCCTCTGCTCGCCGTATTTTGACAGATTGGTTGTTGGAAAGATATAACATAACAATGCCAAAAGCCTTTTTTGTCAGGTTGGATAGTGTTTATAAAGGAACCTATAGGGGCCTAGCTCAACCTATTCCACCGGAACATCTTTTGGATATGTGGCAGCAAAAAATAAATTATCTTGATAAAGTTGCGGAGCAAAACCGCAAAAAAGGAAAAGAAGTAGATGGGCTTTCCCGTCTTAATTACGATCTCGCCATTCTCGTGTCGCGTTATCCTGCATACCTTACTTGGCTTAAAAAACAGCAGGTCGCCGCAGAGCAGCCAGTAGAAACAACTGCACAGCAGCACATTGATTATTCCAATTTGACACAAGGTAATACGTCGCCTACCAGTGGCGTTGATCTCAATTCAATCATAAACGAAATTTAGATAGGAGGCATTAGTGGAAGCAATACGTAACACAACCAACGAAATTATGTTCGTTGGTGCTATCTATAAACAACCGGATCTCTTGGTGGATTTTGATTCCTATGTCAGAAAGAAATATGATTTCTTTGACGAAGCCACTCGTTTCTTTTATAGCTGTGCTTCCGTTATGTACTCTACTCGTACTCAAGATTTTAATAAAACATCTATTCTGACCTTTATGGCAGAAGATGAATCTCGTTTGGCAAAGTACAAGGAGTTCAAGGGATATACAACAATCCAAAATTATATGCAGCTTGCAAATCCCAAAGATGCAAAAAACTACTTTCAAGTTTTGAAAAAATTCTCTCTTTTGCGAGAATATCAGCGCAATGGTTTCAATATTGAAGGTATCGTTAAGCATCCGAAATTTGAATTGTTTACAGCAAATGATATTTATAGTCTGATCCGTGGTAAGGCCGACAGAATCAATACAATCATTCTTACAAATCAAGAGTGTGTTGTTTTGAATCAAAATATGGTTCAGACGGTCAATCATTGCCTGGAAACTCCCGATATGGGCCTTACAATTCCGTTCCCAATCATGAATGAATTGTTCCGCGGATTTAAGCTTGGCACAATGATGTGCACAGGTATGCTTTCAAATGCTGGCAAGAGTCGATTCATGTTTAAGTTGATTGCCTATATCGCATTGGTGAAAAAGCAAAACGTTGTGGTTCTTCTTAATGAAATGTCTGTAGATGAAATGCGATTCTGTTTGCTTACAACAGTTGCTAACAATCCAGAGTTTCAGGAACTTCATGGTGTGCACTTCACAAAGCAGGAACGTGAGATCACCCTTGGTTTATACCAGGATGTAAAAGGAGATTTCATTTATCGAGAAAAGGGAGAGGATGGCTGCTTTACAGAAACGATTGAACGATACATTGAACGTGTTGGGAAACAGTCTGAGGAATATCGAAAACTAATTACGGTTGCAAAGTGGATTGATGCAGAAGGGCAGGGACTTATTTATGCAAAAGATGTCAGCTCTGCTTATGACGATAAAACCCTTGAGTTTGAAATTCGCAAATCGGCAATCACACAAAATGTAAAGTATTGTTTCTATGACACTTTGAAATCTGACATTGCAGATACCGGTGACTGGGCAGCATTCAAAATTACAGTTACGAAGCTGACAGAACTTGCAAAGCAGCTCAAAATCTTTATGTATGGTTCTATCCAGCTCTCCGATGAAGCAAATACGATCCTACCGGATGAACTGACATCCAGTCAAATTGCAAACTGTAAACAGATTAAACACATCTTACATACATTGGTTCTGTATAAAGAGATTCCTCATTCGATATTCTATCGCTATGGCTATCTTTACGATGATGCAGATTGGGGAGATCCTGTTGTCCGTGATTTGGATGTGAATAAGCGCTACTATATTGGCAACGTTGATAAAAACCGTTTCGGCCCCAAGAAAAAACTTCTATTTGAACTTAATCTGGATACCAATGTTTGGGTTGAGGTTGGTGAAGTTGTAAAAAAGTAAACCAATAACAAACAGATAAGGAGTTTTTTATGGTCGATATCGGGGAACTCAAATCTTATATCTTGGAGCAACAGCAAGTCGAAACCATTCTTCAAAATCTTGGTTGCCATCATATTAAAAATAAAGGAAAGTTTTTTCAGTGTGCAAACCCGGATGGTGACAATCCAACAGCAATTTGTGTTTACCTTAATGACTATTTGACCACATTAAATTACACCCGTGATATCACCAAAGGGCACGCTTCGGCAGATATTTTTTCTTTGGCCGAGTTTATTCTTGGAACATCGTTCCCCAAAACTGTTCAGCAAATTTGTTCTTGGGTAGGACTTGACTATTATCATGATTTTGAATCAGATCTGCCAGAGAGTTTCAAAATTACAAAAGAGCTGATGGCTCTGCAAAACGATGATATATCATCTGTTAAAGAATTAACAATGGTTAAGCCGATTCCTGCAGTGATATTAAATTATTATACCAAGGCGGCAAATCCACTTTTCTTTGCAGATAATATTTCTTACCAAGCACAGAAAGAATTTGAATTGGGGTACGATCCACAAACAAACCATATTACTATTCCTATTAGGGATGAACTTGGAACACTTGTTGGCGTAAAGGGTCGTCTTTTTGGAACCCCACAAGAGGGAGAACCTAAATATACCTATCTTGAGCCTTGTGCAAAAGGCCGCATTTTGTATGGACTCTATAAAACACTTCCTTATATAAAATCAAATCAAAAGGTTTATGTAGGAGAAGCTGAAAAGTCTGTTATGCAGATGTGGTCTATGGGGGTTCAAAATTGTGTGGCAACTGGTGGTAAAACGATCTCTGGTGCCCAGGTTGAGATGCTTACAAGATTGTGTGTTCCGATTGTGTTTCTTTTTGATAAAGATGTTTTGCCAGAAGAGCTGGAATCCTTATCCAATCGCTTCATTGCAGGAACGGCAGTATACGCAGCTATTGACACAAAGGATATTCTTTCCCCAAAACAATCCCCAACAGATGATCCAGAAAAATTCGCTCGTATGATTCATGAATGTGTTAGGAGGATCAAATAAGTTGTCATTGTCAGTTAAACTAATCGAAGGGTCAGATAATAATTTTCGTGACCCAATCCCCACTATTTTTGCCAATCGGCATGTGCAAAATGCACAAAACGTCCTTAATCCGTCAAAATCTGTTTTTCACAGCCCATACCTCTTAAAAAACATCGAAGCAGCGGCAGAAATTTTCGTAAAACACGCAGATTTGGCTCATGAAATCTCAATTTTATGCGATTGTGATCCTGACGGATTTACCTCGGCTGCACTGGTATATCTTTACCTCAAAGACCTTAATTTTGGCGGAAAAATCAATGTGCTGTTTCATGTAGCAAAACAGCATGGTCTTGCATCGGATATCAAGGTCCCTGAATCAACGAGCTTACTTGTTATCCCGGACGCTGGTTCTAACGATGTGATGCAATGTCAGGAACTTTCTAAGGCAATGGATATTATTATTCTTGATCATCACATTTGTGATGCTCCTAATCCTTATGCTACGGTCGTAAATAACCAGATGTGTGATTATCCTAATAAAGACCTTTCTGGCGTTGGAATAGTATACAAGTTTTTGCAGGTTGTTGATGACATTCTTTGGAACTCTTATGTTGACAAGTATTTGGATTTGGTTGCTTTGGGAAATATTGCAGACGTAATGGATCTTCGTTCGCCTGAAACATATTCTTTTTGCCGTATCGGGCTTGCCAATATTCAAAATCCTTTGATGAAAGCATTCATGGAGGCAAACAGTTTTACGATTCAAAGCGCAATTCCCACAATTATTGACGTTCAGTTCAACTTTGTCCCAGCCATGAATGCAATTATCCGTGTTGGAACTCAGGAACAGAAAGAACAAATGTTTTATGCTATGGTTGGTAAGCAGGAAAGCTTTGAATATACTCCCACACGTGGCAAGAACAAAGGTGTTACAACAACAGAAACGTTAGCACAGCATGTTGTCCGTGAATCCGCCTCTGCTCGTTATAAGCAAAAGAAAACAAAAACTGAGGCGATTGACACAATTCAACAAATGATTGAAAAATATCATTGGGATGACAATAAAGTTTTGTTCTGTAACGTATCCGGGATTCTGGATCAGTCGCTTACCGGTGTTACTGCAATCAATCTTGCAGAAATGTATAACCGTCCCTGTGTACTCCTTCGCAACGAAAAAGCAGAGAATGAAAACGAACAGATTGAATTTGGTGGTTCGTGTCGTAACCCCAATTATAGTCCAATTCCCAATCTGAAACAGTTTTTGGAATCCACAGGTCAGTTTATTTATATTCAAGGACATGACAATGCAGCTGGTGTTCGTATTCTTAAACAGAATATTCCGGTGGCAATTAGTGCGTGTAACGAAAAACTTAAAGACATTGAATTTAATAAGTGTTATTTTGTGGATTTTGATCTTGACGCTTCTGTACTTGGCATCAACCTAATCCGTCAAATTTATTCTCTTCGCTATGCGTGGGGGCAGGGGATGGAAGAACCTCTACTGATGGTTCGTAATATTCCTTTGGAACGTACCTCGATGCACATTGTTGGCAAAACATCTAACACCTGGAAACATGAATCCGATTCTGGTATTACATATATTCGTTTTACATGCCCGCAAAATGATCCGGTTCTTTCTTGGGTGAATGAAGCATGGGATCAATCTGATTGTATTTATATCAACGCAGTTTGCAAATTGTCTGTTAATCAGTTTCAATCTGTGATTACTCCGCAGGTTCACATTATTGACTGTGAGCAGGTAGTAGAATAATGGAACAATTTGTCAACCTGCATGTTCATACAGCAGTAGGTTCTCTACTTGATTCGATTCTCACTGTTCCAGAAATGGTAGAATTTGCGACCCAAAATCACCAGCCTGCGATTGCAGTTACAGATCATGGCAAAATGAGTAGTTTTGTCGATGTTGTCAAAGCTTGTAATAAAAAGAACATCAAGCCCATCATTGGCTGTGAGGTTTATGAGGTTGATGACCAGGCTTTCAAAAACGACACAAAAAATTATAAACAGCCGCGGTATCATCTGGTTCTGCTTGCGAAAAATCATCAAGGACTGTTAAATCTTTTTAAGATTGTATCTAACGCATGTATTGATGGTATGTATAAAAAGCCTCGTACATCCCTTGATATCATTAAACAGAACGATTGGGGCAAAGGTATTATTTGCCTTACAGCCTGCCAGGTTGGCCGTCTTAGTACACTTCTTATAGCTGGTGAAAAAGAACAAGCAAAAGTAGCATACAAGCGGTTTGAGACAATTTTCGATTCCGTTTTTGTGGAGATTCAATCCCATAATACCCCTAGCCAGGCTGAGGCAAATGCAGCGATTGCCGAGTTTATCAATCAATATCAGTTGCCATATGTAATTACAACAGATGCGCATATGCTGTCTGCCAAGGACCATGATGCACATTCAATCTTTGTAAAAATTGGTGAGGGTAGAGAGCCGGGGGAATCTTACACAGATTGTTATTTGCAAACGGCGGAAGATGTATATAGAATTTTGGAATCTCAGTTTCCACATGATTTTATTCAGCAAGGCATTGCTAATACTGTTAAAGTAGCAGAACTGATTGAGAATATTGACATTGGTCTTGACCAGCCTAACCAGATGCCAGAAGTTAAAATCAATGGCAATTTTAAGTCACACCTTGATTATCTTCGATACCTTGTTTATTCTACATTTCAGCAAAAATTTGGGCACATGTCAGAACAAGAACAGCAGATCCGTCGTGATCGTATTGAGATGGAACTGGACGTTCTAGCCTATGTCGATTATATTGACTACTTTATTATGCTCTATATGTTGTGCCAGGAAGCAGATAAACGAGGTATCCCGCGTGGTTACTCTCGTGGTTCTGGTGCAAACTGCCTTTGCCTGTTTATGCTCAACGTCACACAGATTGATTCTGTTCGTTGGGATCTGGACTTCTCTCGTTTTGCAAACAAGGGGCGTAAATCTCTAGCAGATTAACAAACATTTAAATCAGATAATGCCAATTCTAATAGAGGGAGTTGGTGTTAAATAAGAAATCATTATAAGCTCTTTGAATCAGATACAGTAGAAAATGAAATTTTGAATCTATACAAACATGGAAACTCTTATAGCACAATAAATAATTTAACCAATCGTGTATATGGGATATATCAAATTAGTAACTTTATAAAAGCACATGGACAATCTCGTAATGACCATGAGAAATCTTTAAAATATAGTTTCAATATACATTATTTTGATGTTATAGATTCAGAAGAAAAAGCCTATTGGCTTGGTTTCATTTATGCTGACGGATATATAGTTAATGCAATTCCGGTCATTGTGGACGAACTGACCCGTGACCAGATCAACTGGCTGAACGC
>JABLTO010037170.1_pt1 | contig 21595 bp, 26 predicted proteins | sample 7160091 | NCBI WGS metagenome assembly JABLTO01 (sample SAMN14651225, study PRJNA627086) | human gut metagenome | isolation source: feces | host: Homo sapiens
ATAAATGGGTTGGGTTAACGTATGTCATTACCTATCAAAATTTATCCTATGTTTTGTATCTTGCTATTGATGAACTTCAAAGAGGTCATGGCTATGGAAGTAGTGTCTTACAAATGTTGAAAGAAAGATATCCTCATACCATTATGTTATGTATTGAAGAAGTAGATGAAAAATATGATAACTACAAACAACGTGTCCATCGTAAAAAATTTTATTTAAGAAATGGACTTCAAGAAATGGGCTTTAAATATGTAGAAAAAGATGTTAAATATGAAATGCTTTATGTAGGAGAAAAATTATCAAGTAAAGTTTATGACGAATTGATGGTTGCTTATGCCGGTCCTATTTATCATAAATTTAGAGATTACAAGGCTGATGAATTGATTGACTAAACATCCATATGGATGTTTTTTTGTTTTAAGAGTATAATAAAGGTAATGTTAGGAGGAAGAAAGAATGTTACATAAAAAATTAAAACCATTTCCTAAAGACTTTCTTTGGGGAGCAAGTACATCTGCTTATCAAGTAGAAGGAGCTAACTTATCACATGGAAAGGGTCCTTCGGTTCAAGATGTCAAAAAAGTTCCAGAAGGGACATCTGATTTAACAGTATGCGCTGATTTTTATCATCGTTATAAAGAAGATATTGCTTTAATGGCTGAAATGGGCTTTAAAGTTTATCGTTTTTCTATTTCGTGGTCAAGAATTTTACCTCAAGGAACAGGTGAAGTAAATCAAGAAGGAATTGATTTCTACAATAATGTTATTAATGAATGTTTAAAATATAATATTATTCCATTAGTGACAATGTTCCACTTCGATATGCCACAAGCCTTAGAAGAAAGAGGTGGCTGGGAAAAACGTGAATCTATTGATTGGTTTGTTAATTTTGCTAAAGTTATGTATGAAAACTTTGGTGATCGTGTTAAATACTGGCTTACGATCAATGAACAAAACGTTTTAATTTTATCAGGAGATATTATTGGAACAACAACCCTTACAGGACCAGAAAAATATAAATCTCTTTACCAACAAAATCATCATATGTTAGTAGCACAAGCAAAAGCAATGGCTTTATGCCATGAAATGGTAGAAGGTGGAAAAATTGGACCAGCACCAAATATTTCTCTTGCTTATCCGGCAAGTTGTAAGCCTGAAGATCAATTAGCTGCTCAAAACTTAAATGCGATTCGTAACTGGCTTTACTTAGATATGGCTGTTTATGGAGAATACAATCATCTTGCATGGGCTTTTATGGAAAAAAGAAATGCAACTCCTCATATCGAAGAAGGAGATATGGAAATTCTAAAAAATGGACATCCAGATTTCATTGGTTTTAACTATTATTCAACTGCAACTGTTGCTTGGTGTGATGAAAACCAAGAAGAAACATTTGGACATGATCAACAAAAAACACGTATGGAAGAAGGTGTTTATCTAGGAGCTGCCAATCCAAATCTACCTCATACTGATTTTGGTTGGGAAATTGATCCATTTGGTTTTAGAGCAACTATTCGTGAAATGTATTCAAGATATCGTTTACCAATGATTGTTACAGAAAATGGTTTAGGTGCTTATGATAAATTAACTGAAGATGGAAAAGTTCATGATCAATATCGTATTGAATATTTAAGAAAACATATTGAACAAATTCAATTAGCGATTACTGATGGTGCAGAAATGATGGGATATTGCCCATGGTCAGCAATTGATTTAATTTCTACTCATGAAGGTATGGTTAAACGTTATGGATTTATTTATGTAGATCGAGATGAATTTGATTTAAAAACATTAGATCGTTATAGAAAAGATTCATTCTATTGGTATAAAAAAGTTATTGCTTCTAATGGAGAAGACCTTAGTGATTAAATCTTTAAAGAAAAATCTTTAAAGATTTTTCTTTTGTTAATGACAAGTTCATTTTTTTAGGCTTTAATAGAGATGAGGTGTTAAAATGAAACCAAGTCAAAAAATTAAACAAAATGTTGTGAATCAAATAGCAAAAACTACTTTATATGAAAATGTCTCAGAATTAATGAAAATGCAACAAATTTATGAAGCAGGAATTAAAGAAATTCGCACAAAATTAGAAATACTAGATGCAGAATTTAAAGTAAAACATGATCATAATCCGATTCATCATATCGAATCTCGTTTAAAATCGCCAGAAAGTATTTTAAAAAAAGCTATTAATAAAGATATTCCTGTAACAGAACGTTCGTTAGAAGAAAATATTCATGATATTGCGGGAATTCGTGTTATTTGTAATTATGTAGATGATGTTTATAAAGTAGCACAATTACTTACAGACCAAGATGATATCCGTTTAGTTGAAGTAAAAGATTATATTGCAAATCCAAAAGAAAGTGGTTATATGTCTTTACATCTTGTTTTAGAAGTACCAATTTTCTTATCAGAAGGATCTAAACCAATTCATGTTGAAGTACAGCTTCGTACAATTGCGATGGATTTCTGGGCTTCTTTGGAACATAAACTTAAATATAAAACAGATAATAATGTTCCTGAAGATATTAAAGAAGAATTACAAGAATGTGCCAAAACAATTTCAGAACTTGATTTAAAAATGCAAAATATTCATAATCGTTTAAATAAAGAACGTGTATAAAAAAGATATCGCGATTGCGATATCTTTTAATTATGTTCTTTTTTTAATTTGTTCATCAAAATAACCAGGGTTGGAATCAAGATAATGATAGCAGCAAACCAAGCAATAGGGTTGGCAAAACAAATGGCATTATAACCAAACTTACCAACAAGGGCAAAGGCAACAAAAGCTCTTGCCACTAATTCAGCACCTCCAGCAAGCATCGTAAGTGCGGATTTTCCTAAACCTTGAATGGTGTTTCTTGAAACAAATAGAATACCTAAAACAAAATAGAAAATACTATTGCAAATCAAGAATTGTTGAGCATCATTAATAACGCCTGTTTCATTACCGGCAACAAATAATAATGAAAGGTATTTTCCAAAGAAAATCATAAAGATACAAGCAACGATACCATAACCAATGACAAGGAGCATCGATTCTTTAATTCCTTTAAAAATACGCTCTATCTTTCCGGCACCTAAATTTTGTCCAGAAAAAGTAGCCATTGTAGAACCCATCATATCCATTGGTTGCGTAAAGAACATCGATAATTTTTGGGCAGCAGCAATAGCGGCAACTTTTGCTGAACCTAAAGTATTAACGGCACTTTGTAAGATAACAGCACCAACAGCTGTAATTGAATATTGTAAAGCCATTGGGACGGCAATATTAATAAGTTTTTTGATAATTGGAAAACTTACAGAACGTGCATGATGATCAAATCTTAAATTAGGATATTTTTTAGCCATATAAATAAAACATAAAACAGCTGAAATTCCTTGGGCAATCACTGTGGCAAGGGCAGCACCTCGAACACCCATATGAAAATTAATAATCATTGATAAATCTAAAACAACATTAAGTACCGATGATATAATTAAGAAAATAAGAGGTGTTTTACTATCTCCTAAAGCACGTGAAACACTTGCTAAAAAGTTATAAGCAATGGTACATGTTAAACCGTAAAAAATAATTGAAATATAATCGTAAGATTGTTTGAAAATATTAGCGGGCGTTTGCATCCATAGAAGTAATGTTTCCGTTGTAAAATGGGTTAAAATTGTAAGTACAATTGAAAAGAAGATGCATAAGTAAAATGCGTTCATAATGGTTTGAAGCATTCTTTTTTCTTCTCTAGCACCAAAAGCTTGCGCAATAGGAATTCCAAAGCCAGCCGCAAGTCCTAAAACAAAACCGATAATTAAAAAGTTTAATGAACCAGTTGAGCCAACGGCAGCAAGAGCATCTACGCCGACAAATCTTCCTACAATCATTGTGTCAACGACATTATAAAGTTGTTGGAAAATAGCTCCCCCAATTAAAGGAATACAAAATGAAATAATCAGTTTTAATGTATTTCCATGTGTTAAATCTTTTTCCATCTAATCCCTCCCTAAATCCTGTTTTCTTATTATAGCATAGAAAAAGAGTGAAGGATTTTTAAATTATGAAAAAGATATTTTCTATTTTTTAGAAATTATTTTTTTTACTTGTATAAGACAAAATGAAAGAAGAGAAAAGATATAAATCGGAATCATTTGAAAAATGGACATTTTTTTAATTAAAAAGACTTTTTGTAAAAGAGGAATATATAAAACAAGATGTAATAGAAAAGTACCAATCAAAAAAGCAAGAATACTTTGTTTATTTGAAAATAATCCTATTTGATCAATGGATTTTTCATTTCGACTACTTAAACCATGAAGTAAACGTGATAAACAAATTGTCACAAAGGCAAAAGTAGAAGCAGCTAGTGTATTTATTTTTAAACCACAATAATAACTTGCCATCGTACATAAACCAATAACGATTCCTTCAAAAGAGATCCTAAAAAGTGCTTTTTTATTTAAAAGAGATTCATCTTTTTTTCTTGGTGGATATTTTAAAACATCTTGATCATTTTTTTCCATCCCAATCGCAATGGCAGGTAAAGAATCTGTAATTAAATTCATAAATAAAAGGTGTGCTGGATAAAACGGTGTTGGCAAAACAAATAAAGAAGCAAATAATACACATAAAATCCCCGCAAAATTTCCTGACAATAAATAATAAATTGAATTTTTAAGATGTTCATAGACATTTCGACCGATAATAATAGCATGAACAATGGTTGAAAAATTATCATCTGTTAAAATCATATTGGCAGCATCTTTTGCGACTTCACTGCCTGTAATACCCATAGCTACCCCAATATCACTTTGTTTAAGGGCAGGAGCGTCATTGATACCATCGCCTGTCATGGCCACAACTTTTCCTTTTCTTTGCCAAGCTTCAACGATACGAATTTTATGTTCAGGAGCTACTCGTGCATAAACAGAAACACGAGGGAGAACTTCATCAAGTTCAGGATTACTGAGTAAATCTAATTTTTGACCTTCTAGACATAAATCATTTTCTTCAAAAATACCAATTTTTTTGGCGATGCTTTTAGCAGTAATAATATGATCTCCAGTAATCATAATAGGTTTAATACCAGCTTTTTTACATTGAAGCACAGCTTTTTGACTTTCTTTTCTAGGTGGATCCATTAAGGAAATGAGTCCAATAAAAGTAAGATGATTTTCATCTTCTAAAGTAAGCTTTTCATGGCTCCATTTTTTATAACCAAAGGCAAGAACCCGTAAACCTGCTTTGGCAAGTTCTTGATTTTGTTTTAAGATATGTTCTTTTTGCATAGACGATAAGGCTATTTTTTCACCGTTGATTAAAAGTGTATCACATTTTTTTAAAAGAATATCTGGAGCACCTTTACTATAAAAATGATGCTTTGTAGAAACAGACATCATTTTTCTATTTGAATCAAAAGGTAGCTCGCCTGTTTTTAAAGATTCAATGGTTTTTATTGGAATACTTTGATGAATTAAATCAAGGAGAGCAAGCTCGGTAGGATCTCCAATGCGTTGATCTTCGTTTATTTGGGCATTATTGCATAAATAACACGTTTTTAATAAAGTTAAATGATCGTGATTTTGTAAATTAAAATGATCAATAAATTGTAAATTGATATAGATATTTTGAACAGTCATTTTATTTTGTGTCAGTGTTCCTGTTTTATCACTACAAATCACAGAAATGCAGCCTAAGCTTTCTACGGAATGAATATTTTTAATAATAGCATGTTCTTTTACCATTTTTTGTGTAGAAAGGGAAAGGATGATTGTTACAATAGAACCTAGTGCTTCAGGAATAGCAGCTACGGCCAAAGCAACAGCCATCATAAGGGCATCTAAAACATTTTCTCGAGCAATAAATAATTGAAGTATTAAAACAAGGAAACTGATTATTAAAATAAGAATGGATAATTGTTTACTTAAATAATCTAAATTCTTTTGTAAAGGTGTTTTACGATTTTTTGTATTATCTAATAAAGAGGCGATTTTGCCAATTTCAGTTTGCATACCAATTACACAAACGATATATTTTCCGGTTCCATGATTTACAAGACTACCAGAAAAGACCATATTCTTTTGATTGGATAAACTGGTTGTTTCTTTTATTGGATTTATTGATTTATCAATACTTTCCACTTCACCTGTTAATTGACTTTCATTGACTTGAAGATGATTTGCTTCAAGAAGGCGACCATCACCACTAATAATATCACCCGCTTCAATACAGACAAGATCACCAATAGTTAACTCATTAGAATTTATTTCTTGAAGAGTGTTTTGACGAATAACTTTAACATGAGGAAGAGATAATTTTTTTAAACTTTCTAGAGATTTTTCGGATTTGAGGGTCTGAATTGTTCCTAAAAGGGCATTTAAAACAATGACGGTAGTAATAACAAAAGTACTTTCAATTTGATGGCTTAATCCAGAAATAATAGCGGCAAAGATTAAAATAATAACAAGTAAATCTTGAAATTGTTTTAAAAAGATCACAAGAGGGGAATCTTTCTTTTTTTCAATAAGTTCATTTTTACCATACTTTGCACTATGTTTTTTTACTTGAAAATCATTTAATCCTTCTAAAGAACTTTCACATTCTTTTAAGATATCTTGAATACTTTTTTGATAAAACATCACGGCTCCTCCTTTGAATAAAAAAAGACAAAACTCGTTAAAGATAAAATCCTTAACGAGTCTTGTCTTTAAGATGTACCAGAATAGAAAAAACTATTCGCGCTTGTTGATATCATCACACAGATTGTGAGACTACTCCCTCATTGATTTCATTTTAACAACGGCTCTATAAAAATAATGTCGATTTATAAAATCTTAATAATTTTATTTTTGTTAAGCTATGATATAATGACAAAGAAAAAGGAGAAGAATATGACATTAGCACAGTTAAGATACGTCATTACAGTTTCGCAAGTAGGAACACTTTCAGAAGCTGCTAAACGTTTATATATATCACAACCGAGTTTAACAAATGCGATCAAAGAATTAGAGAAAGAATTAGGTATTACGATTTTTATTCGTACCAATAAAGGAGTTATTTTATCAAGGCAAGGAGAAGAATTTTTAGGCTATGCAAGACAAGTGATTGAACAAACAAACTTGATTGAAGAAAAGTATTTACAGGATCATAATATTAAACATGAATTTTGTATTTCAACGCAACATTATTCTTTTGCCGTAGAAGCTTTTGTTTCTTTGATTAAAGAATATGGTGGGAAGGAATATGATTTCAGGATTCGAGAAACACAAACTTATGAAATTATTGAAGATGTTGCCAAACTTAAAAGTGAAATTGGGGTTCTTTATCTTAATTCATTTAATGAAGTTGTTTTAAAGAAAACGTTGAAAGAAAATGACTTAACATTTCATCGTTTATTTATCGCAAAACCTCATGTTTTTCTTGGAAAAGATAATCCCCTCGCAAATAAAAATAAAGTATCTTTGGAGGATTTAAAAGAATATCCACGTTTATCTTATGAACAGGGAGAACATAATTCTTTTTACTTTTCTGAAGAAATACTGAGTACTTTAGAAAGCCAAAAAGAAATTAAAGTATGTGATCGCGCAACACTCTTTAATTTATTAATAGGTCTTAATGGCTATACAATTTGTAGTGGAGTCATTAATGAACAGCTTAATGGAAAAGATATCATTGCGGTTCCTTTAGATGTGGATGATTTTATGGAAATAGGATATATTACACATAATAAAGCTATTTTAAGTCGTTTTGGGCAACTTTATATTGATATTTTAAAAGAATATACAAAAAAGGATTCGTAAGGAATCCTTTTAGTTTGCACGTGTTTTGATAAAGTAAAGAAGATCGGTTGCTTGCATCCCGTTTTCATAGATTTCTTGAGGATAATAATCAATAAAAAAGTTTTCGACTTTATGATCATATGTATAGCCAAGCTTTGTATAAATAAGCATATTTGTCATAGAACTATTGGCAGTTCCAATTAAAAAAGTTAGTTTGTTTTGATAAAGCTTTTCAATATGTTGGATAAGTGCTTTTCCATAACCATGCCCTCGATACTTTTCTAATGTAAGTAAATTCTTTATTTCAACAGTAGTGTCATTGATTTCCTTTGCTGCAATAAAAGCGACAGGTATTTGTTTTTCAAAGAAAGCAAATAATCTACCATCTCTTAAATAATTTTCAACAAGATTAATATTCGGATCACTTTCGCATAATAAAGTGGCATAATCTAATTTATTTTCAATAATTTCTTGAATCATAGTTATTCCTCCAATAGAAGCATTTTAACATATTTTAGAATATGTTAAAATAAGTTGAGGTGAATTTCATGAAACATAAATTAAATAAGAAAAAAGTAGCATTTGTTATTATAATAGCTGTACTTATTATTTCTTTAGGTGTTTTTCTTTTTAATAATGTAAATCAAACTACAAAAAAAGAAACACCTAAAAAGGTACAAGAAAAAACAGTGCAAAAAGAAGAAAAGAAGAAAGAAGAACCTGAAGTTAATTTTACTATTTCTTTTGCGGGAGATTGTACACTTGGAAATTATGCTGGACAAGCCTATGATGGATCTTTTAATCAAGAATATAAAAGACAAGGGAATGATCCAACATATTTTTTAAAGAAAGTAAAAGATGTTTTTGAAAAAGATGATTTGACAGTTGTTAATCTAGAAGGACCACTTACTACAGCCAGTAATCATCTTGAAAAAGAATTTCCTTTTAGTGGAGATCCTGAATATACTAAAATATTAACCTCTTCATCGGTAGAAGCGGTGACTCTTGCGAATAATCATAGCGAAGATTATTATGAAGCAGGACTTCAAGATACAAAAAAATATTTAGATGAAGCTTCTATTGGACATTTTGGTTATGATGATTCTTATATAAAAGAAATCAAAGGCATCAAGTGTGGATTTCTTGGTTATCGTTCACTTTCAGTATCTATGAATAATGAAAGTGGTCATCAAAAAATACAAGAAGCAATCAATCATTTAAAAAATGAGGAACAATGTCAACTTGTTTTTGTTTATTATCATTGGGGTATTGAAAGACAATATCAAGCCAATGAGGATCAAAGATCACTTGCTAAGTTTACCATTGATGCAGGAGCGGATGCTGTCATTGGTTCACATCCGCATGTTGTTCAAGGAACAGAAACCTACAATGGAAAACCAATTGTTTATTCATTAGGTAATTTCTGTTTTGGTGGCAATCGTAATCCAAGTGATACAGATACAATGATTTATCAACTCTCTTATTCTTTTAAAGGAACGACACAAACAGGGTATCAAGTACAAATTATTCCATGTTCTTTAACTTCATCAAGAGGAAGAAACGATTATCAACCATATATTTTACAAGATAAACAGGCAAGTAGAGTCATGGAAAAGATTAAGAAATATAGTTATTAGGAGGGTAAAAATGAATACTTTTCTAGAATTAATTCATAGTAGACATAGTTTTCGAGGAGAATATCAAGCAGTTCCAGTAAAAAGAGAGGACCTTATCAAAATAATGCAAGCAGGAATCGACGCTCCTTCTGGATGTAATAAACAAACAACAAGTTTTATTGCGATTGATGATCCACATATTTTAAAACAATTACTCAATGTTATAGATCCGCCAATAGGACAAAGTGCTCCTGCTGCCATTTGTGTTCTCACTCAACGTATCTATGCATACCGTGATAAATGTTTTGCCATACAGGATTATTCAGCAGCAATTGAAAATATGTTACTAGCAATCATTGCTTTAGGATATCAAAGCTGTTGGTATGAAGGGCATATTACCGATGAGGATCAAATCGGTAAAAAAATGGCACATATTCTAAATGTGCCAGATGATTATGAATTGGTATGCTTTTTACCAATTGGTATTCCAAAAGAAAAAAATGTTATAAAAATAAAAAAGAAATCATTTGATGAGCGTGCTTGGTTTAATGGTTTTAAGAATTCTAAATAAAAAGAAATGGGAAATTTTTTCTCATTTCTTTCTTTTTTCTACCTTTATATTACCACAAAATGGACTTTTTTTCAAGACTGGTCATTTTTGTTAAAGTCCTGTATTAAATATATGGAGGTAATTTTATGGAACAAAATATGACAGCATTAGTGAGCTTATTTGCAAGAGTGTATCATCAAAAAAGTAAGGGTATTAAAATTTTTGATGATCCTCTTTCAACAAAATTAATTACAGATAAAGAATATGAAATGATTGGTTTAAATATGTCACAAGGTATTTCATTTTTTAATCCCACTTTTAAAGGAAGTAAGGAAGAAGCATTAAAGTGGATTGTAGATCATCAACTATCACCTTCTGTTTTAGTAAGAAGTGCTTTTTGTAAAGAAGCAATTGAAGAGATGAAAGAAAAGGGATGTAAACAGTATTTAGATTTTGCATCGGGTTATGATTCGTTTGCATATTATTATCAAAATCAAATGCATGTTTTTGAGATTGATAAAAAAGAAGTGATTGAAGATAAAAGACAAAGATGTAAGGATGTTGATATTGAAAATATTCAATTCTTATCAATAGATTTAAGTCAAGAAAATTGGATCAATGCTTTATTACAAAGTGATTATCAAGAAACACAGCTTTCAATCAGTAGTATGTTAGGACTAAGCTATTATCTTACAAAAGATGAATTTAAAAAGATGTTAGAACAATTTTCTAAATATCTCTTAAAAGGAAGTCGTCTTGTTTTTGATTATCCAAGTATTCAAGAAAGTAAAGAAACAAAAATCAATGAAATGTTGGCAAAAGGAGCAAATGAATCAATGAAAGCAAAATATAGTTTTGCTGAACTTAAAGAGATACTCAATCAATGCCATCTTACAATTATTCAACATGAAAATCATCAAACAATGACAGAAAAATACATATCTAATTATAATGCTTATTATAAAGATGATCCTATAAAAGCACCTGAAGGTGTTTGTTATTGTGTAGTAGAAAAATAATTAAAATATGATAAAATAGGATTGCAAAGATAAAAACGCAATGTACAAATTGTACTAGAGCTGGTAGGTAGCCCAGCCGTCTATTTTAATAGGTAAGTAACCTGCCCCTCCGGGTTGTCCATTCTTTGTTTATTTATATAAAGGAGGGTAACTATGGACAAGACAAGTTGTAAATTAACCGTATTTTTTGAAAATCCTTTTTGGGTAGGGATTTTGGAATGTAATGAAGATGGAAAATTAATTGTAACCAAAATAACATTTTATAAGGAGCCCAAGGATTATGAAATAAAGAATTTTATTTTAAAAAAATACAATCAATTAAACTTTAGTCCAGCTGTTGAAAATGTTGTAATTGAAAAACAAAAAAGCTATAAAAAAAGGCAACGTGATGCTAGGAAACAAGTCCAATTGCAAGGTGTTGGAACAAAATCTCAACAAGCATTAAAATTACAACATGAACAAAACAAGCAAGAGCACATATTGCAAAATAAAAATCAAAAAGAATTAGATAAAATGCGTTTGTTTGCTTTGAAACAACAAAAGAAAAGAGAAAAACATAAGGGACATTAAGGCTTCTTAGTTTTTCTTTTTTTGTTTGTGCTAAAATAAAATTATAATTTAATTGATATAAAAGTAGTGAAGGGGATGAAAAAGATGAAAGAATCAGTTAATGTAAAAATAATCTATCATTTTTATCATCAGGTGGTAAAAGCTGAATTGAAAAGAAGAGGCTTCTCTAAAGATGTAGCAAGAAAAATAGATAAAGAACATCATAAAATTATTCAACGTGCAAAAGATATTGAGAATTCAAGATTATTGAGTTCATATATTATGGGAAGTTATTTTATTGCAATGAATCGAAGCACAGGGAAACCGCCAAAAGAAAACTATGAAATATTTCGTGATGGACTTTATGCCTCTAAATTATTTCATAAAGTCATGGGAGATGCCAATAGTTATTTAGATCCTAAGAAAATGGCAGGGAGACTACAATGGTCAAAAGAAAGTCATGAACACGTTTACGAAAATGATTGGGTTGTTGATATTTTACCAGGTAATGATGAATATGATTTAGGATATGATTATCATGAATGTGGGATATGTAAGCTCTGTCAAGATGAAGAATGTCCACAATTTGCCGCTTATTTATGTCAAATGGATTATGTATTAGCGGATATTATGCATATGAAATTGGTAAGAACAAAGACAATTGCTGAAGGGGATTCTTATTGTGATTTTAGATACAGCAAGTATAAATAAAATTGAGGAGGCTCAGCCATGAAAATACAAAAGATTCATCAATATTTTTCTGTATGTCAAGTTGAAGACTATACTCTTGTCAATTTGGAATCCAAATATTGTTTTATTGGAAAAACAGATGAAGAAAAATCGCTTGTATGCCTTACAAATGAAGTACCATCAAATGTTATTCGTCGAGACGATGGTTGGAAAGCGTTTCGTATACAGGGTGTTTTAGATTTTTCTTTAATTGGAATACTATCAAAGATTGCCTCAATTCTTGCAAATCATCATATTTCAATTTATGCTGTTTCAACCTATAATACAGATTATATTTTCCTCAAAAAAGAAAACTATTAAAGAGGATTAGAAGTTTTAGAAGCTGCAGGGTATCAGATGATAGATTAGATAATTAAGGAGGTAAATTTATGAGTGAATGGAATGCAACGTTGTATGATAATAAACATGATTTTGTTGCTGAATATGGAAAAGGACTGTTAGAATATATTCCTCAAAATAAAAATCAGTGTATTTTAGATTTGGGATGTGGAACAGGAACACTTACTGTTAAGTTAAATGATTTAGCGAAAACAGTCATTGGTGTGGATCAATCTGAAAATATGATTAAAAAGGCTAAAAAGCAGTATTCTAATATAGAGTTTATGGTATGTGATGCGTTGGTATTACCATTTGAAAGTCAATTCGATGTTGTTTTTTCAAATGCTGTATTTCATTGGATAAAAGATCATGAAACTTTATTAGATAATATCCATAAAGTACTAAAACCTAAAGGATTATTGATTTGTGAATTTGGTGCGAGTGGTAATATTGCGACGATTGAAAATGCTTTTATAAAAGTTTGTCAAGATTTAGGATATAAATATAAACCAAAATTTAATTTTCCAACAACAAAACATTTTGAGAATTTATTAAAAAAGAAAGGCTTTATCATTGATAAAATTTATGATTATGATCGACCAACACCTTTAAAAGATCATGAAAAAGGATTAGAAAATTGGATGAGACAATTCTTTGTTTCTGAATTAGAAGAAATGTCAGAAGATGTACAAAGCAAAATCATTAAAGAAGTTGAAGCTTTGACGATGGATAAACTTTGGAAAGAAAATGAATGGATTGCAGATTATCGTCGATTAAGAGTAATTGCGCATATATAAAGAGGGAAAAATAATATGATTGGAGATATCGTAAAAGTCATTATTGACCGACCACTTGGAAGCCAACATCCTCGATATAAAGAAACGTATTATCCTATAAATTATGGGTTTGTTGAAGGAATCATGGCCGCAGATGGTAAAGAACAAGATGCTTATATTTTAGGGGTTGATGTTCCAGTAAAAGAGTATGTTGGGAAAATAATTGCTATTATTCATAGATATGATGATGTAGAAGAAAAGTGGGTTGTTTCTTCTCAAAATAAGTCATATACAAAAGAAGAAATAAAAAAACAAGTTGAATTTCAAGAAAAATATTTCAAATCAGAAATCATTATGTAAAAAGGAGGAGTATACGAGATGATTTTTTGTTATTCAGGAACGGGAAATAGCCGTTATATAGCAAAAAGAATTGCGGATGAATTACACGAAAATATAATAGATTTAAATGAAAAAATTAAAACAAATAATTATTCGTCAATAGAAACAGGAAATGATGTTATCCTTGTAGTTCCTACTTATGCATGGCGTATTCCAAGAATTGTTTCTAATTGGCTTTATAAAACAGAATTCATTGGTGCAAAGCGCATTTGGTTTGTTATGAATTGTGGAGGTGAGATAGGAAATGCTGCAAAGTATAACTCAATGCTTGCAAAGAATAAACATTTAACATATATGGGGACAAAACAAATCCTTATGCCAGAAAACTATATTGCTATGTTTAATGCTCCACAGGTAGATCAAGCAAAAGAAATTGTAGAAAAAGCAGAGGGAGATATTAAAGAAACGATTAAATATATCAAAGAAGAAAAATCATTTTCTAAACCACGTCATAATCTTTATGATCGTTTTATGAGCGGTCCGGTCAATCCTATTTTTTATCGCTTCTTTGTCAAAGCAGATGCCTTTCAAGTAAATGATACATGTATTGGATGCAATCAATGTGTTAAAAAATGTCCAATGAATAATATTCAACTTATTGATGGAAAACCTATTTGGGGTGATGAATGTACTCATTGCATGGCTTGTATTTGTTATTGCCCACAAGAAGCAATTGAATATGGAAAGAAAAGCATTGGGAAACCACGTTATCACTTTGAACAATTAAAAATCAAGTAGATTAAATATATTGTAAAAATAAATTTACAAGAAAGGAACCGATTTATGACAGGGGAAAAGATGTGGCAAGAGTATTGTCTTTTAACAAGTACGGATATAAATACAAGGCATGACATATGGAAATTTTGTGATGGTGGCATTTTTGCTGATGAACTTGCAAACCTAGTACTTGCAGGTACAAAAAAGGCGACATCGAGTACAAAATTATCTTATGAAATAAATGGAGAAGAATTACCTCAAAAGGACACTTATAGTGTTATTCTTTTTGATAATGATGAAGCGGCATGTATTATTCGAGATACAAAAGTATCTATTGTTCCTTTTTCAAAGGTAAGTGCTGCACATGCCTATAAAGAAGGTGAAGATGATCGTAGTTTAGAAAAATGGAGAGAAGTTCACTTTCGTACGTTTGCTTTAGATTATAAGGCGGCAGGACAAAGTTTTGATGAGAATTGTGACTGTGTCTTGGAAGAATTTGAAGTGGTATATCGGTAATCTTAGCTAAAAAATGTTATATAAGTTAATGAATGGAGTGATTTATTATGAATGTAACAGTAATAGTAGTAGAACTTTTAATTATGTTTTTAGTATTTGCGTTTTTAGTGATTGGTTTACTTTTAATTAATCCAGTAACGTTTATTAGTGATTATCCACCAGAAATACAAGAGATCTATTATAAAAGTCAAAATAAAGAAGCAAAAAAAGAAAAATTAACAACGATGATGATCATTAAGAAAGTTGTTGCGCTTATTGTTTTTATGTTTTTATTTACGTGGATGTTACATCTAGCGGGAGCAAAAACATTTATTCAAGGACTGTTATTAACTTATACTTATGCAATTGCATTATTTGCTTGGGATACTTTTTTCCTTGATTGGGTCTTATTCGCAAATATTAAAAGAATTAGGCTTCCAGGTACAGAACATATGGATAAAGAATATCATAAAAAATGGTTTCATGTAAAAGTATGTATACCAATGATTCCTATATTTGCTATTGTGGGTGTTCTTAGTGGTTTAATTATGATTTGGATTTGGTAATTATTTATAAAAAATGGATGGGAAAAATAATGTCAAAACTTATTATACTTAGAGGAAATTCAGGAAGTGGAAAGACAACAATAGCTAAAGAACTACAAAAATCATTTGGTAGAAATACAATGCTTATTTCTCAAGATGTTATTCGAAGAGAAATGTTAAATGTAGATGATGGTGAAAATACAAAGGCATTACTGCTTTTAAAAGAACTTTTGAAATATGGAAATGAACATAATGAAATTGTTATATTAGAAGGCATTTTACGTGCTAATTGGTATCAAACATTATTTGAACTAGCAATTGAATTATATAATCAAAATATCTATGCTTATTATTTTGATTTATCTTTTGAAGAGACACTCAAACGTCATCAAACAAGGGCGTGTCGAGATGAATTTGGTGAAAAAGAGATGAAAAGTTGGTGGCGAGAAAAAGACTTTTCTCCTATATTAAACGAAATAACGATAACAGGTGAAAAAGATATTCAAAGTATTGTAAGTCAGATTTATGAAACTGTTTTTGAAAATTAGAAATGTGTGGTGGTAAAATGTTGTCTAGAAGTTTTAGAATATTTGCAACTAAAGAAGATTTGATTAGAATTTTTTTAGATTTTCAGCATAATATTAAAATTCATTATTTCAAATGTGGACGCATATATGACTTGATAGAAACTGCTGATATAACAAATGGTGCTTTTTTAGGTATTAGCACAAAGGGCAATCATACTAACAATCGATGGCTTGTGTGTCATAATGATGTGATTCCTTTGAAAAGAAAAAACAATATGTGTCAAGATAATAGTATTTTTTTCTTAGACCAAGAATTAAATGAGTCTTCTGTTGTTATAAATATAGGTGGTATTTATGAAGATAAAGCGCTATTTCCAACGGAGATAAGTATAATATGGTATGAAAATATAGAATCTAAAGAACTTTATACTATGTTAAAAAAATCGTGTAAAAAATATGTTGCCTGTACTAAAAATGGTTATTTAATAGGAAAAGATGCCTATTTGTATAAAAATCAATATCGTTTTTGTACGATAGGTATTGATAGTCCTCAAATATACGATTTAAAATTTGAATAGTTTTTAGGTAAGATATTGTTATACTAAGTGATATATAAAATATGATTTGATTAAAAAAGTATGCGGTAGTTGAAATGACTGTAAAGAATTATTTTATAGTAGGTAATATGATTGAAAAATGATGTAGAAGGGAATAGAAGAAAATGAATATGTTACGAGGTGATATAAAAAAGGTGATTTGTTTACTTTTTTCAAATTTAGATTTTTACTTTGAAAAAAATGGTTTTAAGAGAAGAAAAAATGGGCTGGTTTATGTTCGCAAGATTGGAGAGGCTGTTCAAAAAATTGAAATAGTATTTTTTTCAAATCCATCTTATTATCGAGGAGTAATAGCACATATCTATCCTCATATACAAATTTATTTTCCAAAAATAAATAATATGGCACAAGCATTCGCAAATCATTTAATTCCCCAAAATTGGATCAATGAATTCACCATTAGGCAACCTATACAAGTATATTCAAAATCTAAAGATTTTCTTCTTAAAAACTCGCAACATTATGAGCCTTTAGAAAATGAAATTCTTTCATTTTTTGAAGAATATACAATGCCTTTACTTGATAATTTAACGCGTGATAAAGATTATTTAACACTTTATGAAAGCAATGACAAACGAATTGTATGGGATGATTATCAATATTTATATATTGCAAGTGCATACGTTAATGAATGTAAATTTAAAGAAGCATATCAAATCATTGAAAATAGATTTAATAAACCTGGTTTACAAGAAAAATATAAAGAGGTGTTTTCTTTTTTTGAGCACATTGATAATATTTAAGTATTTGAAATAGAGGAGAAATTTAATGAAATTTGAAATTATAGGAAATTTAAATAATCCTTTGATTATGATGTTAACGGGTTCATTTTATCCAAGCAGTGGATTAAAATATTTATATGAAAAATTAAAAGATGATTATTGTTTGATTTTACCTGAATATAACGGTCACTATGAAAACAGTACATTTACAACAAGACAGAATGAAGCGAAAGAAGTTGTAGACTATATTCAAAAACAAAATGTACATACTATTAAAATGATTTATGGACAATCAATGGGTGCAGAAATTGCTATTGAATTATTTAAACAATTAGAAAAAACAAATATTGATGTTGATTATTGTTTTTTAGATGGTGCACCATGTATTAAACTGCTGAATTTCTATAAAAAAATCATGTATTTTAAATTTAATCAAATACTTAAAATGATGAAGAAAAAAGATGTTGATCAAATCTTGAATATGAAATTGATTAAAAAGATAGCAAGAGGAAATATTGAAAATCTTAGACCAATGATTGAACCTATGGCACTTACTTCTCAATTTCTTTCAAAAGAAAGTATTAAAAATGAAACAGAGTGTTGTTATACATTTGATTTTCCCTTATTTGATAAAGAAGCTCAAAACAAAATGGATTTCTTTTATGGAAAAGAAGAAAAAGCGTATAAGACTTGTTATAGGGGTGTAAAAAAGGCCTATCCTCAATCAAACTCTATTTTTAAAGAAGGCTATGGACATTTATGGACATTTAATGTATTTTATTAAAAAGACTGATGACTATACTGATGACTATATAGAAATATTAAAAGAAATTTGTAAAAAATAGAGTAGGTGAAGTGATGAGAAAACTAAATAGAAAACAAGTAATTATATTATTATTGATTGTTTTATTTATTTTTATAACGATTCTTTTCTTTAATGGTGAAAAGCTTTTGGGTGAAGGATGGTCATATATTCCTTCCACAGCAATTAGAATAGCCTTTGTAATATGTTTTATTTGGCAAATTTTATTGATTGTGTTTTGTTATAGATTACAAAAGAAGCTAAAAGTTTCTTTAACAGGTTGGATAAAAAAAGCAATGATATTTGTTATTGTTGTTATGACCACAGGAATTGTTTTAGGAATAGGTAAAAATTTTATAATGTATAGTCTTGATTTTGATGAAAAGGTAGAACAATATGATCAACATATTGCTCTCTATGTAGATAATACTTTTGCGAGAACGCGTTTTCGCTATCCACATTATCAATATGAAGAAAATGTCTTACTTAAAAGAAATTTAAATGAAAAAGAATTAAAAGATGTTATTCAAAGATATGGAGATCCAGATGATTATTATCAAGAATATAACTGAAAGGAATAAAATATGAAAAAGTCTATTATTTTTGATTTAGATGGCACACTATGGGATTCAACGGGTTGTGTTTGTGCTATTTGGAATCGTGTATTAAATAAATATGAAGATATCTCTTTAATGATTGCTCAAGAAACCGTTTCAAAGATGATGGGAAAGACCATGGATGAAATAGGAAAAACGTTATTTCCAAATCTAACAGAAGAAAGACGGCAACAGATCATAGCTGATTTTGGCAATGAAGAAGTCAATTATTTATCTCAAAAGGGTGCTATTTTATATGAGGGTTTGGAAGAAACTCTTAAAATATTATCTTTGGATTATAATCTTTATATTGTTAGCAATTGTCAAGATGGTTATGTAGAGGCTTTTTTACATGCACACCAATTAAAATCTTATTTTAAAGATTATGAAATGTCAGGAAGAACAGGATTAGATAAAGGACATAATATAAAATTGATTATGAAAAGAAATGTTATTGAGCAAGCTTTCTATGTAGGTGATACAGAAGGTGATGAAGAAGCGTCAAGATTTGCTGGTATTTCTTTCATTTATGCAAGTTATGGTTTTGGAAAAGCAAAATATCCTGATATGATAATAAATTCAATTGAAGAATTACCCAAAGTTTTATTAAAAATGAAATGATAGAGGCTACGTTTGTAGTCTTTTTTAAGTATGTTAAAATAAAGTTGTAAGAAATGAGGTGGCTTTTTAGATGAAAAGATATGTTGCTTTGCTTAGGGAAATTAATATTAGTGGTAAAACCTAACTAAAGATAAATGTTGGTGATAACACCTGATAATGTCATTCTAACTTTTGTAATAGAATGCTTACCATTTTGATTTGTTCTATCATATAGTCAAGAGGTGGAAAGCTATGGAAGATAAAATGTTTAATGATATTATTGATTCAATTATTAATAATGCAAGTGATGATGAAATTGAAATTATTAGAGAAAAACTTAATAATCACTTGATCAATCACATCTACGATTCAAATATCCATGAAGAACTATCAAACAACTATGATAGTTCTTTTTGTCCTCATTGCCAAAATAAACATATCATTAAATATGGCAAAGATAATAAAGGCAATCAAAGATATTTGTGTAAAGTATGCTCAAAAACATTTTCTTCTATTACTGGTTCATTGCTTTCATACACTAAAAAACAGCCTTATCAATGGTTGAATATATTCAATCTTTATTTAATGGTGATACTCTTGCTCGTTCTGCTGATATCGCTGGAATAAGTGAAGCAACCTCTCTTGTATGGAGACATAAAATACTAAGTGTTCTTGCGGATTTGACTCATGATGACCCTGTTTTAAGTGATACTGTTTATTTGGATGAAAAACTAAATGTCGTTACACATCCAGGCAAACATATGAAAAACAAAGAAAAACAAAAAAGAGGGATGAGCAGTCAAAAAAGAAATATCGTATGTGCCATAGACCAACATAACAATAAAATTATACAAGTATCTGAAACAGGAAGAATCCATTCCAAAGAGCTCTATAAAATATATAAAGACAAGATTCCAAGTACATGTCAAGTTGTAAGTGATAGCTGTAAGTGATAGCTTGAGGTCATACCATAAATTGATGAAAGATTTAAAAGTCAAATGGATCAAGATACCATCAGGAAAAAAAGAGAAAGACGGTTATACCCTTAAAAAGATAAATGATTTACATTCATCAATAGATTTGTTTCTTTATAAGTATCGAGGAATATCAGATAAATATTTAAGAAATTATATAGGGCTTTATAAATATAAAGATCAACATAATAAATATTATCAAAAGAAGATATTTCTTCATATATTCAAAGAGATAGTCAACAGCTTATGTGCATTGAGATTTAGTGATTTTAAATATAATTCTAAATTTTTCACTATTTGATTAGCTTTTTAAGAAATACTTACCAACATTTATCTTTAGTTAAGTTTAGTGGTAAAAATAAAGTAGTAATGGCTGAGTTAAAAAAAGAATTTGAAAATTTGATGTTTGAAAATGTTAAAACTTACTTAAATAGTGGAAATGTTATTTTTTCAAGTCAAGAAGAAAATATTGAAAAGATTACCAAACAAATAGAAGAAATGTTAAAGAAAAAATACGATTTTGAAATACCGGTTTTTGTTTTAGAACAAGAAAGGCTAAAAGATATTTTAGAACATGCACCATCTTGGTGGGAAAGTGATGATAAAACAATTTATGATAATCTTATATTTATGATACCTCCAGTTACTTTTGAAAAAGTCTTTGAAGAAATTGGTGAAGCTAAAGTTGGATTAGAGATAATTAAAAATTATAATGATGTTATTTTTTGGTCATTTAGTCGAAAAAACTATCAAAAAACAAATTGGTGGTCAAAAACGGCAAATACAAATGTTAGTAAAAAACTAACAATTAGAACAGCTAATACGATTAGAAAAATTATAGAAATGTAAAATGAATGTTTTGAAAAATTATTAAATGATTAAAAAAGGATGATAGAATGTTATAAATTTAATTTTTAGATAAAATAAATGATAAAATAAAAAGTATTTTGGTGTTGATTAAATAATAATTTTTTGGTATTATGCAGTTAAGTTATACGACTGACGGCAGTGGAATAAACCACAGGGAGTATAATCGTGTAAAAGAGTCGACCGTCTGGGCTAAATATAGTCTGGATGAGTGGGCTCTTTTTTTGATTGATAGGATAAAAAAACTAGTTTCACATATTTTCTTGTAATATAATGAAAGTGGTTAATAGAATCAATCAAAAAGAAAAAAAGAAAGGATGAACGACAATGTTAACTGATGTAGAAATTGCACAAAGTGCAAAGATGAAACCGATTGTTGAAAT
>JABLTO010036724.1_pt1 | contig 21560 bp, 18 predicted proteins | sample 7160091 | NCBI WGS metagenome assembly JABLTO01 (sample SAMN14651225, study PRJNA627086) | human gut metagenome | isolation source: feces | host: Homo sapiens
CCCCTGTTTTGCAGCGGCGTTGTCCGGCTCGCCCACAGAAAGTGTGAGGTCATGGCGCAGTATCTCGTTCAGACGGCTTATGTAAGATTCAAGGTACAGTATGAAGAAAGCCGGACGCAGTGCGGACACTACAACCTGCTTCTTTCAAGCACAAGAATAACACTTTTTGGCTGTGCAGCTAACAATTAAAAACAAATTTTGGAAGACTGAACAACTATATAAGGTTTTATTCGCGAAAAAGAAAAATACCGCCCACGCAGCGCAGCGATGGATTTTGTCGGGTGAATCGGCGGCAAAATGAATCGGGTGTGTTGCGGGGCGGTAAATTCTTTTTTGTGAGACTCCACGGTGCGGTAGTGAAGAATAGGAACACTAAAATGATGGACTGCTTTTAGCTGTCTGCTTCAGCACTGAGAGGGGATCTTGTCTGCGATTTGCTTGAGAAAACGCAAATAAATAGCCAAAAGATCGTCTGGCAGACGCACTAGCGCAGCGGCAACTAAGTTCTGGGGCATTCCGTAAAAGGCTTCTGCAATGCCGCCAGTAATACAGGCGATGGTATCGCTGTCTCCACCCAGAGATACAGCAGTCCGCAAGGCATCTTCATAGTCAACACTCTCTAGAAATGCGATGATGGCTTCCGGTACAGTTTTCTGGCAGCTTTCCACATGATGGTAGGTTGGTCGGATGTCGTCACAACTACGGTGCAGATCGTAATTAAAAGTCTGCTCGATGTAGTCCCGGATCTCCTGTTTGCTGTGACCAGTACGAGCTAGGAAGATGCGGCCGCGGTGGACTGAGCACCTTTAATTCCTTCTGGATGATTGTGGGCTGTTTCGGAGGTCGCCTTGGCAATGGCCAGGACGCTGTCTAAATCATCGAATAGCCAGCCTACGGAAGAGACCCTCATAGCAGAGCCGTTACCGAAACTCCCGTAGGGCTCTGTACTATAGTCCATAGCCAATGGCGGAACTGACCGCCGTACCCAGCGTTGGGATAGGCATGGCCCCATTTCTGCATGGCTTCTACGACGGTTTTCTTGGTGCTGTCTGGATTGCCGTGGCCTTGCATAACACCTTCTGCAACGGCAAGTGTCATAATAGTATCATCCGTAAAAAAGCTAATAGGGCATAAAAGTGGAAAATCCTTGCGTTTGCAGTTATATGCATCAAATTCATAAGGACTACCAACGATATCGCCCAAAATAGCACCAAGCATAAAAATCCTCCGTTTCGACTAAGAGTGTTTTTAGGAATCGTAACACACTCATTGAACCTTTTCAATATGACTGCAATAAGATTTCTGACCTGATTAGACAGATTGGAAAGGAATTGTTGACTTTTGATGTGGATATCTTATAATCAAACTATCAATAAAAAGGAGAAATCATTATGTGGGGATGTCCGGTGTGCAAAACGCAACAGGCAGATAAAAACGCTCAGTGTGCGGTCTGTGGCTATGATGTTAGTACCGATATGGAGCGTTATCCGACCTTGATCTGTGTGCAGAAGATGATGCCGTCCAATGCGGCAAAGGCCAAGGCCTATGCGGCTAAACAGAACAGTGTGCTGCACCCGAAGGTTCCGGTCGACTGGGTCGACGAAGCGGAAAAAACAGTGCAGGAATTTGAAGTCCGGGAACGGGTGCTCTTGAAATATTACGGCGAAAAGGCTGTGGTAACGCTGCCGCTTGGCATCCGCGAGATCGGACGGGAAGTTTTTGCTGGGAACGTAAAGCTGGAACGCGTGGTGATCCCGGAATCGGTGGAGGTCATTGGAAGCAGCGCCTTTCGTGGCTGCGGAAAGCTGAGCGTTGTGGAGTTGCGCACAAGGGGTCTGTCGGGTCTGCACGAGATCGCACCGAATGCGTTTTCCAACTGCGAGCGGCTGAGTTATATTCAGCTGCCGGAAACGCTGAAAAAAATCGGGCACCATTCATTCATCAACTGCACAGAACTTACGAAAATTGCTATTCCCGGCGGTGTGCGCTGTCTGGACGAGGGTGCATTCAAAAACTGCAGTCACCTGCGCCGGGTGGAACTGGCAAGCGGCGTGCAGGAACTGGGCGAAAGCGCCTTTGAAAGCTGCGAGCGGCTGGAAACAGTGCAGCTGCCAAGCACGCTGAAAAAGATTGGCGGGTATGCGTTTGCAGAATGTCTGGAACTGCAGACTGCACAGCTGCCCGAAGGTCTGGTAGAGGTCGGCGACTGGGCGTTTGGTTTCTGCAGGAAGCTGGCAATCAAAAAGCCTGCAAGCCTGAAGGCGGAAGGGAAAAAAGCCTACGGCGGCTGTCGATCAGTGATGGAAGCCGGAGCACTTTCGGAAACCAGAATTGTGGCAGAATCCGTGGAATCTGAAGATGTCTTTGAAACACCAAGTATGCAGCCTGTCATGCCGATGGAGTTCAAAGAAACGATGAAAACAGCTAAAGCTAAGAACGTTGCTTCGGGTATCTGCGGCAAAAACCTCATCTGGAATCTGGACGAGAACGGCCTGCTGGAAATCGAGGGTACAGGTGAAATGCAGAACTACGCTCCGTTTTTTTCAAGTGTGCCATGGAAGGCTTATCGAAATAAAATCTGGAGAGTTGTTATAAAACCGGGAGTTGCATCAATTGGTACGGCGGCGTTCTTGGAATGCAAAAATATCCAAAGTGTGCAAATTTCGGATACGGTTACAGAAATTGAAAACTTTGCCTTTTCAAAGTGCAAGAAGCTGAACGAAGTGAAACTTCCGGAAAAACTGCAGCGCGTCAATGTGGGAACGTTTTGCTTGTGTTCAAATCTGACGCGGGTGGAACTGCCGGAACAACTCAAAGCAATTGAAAAAAGTGCATTCCAGGGATGCGCCAGCCTGAAAGAGTTGCGGTGTCCGAATACGTTGGAACGAATCGGTGACAGTGCATTTGCTGAATGCGAGTCGATGCAGACCATTTGGATCCCGGTCAAGACGACGATAATTCGGCCAAATGCTTTTAAGAACTGCACCGCACGTATCGTGCGTGAATAATAAGGGGAAGTTGAAACATAATGTGAGTTTGTCCGGCATGCAACAACACACGGAACGATGAAAATATGGTTTGCTCAGCCTGCAGGTTTGACAGCATTCGCGCTCTACGAATGATAGAAAACATCCATTCGAAGTTTTATGAGGATGACTCGAAAGATAATGTGGGTGTTATCGGATGCAAAAGTAAAACCGGAAACAGTAAAAATATGAAACAAGGGGAGGGAAATATGGAAAGATGTCCCATCTGTGGTAGTTCATTCCGAGAAGCGGAACGGATTTGCTCGGCCTGTGGTTACGATGCTAGTGTGGACTGGACGCGCTACCCGACTTTTGTTTACGTAAAAACGATTCAGAACGTAAGTTTGAAAAAGAAAACGGAATCGACTATGAACGCACAGGAGGTTCAACAGCGAGTTCAGGAACGAATTCGGAAAATTCAGACGGAAAAGCAGGAACGAGTGCAAAAAAGTGAGAGAAACTATGAACTCGAAGAAGTAGAAAAGCCGAGAAAAGGCTTACATTTTGTCGAAAAAGGCGTATGCGGAACATCTGCGACATGGACGCTTTATGCAAATGGCGTGATGTGGATCAAGGGCGAGGGGGCAATGAGAAACTACAATAGATTTGGTGCACTTATTACCAATATGCCATGGAAAAAGTTTAGAGATAAAATTACAGCCGTGGTAATCGACAAAGGAATCACAACTGTGGGAAGTTGTGCTTTTTTAGAGTGTGAAAACCTGAGCAGGATCTGGATAGATGATACGGTGCAAGAACTTTGTGACTGGGCGTTTTCTGACTGTAAGAATTTGAGAGCTGTCCGTATGTCGTCAAGGACCCAGAGTATTGGATATAGTGCATTCCTGAACTGCGAATCCTTAGCTGATATTCGGCTTCCACAAACACTCCAAGCAATAAAAAGTATTGCATTTGAAAACAATAAAGCACTAGAATATATTGATATTCCGGCTGGTGTGACTTCTATTGGTGCTGGCGCGTTTTCGAAATGCTCATTGGAAACCGTTATGCTGCCTGAAAAAATCGAAAGATTGGAAGATCGTGTATTTGAAGGATGCACCAAGCTGAGAAATGTTTCTTTGCCAAATGAAATCAAACACATTGGGTGGAAAGCATTCAGTGGGTGTAGATCATTGAGGCAAATCGTGATACCAGCAAGTGTAAGTAAAATCAAAACATGCGCATTTGAATACTGCACGAAACTAGAAACTGTAGTGATACAGGGAGAAAATTGTGAAATCAAAACATGCGCATTTGGAAATTGTAGATCATTAAAAACTGTAGTACTTCAGGGAGAGAATTGCAAAATCGAGAACGGAGCATTTCGGAACTGCCCAGCAAATATTTACTGGGAATAGTATGGGTGGAAATGTAGTGCAAAAGTAAAATAATGAAGCAAGGAGAAATCGATATGGAACAGTGTCCGGTTTGTGGCGGTTCATTTCAGGGTACAGAACTGATTTGCCCGGCTTGTGGGTTTGACAGCAGCGCTGACCGGGAACAGTACCCAACGCTTGTGCGAGCAAAAAGCGTGATGCCATCCAAGCGGGGACGACTGCTGGGAAGCCAGAGGGAACTGCAACAGCAAGTGCAGGCTATGAAACAAGAAATGGAATCCTTGCGTGCAGAGGTTGTAGCACTAGCTAAACGAGTTCAGCAGATTGAAACGCAAAAATGCTTGGTGTTGTCAGGAGCATACGCAAACTCCCAAAAAGAGGAAGCAGTGGCTTCTACAATCCTTGTGGGAACAGGTATGTGTGGAATCAATATAAATTGGACGTTTTTTAATGATGGTCTGCTGCAAATCAAGGGTAACGGCGCAATGACGGATTACCCCATAAAATCGGAATCGCCTTGGGAAAAATATAAAAATCAAATCACAAAGGTACAGGTAGAATCTGGAATTACAACTATAGGACTCAATATGTTTGAGGAATGTGAAAATCTTCGTAGTGTACAGATGGCCGATACGGTGCAGACAATACAAGGTTCTGCGTTTAAGGGTTGCAAGCATCTGTCGGAAGTCCGGCTATCGGCAGCTATTCAGGAGATTGGAAGGGAGACGTTCAGCGGTTGTGAAGCATTGACGGAAATTGAACTGCCAAATGGGCTAAAAGTGCTTGACCTTGGTGTATTTGCGGGATGCAGGAATTTGCACAAGGTGACTTTGCCGGAAGGACTGAAAAAAATTAGACCATATGCATTTCTGCATTGTACAGCTCTTGAGGTTGTACGCATTCCACGAAGTATAGAAAATATTTCTCCAGAAGCTTTTGAGGACTGTCCGGCAAGGCGTTACAGATGATGGAGGCATCATCGGATGCAAAAGTAAAACAGTAAAAATTATGAAATAAGAGGAGAGCAATATGGAAAGATGCCCTATCTGTGGAGGTTCATTCCGAGACAAAGAATGGATCTGCTCGGCCTGCGGCTATGATGCCAGTGCGGACTGGACACGCTACCCGACTTTTGTCTGCTTAAAAACAATTCAGAGAACAACTCTAAAAAAGGCAGAATCAACAATGAATGCACAGGAGGTTCAACGGCAGGTTCAGAAACGAATCCGGAAAATTCAGACGGAAAAGCGTGAAATGCGGGAACAAGTGCAGAAGAAAATCCAAACAGTACAAAATCAAATGCGTAGTGAGTCTTTGAAGGCTAAATCGGAAGAAGTTTGCTCCCGGAAGGATGAAGAGCCATCGTATTACGACGAATTACTCGAAATCTTAAATGGTCGCGAAGAAGGGACTGACAAAAAGAATTCACAGCAGGAAACTTCGTTGCAGGAAGAGCAGGGATATTACGATGAATTGTTGGCGATTCTGAACAAACGCCGATAAAAGGGTTTTGGTTGAGACAACGGAGACGCAAAAACAACAAAAACACCACGGATAAAGAATGCGGAAAGAGGAGAAATCAATATGGAACAGTGTCCTGTCTGCGGCAGCGTACTTCAAGCCACAAAGATGATTTGCCCGGCTTGTGGGTTTGATGGCAGCGCCGACCGAGAACAGTGCCCGACGCTTGTGCGAGCAAAAAGCGTGATGCTGTCCAAGCGGGGGCTGTTACTAAAAGACAAGAAGAAACTGCAACAACAGGTGCGAACTCTGAACCAAGAATTGGAATCCTTACGTGCAGAGGTTGTGGCACTAGTTGAACAAGTACAGTACTATAAAATGCAGGAATGCACGGTACGGCCAGAGGTGCATGTGGAGATTGAAAATCAGGAATCAAAGAATGCTGATCAGACTACAAATTCTACAGTTATGATTGTAGAATCCGGTGAATGTGGATATGTTGATAAATATGGAGACGGTGGACGCAGTATAAAGTGGTACTTCTATGACAGTGGACTTTTGCAGATTGAGGGTATTGGCGTAATGAAGGATTACAGTGTGGGCCAGAAAGCACCGTGGAACAAATACAGTAATCAGATTACCCAGGTTGAAGTGAAGTCTGGAGTCACAACGGTGGGACTTCGTGCCTTTGAGGATTGTCAAAAGCTTCGGAGTGCGCAGCTGGCAGATACCGTACAAAAAATACAAGGTTTTGCATTCAGCGGTTGCAAGCAACTGACGGAAGTTCGACTGCCATCAACGATTTGGAAAATTGGATTGGAAGCATTCTGCCGCTGTGAGTCTTTAACGGAAATCAAACTACCAGACAGTCTCAAAAAGTTAGATGTTGCTTTGTTTGAACATTGTATCAGGTTGCGAAATGTAATCTTACCAGAAGGACTGGAGGAAATTAGATTGTATGCGTTTTTGTGCTGTTCATCGCTTGAAAGTATCCGTATTCCTTGGAGCGTACGGGAAATTCATCCGGATGCTTTTAAAAATTGTCCAGCAAAGCGTTACCGGAGATAGTAGATGATGTTGCCATTCTATAATATGGAGTAAAATGAATGCTTTCAGATGAAAATGTGAAAGGTGGAAAGGAACGATGCTCTGTTTGCGAAATATATCATCTAATGATGAAATAATCTGCTGCAGCTGCGGTCATGATGCTAGTACGGACTAGATCTGCTATCCGACGTTGACTAGGAGTAAAAAAGGGGCCACACCGGCAGAATACTACATCTGAGGAGAAGAAACTGGACGACTTTTATTTTTAGAATGAGCTGGAGGGTCCAGCTCGGAAGAAGTTCAATGTGCGGAGGCCTTTTGGAAACGGTGTAAAACCAAAAGCGCTTTTATTGTTCGACGGATAATTAAAAACGCCTGAGCAGGAGGAGAATTTTGATGCGTTATTAAGATTATGCACCGACACCTGCAAGAAGACAGAAACAGAGTGCCTCCAATAAATATGAAGCGAAGAGCGAATGATATGAAGTGATGTCCTGTCTGCGGCAGTGAGTTCCAAAACATAAAGATAGTCTGCTCGACCCGAGATTCTGGGGGGTAAAGAAAAAAGTATACTGGAAAGAGGCATACTCAGCCTTCGGCAAATGATAAAGCAATGGAGAAGAGTAACATGTGGAAGTGTCCTGTTTGTGAAAAAGTGCAAGAAAGGCAGTTTGTAATCTGCCCAGTGTGCGGGTTTGACAGCAGCGCCGACCGGGAACAATACCCGACGCTGATCTACACACAAAAAGAGCGGGTGTCCCGCAGTGGATATGCCCGGGCAAAAATGGAACGGAAGGGCAGCTGCGGCGCGAATGCACGGTGGTGCCTGCATCCGGACGGCTTACTGAAAATTGAAGGCAGCGGGGCGATGCAGGACTATGCGGTCATAGACGAAAACGCAGAGCAGCTTGACGGGATCTTTGGTGACTTGTTTTCAGATCTGTATCAACCGGAAGCACCTTGGACCGCATTCCAGAATGATATCCGGCGGGTCGTGGTCGGGACTGGTATTACGGCTATTGGCACGGATGCGTTTGCAGACTGCACAAATCTTCAAACAGTGCAGTTGCCGGATACCCTGCAGATAATCGGAGGAAATAGCTTTCAGAACTGTAAAAGCCTGACAGAGGTGCGTATCCCGGCCAGCGTGCAGAAAATAGGACAAAAAGCTTTTTATCACTGCACGGCGCTGCAGCGGGTGATTCTGAAACCAGGCCTGCAGCGCATCCGCGACTGGGCCTTTGCGGGCTGCACGGCACTGCAGGAGATTCAGATTCCCACAACGGTCTATCAAATCGCAACGAATGCCTTTGCGGACTGCCGGGAGGAAGTACAGGGGACTGCACACAAGGCCGGCATCGAAAACCCGCAGAAACAGGTGGAGAAACTAAACGATACCCTTGGCCGGATGGGCAAGAACGCACAGACGGCGGGCTATGTCATCTGCGACGGCGTGTTGGAAAGCTATACCGGCACGGAAAAGGTGCTTCAAATCCCACAGTGGGTGCAGAAAATCGGCTGCAAGGCGCTGGCGTACAATGAGAACCTGACCGAAGTGATTTTGCCCAAAGGGCTGACCTGCATTGAAAAGGATGCCTTTGTCGGGTGCCGGAATTTGAAATATGTGGATTTCCCGTTGAAGCTGGAGGAAGTTGGGGAATCAGCCTTTTATGGCTGCACTAGTTTGAAACAGGCCGATTTGTCTGGCTTTTATACGCTTAAAAAGATTGGAGCATTGGCGTTTGCTGGGTGCACTGCGCTGGAGAATGTGTGGTTTTCAGGTGACCTGAACGAGATCCCAGAATACCTGTTTGGCCAGTGCAAGAATCTGAAATGCGTGGAGTTCAGTCATCCCGAAGGGGATGAAAAAGACTGGGTGCGCAAGATCGCCAAGGGAGCCTTTAAAGGTTGCGGCAAGCTGACCGGGTTTGAAATTCCCTACACGGTAAAAGAAATCGAGGAAGAAGCTTTTCTTGGCTGCAAGGCACTGCAGAGCGTCGTGCTGCCCACCGGCGTAAAGCTTGGCAGGAATGCGTTCGATCCGTCCTGCACGCTGCAGAAGGAATATGAGATCAAAAACGGCGTGCTGCTGGCCTACCATGGCTACGATTCGCACGCAAAGGTGCCGGAAGGTGTGACCCTGATCGCGGAAAATGCGTTTGCGGCCAGCCGTGAACGCTTGCTGAGTGTGGACATCCCCGAAGGTGTGCGTGCAATCGGCGCAGGAGCCTTTGAGGGTTGTACAAAGCTGGAGTTTATCGACCTGCCGAAAAGTCTGCGCAGCATCGGAGAACGCACCTTTGCCGGGTGTACAAGTCTGAAATGCTTCAACCCGGATGCCACCAGCCTTGAGGAAATCGGCAGCCATGCGTTCCGGAACTGTACGAAACTGGAAACTGTGGAACTGTATTCAAACCGGCTGCAGAGCATCGCTGAGGATGCCTTTGAGGGCTGCACCAGGCTGAGAAGCATCGTATCTTCGGCAAAAGCCAAGAACGCTGTCCGCCAGTGATCATGGAAAATCCGAAGGTCGGCCTGCATCCGCAGCCGGACAAAGTGTGACCAAGAGGGAAATACTGCTTGAAAAATGTGCTGAAAAGGATGGGTTTTTGTCCGAAAAACTATATAAAATTCCGGAAGAGTTTGCTATAATAGGAAAAAATGAATGACAACAGAGGAGCATTGCGGTATGAATCTCGGAATCGACTTTGGCAGCACTTACTCGACGATCTCGACCTATAACACTATAACAGGCCGCGCAGAGGCCATCGCGCTGGTGGAAGGCGAATCGGCCAGCATTCCTTCGGTGGTCAGCATCTTCGGCAAAAGCCAGAAGATCTCCTGTGGAAAGGCCGCCAAGGAACAAATCGGCAAAAAGAGTGCACGCATCTTTGAAGCATTCAAGATGCTGCTGAACGAGGACAATCAGGAGATGCTCCGCAAGCGCGGGTATGACAGCACCTATACACCTCGCTGGGCGGCAAAGACTTACCTCAGTTCCCTTGTTGGCGGTGCTCTGAAGCGGTGCAATGCCGCCTCGCTGGAAAATGTTGTGGTCTGTGTGCCGGAGATCTGGTGCCGGGGCGTGCGCTCGCTGGATGGCCGCAGCATTCTGCGCGGCATTATTGAGAATGAACTTGATCTGGATATTGAAGCAAAGCCCTCCGTTCGTGTGACTACTGAGCCGGAAGCTGCCAGTGCCTTTTTTGCGTACAATTACCGGCAGGAAACGCAGAAGCCGTTCAACGGGCATTTGCTGCTTATCGATTATGGCGGCGGTACGCTGGATATCACTCTGACCGAGGTGCGTTCCTACGACAACGGCAGCATGGAAATTGCCTACCGGGAAGGCGGCGGCGCAGGCGAGAACCACCCGGATGAACGGGGGAACGGAACCATCGGCAATGCAGGTATTGCTTACATGCAGCGCGTCGTGGAACTTGCTCTGCGGGATGCTGACATTCTGGACGAAGGCGTCCAGCCTGATTACATGAACCCAGCGTTCCTTGCGGCGGTCAAGGACTTGGAAAGTCAACTCAAGAGTGCCGAGCGCATCCGGGAGATCGAGGAGACCTTCGGCTCTTACGGTTCCGGCTATCAGGACATCGAGGATATCCTGAACGAGGAACCGGAAGAGTTCAGCAGCATCGAATATGAGGATGAAGAGGTGTCCGTTACCTATCAGCATTTGTTCCGGGCCTACCGCATGACCATCGAGCCGGTGCTGGACGAGCAGATCCGGCGCATCAATCCGCTGGTGGAACAGCATATCCACATGGATCCCTGTGACCCCAAGACTGGCATCCGGGACGACTTCAAGATCGCTCTGGTGGGCGGCTACGGTTCGTTCTATCTGGTCAAAAAGCAGATCAGCGATATCTACAAACTGGATGCCAACCCCCGTGTAGGCAAGCACATGGCCGCTGACAAGCGCGAACAGGCTATCTCATTGGGGGCAGCACTTCTGGCTGAAGGCAAGGTCATGCTGCAAAAGACGGCTCGCTATTCCATCGGCCTGTGCACGCAGGATAACACCGGCCGCAAACACATCTGCTATGGCATTCATTATCTCCAGACCTTGGAAACAGGCAAGGTGTACTTCCTCTGCTATGACAACGACCCCTCCAAGCCGCGCACTTATGCCTATCCGCAGCTGGACTGCTTTATGATCGGCGACCTGCGCAAGGAGGACCGCAACGGCCATGGCTGGGAGTACGGTACCAGTATGCGTCCGAAGCCGGAGATCCTCAAGCGTCTGCGCGACCTGCCGGACGACGGTATGTGGTACATCGGCTTTTCCATGGATGAAAACGACATTGTGTCCCTGCATCTAGTGCCCAGAAGTTCGATGAGCGACGCAAATTGCAAGGAAATTACTACCCCGTTGGACAGCTACCGGAACATGTTTGAGATGCAGGAAGTCAGAGAGATATTCGTCCCGGAAGGAGAGAATGCATAAATGAAGTTTGAGCGGCTGGAAAGTTCGATTGAACTGAACCGGGAGGAAGAACCTTCCATTTTTATGGCGCTCTGCATGGTGGAATCGCTGTTTAAGGATATCCGCGATGTGTCCGGCAAGGATATCTCGGAAAATCCACTGGGCGATGAAATGCTCCCGGTCCGGCTGGCATGGCTGGATCGTGTGGTGTATAATATCTACACTCGGAACCGTGCAGAGTTTGTGCGCGGTCTGGATCGGGTGGACAAAATGGAAGCTATGCTGCAGGCCGAGCGTGCAGAACTGGGGCGGGCCGCTGTTGCTTCCGAGACCATAAAGAAAAAGGAAGCGGAGGCCGAAGCGCTGACCGCCCAGCTGGCAGCGGCACGGGAGGCACAACAGACGTGGAATCGGCTGACGCAGGAATGTGCGGAGAAGCGCGGGGAACTGCAGAAACTACAGGCAGTGGATCCGGCACAGGCGCAGGCAGAACTGGAAGGCCTGACCGCACAGGTGGAAGCACTGCAGCAACAGCAACAGGGCATTCTGGATAAACAGGCGGCGTTGCGCAGCAAGCTGCAGGAACTTACTAACCAGCAGACCAGTGCCGCAGAAGAAGAAAAAGAACTGCTCAAACAGCAGACGGAACAGACCGGTGCATTGGAACAGCAGAAAGCGAAAAACCAGCGCCTTGTCGAGGAACTGCGTGCCCAGAAGGCCGAACTGGCTCGTCTGCAGGCAGAATGCACACCGTTGGAGGCACAGGCCGCACAGGCACAGGCGCAGACGGAAGCTTTCCGCGCCCAGCAGATCGCGCCGCAGCAGGCCGCTCTGCAGGCTGCCCAGCAGGCTGTGCAGGAGCAGCAGGAACAACTCCGGCAGTTGAACGAGCAGCTGGAACGAGCAAAGGCCGAACGGAATCAAGGCACCTGCCGTGTGGCGGAACTGACCGCCGAACTGACACAGACCGAGCAGGAAGTGCGGGATAAACAGCAGCAGTTTGAGCAGCAGAAACGTGCACTTGCGGCAGAAAAAGTAGCGAAAGACCAGCTGATCGGGCAGTACAACGGAAGGATGAATACCCTGAGTGCGCTGCAGAAGGAGACACAGAAACTTCGGGATGACCTGAAAAAGAGCGAAAGCTTTATCACAGCGACTCGGGCAGAAAAAACGGCGCTGTTGAATGCCCGGAAGGATCAGCAGATGGAATATCAGCAGAAGCTGGCCACGCTGGAACAGAATATTCAGGATTTGACCCGGGACAATGAGAACCTGAGCCAGAAGGTGAAAGAGCAGGAGCAGGAGCGCCAGCAACTGGATACGGCCTATCAGGGACTGACTGCCAAGCAGTCCGCCAACGATGCGGAGATCAAAAATCTGGAACAGCGCCTGCAGGAACTGCAGGGCAAGACGGACGAGGAGAAAAATCAGCGCATCAAGCTGCAACTGAAGGAAGCCATTGAGACCGTCGAGCGTTGCCGGCAGGAAGGCGAAGAAGCTGAAAAACAGCTGGAAGAGCTGAACGGAGAGCGCAACCGCCTGCAGGAAGCCCGGAAAAAGCAGGATGATGCGCTGCAGGGGTTAAAGAACATGCTGGAAATGCTGCGGCCATTTAATACGCTGCAGTATAAGGAACGACTCAGCCGTCTGCTGTACCAGAACCAGGTGCTGGAAAACGCCCGGAAGCATCTGGTGGATTCCATTAACGAGATCTGCGAGGTCCGGGGCAGCCATGGAGAGAGCGCACCGGAAGCAGACCCGGCGGGCAGTCTGGACGAACTGCTTAAGGAGCTGCAGCAGGCAGAAGAAGAGCTGCGCAAACAGTTGTTGGTCTGTGCGGACAGTGTGCAGCTGAATGAAACGGTGTAAGGTGGGAACATGCAATGAAATGTCTAGTGTGCGGAAAAATTTACAACGACTATGAGTGTCCCCGGTGCGGTTTCCCGGATCTGCAGTTGCCGCTGGGTAAAGAACTGGAAGAAGCCCGCAAAAAGGTGCAGCCGAAGATCGATGCCTATCGGGCCGAATTTCTTAAGAAGATTGAGGTGGGCATCAAGGTCTATTACTGGAAGGATCAGGACGGGGTGCTGGCAGCTGACCGGGAGGAAAAGTGCTCCTTTGGTAGCGGCAATGCGCTGTACGGAAAAACTGTCTGGCTGGATCAGAAGTTTGCACGGGTCCCGGAGGAAAAAACACTGCCCATCCGGCTGTATATTCGGGTAGATGGCACCGAGCACGAACGGATTGTAGAACTGCCGAATCTGCAGGAAGCACAGCTGCAGGAGATCGGCCTTTCCATGGACAATGGCTTCGAACTCTGCCTGATGCTGCGCAACGATTCCGGCACACCGGTCTATTCAAAATGCTTTTCACTGTTCGACTGAGCACGAGGAGCGCTGAGGAAAGGAGGAGTCGGGATTGTTTTCCACAAAAGGGCCGGTCTGTCTGACATTCGGCGAGGAGAACGACTGCTATTATACCGAGGATCTACTGCAATTGAATCTGCAACAGTATCTCTGGATGCATCTGCACAGTGAAAACTATGCCGCAGTTTATTTCCTTCGGAAAAAGAATGATGATTTTGAGATCACAACGTTTGGCGATACCGACCGGCAGCTGCCGACCAATGGATTTCTGTGGAAGAACACGACCAACATCCTGACGGCACAGAGATTCTGGGAGCAGATGCTGAAATGGACCAGACAGGGGGCCGCCGTGGTTTGCCCACTGAATGATTTCTGTCAGGTGGTGGAACACGCCGGGATGCAGCGCAGACCGTCGGAGGAACTGAACCGCAAGGGCATTTTTGTGCTCACAGCCTCCATTTATGCGGAACAGAATGCAAAAAGCCTGTTGCAGAGCAGTGCTTTTTCGGAAGAAAGACTGAACTTCAAACCGCTGCTGGAAGTGCGCCGAGCCTCCGAGCAGGGATTGTATGAATCGCTAAGCGAGCGGAACTGCTGTGTGTTCCTGAACACCCCCACGCGGGAAAATCTGCGGCCAATTCTGCAGCGGATTCTGCTGGAACATCCGGACCGGATGGGCGCGTGCCCGGATTTGAACCGGATGGCTGACCAGCTGGTCTGCTGTCTCCGGGAACCAGCCCCCGGTCAGGGCCTGAAAAAACTGCGCGCGCTGGGCAGCCCGGTGCGCTATGCGTCCCTCCGGGACATTTACCGCTGCCTGCAGGACCAGACGGAGTGGAACGACCTACTTGCCATCAGTAAACAGGAGCCCCTGCGGGAGGAAGCCCATGTCGCCGAGAATATCCTGCGGGCACCCGATGGCTGGGCCGCCCGGTGCCTTGCGCTGCGAATGCCGCAGGAAGCAGCACTGGACACCATGCTGCGAAACTATGCGGAAGAGGGCCTGAAGCAGATCCGCCGTCTGGCGGCTTCACCTCGGAACCGGATGGAGAACCCAGAGGTCACACAGGAGATTAGCTGTTTTTTGGCGGAGGTCCCCAAGGCAGAGAGCAGTGGGGACGGTAACAGCCGGTGCTGGTTGATTTATTCGATCGCGGTGTGTCTGCCGCGTGTCTGCGCAGAACAGGAAGGCGAAACGCAGGCACTGCTGAAAGTCGTTGAAATCCTGAAATGCGTGTACGAGATACTGGGGCAGTATTCCGCGGCAAAGCGGGATTTGCAGATGTACAGCTATTCGGTCGGCGGCACCAGCACCGAGGAAACACTGCCGGTCGATACGGTGCTTTCGATCCAGAAACTCCAGCTGCAAAAGCTGCAGATGGCCGTGCTGGTAACGGAAGATACGCTGAAACGCTGCATCGATCTGGCGTATGGTGCGGTCATCAACCTGTCTAACCGGAATTATCACCAGCTGCAGGATGTGCTACAGAGCATCCAAAATCTGGAACAGGATCTTGCAAAGCAGGAACAGAAGGCGGAGGCGGAACCATCGGTGCTGGAAAAGCAGCCGGGACCGGTGAAGCTGGAAGAGCCCCAACCGGAAGATCACGAGGATGCGTATGAGATCCGCATGGAGGATCTTTGTATGCCCAAGTTTTGAAATTGCATATCAGCAAAAATAATATAAATTGAGGTGCGGGGCATTGCCCCGGGAAGGAGCCAATCATGCCTAGACCAGCAGCAGTAAAACAACACACCGCCAATCAGAACCCACTTGCCGCGTGGCTCGAAAACCGGGAACAGCGTCGGCGTGAAGCGGAGGAACAGGCTGCAAAACAGATCACCGACGATATGGCGCACAACGAGCAGAAGATCGTTGAAGTTCTGGAACAGATCGATTTTATGCACAGCCCTATTCCGCGGGAAGTGCTGGACACCAAACAGAACGAAAAGCAACCCTGCGGCGATTTGGAATACGGCGCAAGAGCAGCGGTCCACTATGTGAACCGTTATCCACTGATGATTAAGGCGGATCTGCGTCCGTTGGACATAAAGCTGCTGTTGCTGGCCGGCTATTTCAAGCAGTCGGTCGAATATGGAAATCAGCGTGCGGCTTACGCTGCAAAGGCAGCACTGCTGCGCGGATTGACGGAGATCCGTGCCTGTGTGCCGCAGGTGATGGGTGAATTGGTCCCGCGTTATATTGAACAGAATGTGAAGTATCTAGATGAGTGGATCACGCTGGTGGAACTGGCCGAAGCTACGGATCGCCTGAAAGTAGCGACTGCTCAGAAAAAGGCAACCTATGACAAGGGAAAGCTGGACTATGACGAGCACATGAAGGTGTTCTATGAGGAACTGGATACAGATCCGGCAAAAAACGATGCTGCCTATGAGATAAAGAACTCAAAGCGCAAGGAAGACAGCAAGAACTGGTCGGCAGATGTGCAGGATATGCAGGCAGAACTGATCGATCAGGAACTGATGGTAGCGGCGAACAATGTGAAATACGCGCTGTACGATTCCAGCCGGAAACAGTACCAGATCTGGAACAATCGTGTGGAGATTCTGAATGCGAAGCTCAGCAGCGTAAAGACGAATGTGGATCCGGATGCGCTCAACAAATATGAAGATGCAGTCCGGGGTATGCTCAAGGAACTCAATGACAACGATGTTGAACTGAAGAATACGCTGGATAAGATGGCGGAATTGGATAGCCAGATCAGTCAGCTGCTGGAGGGCGGCGAAGGCAATAAACGTTATAGAAAACAGGCGGCAAAACGTCTGGATGCCGCGCTGAACGAACGGCAGGAAATAGAAAACGAAATTTTGAACAAGGAAGCGGACAGAAGCGGTATGCTGCATAGATTTGGCCTGCACAACGATGCGGAAGTGCAAAAGATGAAACAGCAGCAGCAGGAAGAAGAACAGAAGCAGATCGAATCGATCATGAACGAAGAAAACGGTCCGCTGTACAACTGATGTGGTGTTAAAGCGGAAAGGAGCTTAAACTATGGCAAATCTGCAGTCGTTGTCCAACGCAAAGCAGATCCTGGAGGATCTGAAGAGAAAATATCGCTATAAAAAAGCAAATGATGCACTCAAGCAGGAGTCCGAAGTGCAGTATCAGCTGGGCGTGTGCCGCGGCAAGCTGGAACTTTCGATGGATGAACTGGATGATGCGATCCGCACCCAGAGCGCAAACATCCGAGCCGGGCAGCAGACGCAGGCGGCTGCGGTGTACAATACGGGGGCAAATGAACTGAATACGATCCAGCAGCAGATGCTCTGGGATGCAGCTATTGCATACATGCTGACCAAGGACGCACTCGTTGCGATCAAGACGATCGGCTCCCGCGACAGCATTGCCAGTGCATACGAGATGCTGGATGCAGCTGTCAGCCAGATGACCGGCAAAAAACAGCACAAGTTCCTCAAACTGCCGCAGGTGCGTGCAGCACTTGGCCGCAGCAGCTACAGCTATATCACCTCGGAGCAGGCGCTGGCAGAAAAAGAAGAACAGCTGGATCAGATCTTTGAAACGCTGGTGCAGACCGGTGATATCGAGGCATGTCTGGTGCAGGCAGAACATCCCGGCGCCGTTCAGGCTAAGCGCGGCGTGATGGCCCAGTCCGGCAGAACGCCGCGTTCGGGCGGAGCAGGCGAATCGTATAAGGAACGCCTGAGCCATGTGTCGGACACGTATGATGACGATGTGTACGAGATCACGGAGGACATGAAGGATGTTCATGCGCCGTCCGTACAGAAAACCGGTCCGGCTGTGCAGGAAGCTGCACCGGAAGTGCAGGCGGCACCCGCACCCGCAGCGGAGGAACACCCGACAGAAACTGCGGTGGAAGAAGAAACGAATGCAGCGTGCGAGGTAAAGGGAAACTGAAATGTTTGGAAAAAGCATGGCAAAAAACTCGTTTGCAGACTCCATGAATGAGAAAATCAATCAGTACAATGCATTGATCATGCGCGCCGAACGGATCAATTATGAAAATCAGGGCAGACCCACCAAAGAAGAGGGAATGCTGTACGCAGAAGCAATGGATGTCTGCAGTGAGATTATGAATATGAACCTGTCGCAAAAAAACACCTACTCCAAGTGGATGCGGCAGAAGATGAACTGCGAAAGTGAAGTCCAGCGCATCCTGAAAGTGCTGGACCCCCGCCCGGAACCGACTCCTGCGCCAAAGGCAGAAGCACCGGTCACACCCGAGTCGGCTCCGGCACAGCCGGTCAGCCCGGCTCCTGCGCCGAAGGCAGCGGCGGCACCCAAGGCCACACCGGCCTCCGGTACGCCGCAAAACAGCACGGCTGCAGGCAAAACGGCATCCGGTTTTGCGACAAAGAACGCCACCAAGGATGTCCCGGCGGAAGTGATCGAAAGCTGGTATATGCCGCTGCCGAAGATCGGCTTTGATGATCTGGTGGGCATGGAGCCCCTGCGGGAGCAGTTGGAAAAAAAGATCAGCCTTTACAAATACCATCTCCTGCAGGAACATCTGGGGCTGGAAAAGTTGCAGACCTTTGTGTTCTACGGCCCTCCGGGCACCGGCAAGTCCACGGTGGTGGAAGCCTTTGCTCGGGAACTGATGGAGCATGAAAACTACAAATTCCTTCGTCTGTCCGGCGACGAGATCAAGGATCAGCTGGTAAGTCTGGCAGAAAAGCGTGTGGCGGCGCTGTGCAAGGAAGCCGTGGACTGTGCACCCTGCATCGTTTTTGTGGATGAGCTGGAAAACGTCTGTGCCAACCGCAAAAATCCCAATGTGGCGGAGCACCAGAAGAGCCTGACCGTGGCCTTCCTCGAAGGTTACAACCGCCTCAAAGAAGCCAACGTGCCGGTGGTGTTCATCGGTGCGACCAACCTGCCGGAGAACATCGATGCGGCCATGCTGGACCGTGTGGCGCTGATTGAGATCGGCCTGCCAGGGCCGGAAATGCGCCAGAAATTCTTTGAGAAAAAGCTGGCAAAAGTGCATCTGGAAGAGGGTCTGACTGCCGAAACCTTTGCAGCCGAAACGGAAAATTACAGTTTCCGCGACCTGCAGGAGCTGATCCAGAGCGTTTTGGCAGAGTTCGGTGACCGAACCATCAGGGAAAACCGCAAGCAGACGCCGGATGGCAAAGAGGACGTTGCAGCAACGGATTCGGCCAGCGCTGCCGCCATTGCGGAAGGTAAGGCTGTGCTGACGCGGGAACTGTTTGAGCAGATCAAGGCAAAACAGAAGCTCAAGACTGAGCTCGGCAAAAAACATTGATGGGGTCTGACGCATGGGAACAAAGACGGTCGATGCATGGCTGGAAAGTCAGGAACAGCGCTCTGGCGTCTATGTGAATTATCTGTTCGACAAGGATCTGGACGATACGTTTGAATGGGCGGAGCGTCTGGAAACGATTCTGGCCGAGAACAAGACTCTTCCGGCGGGTGTGCTCATCGCCGGACCGGAAGGCTGCGGGCGGCATACCATCATGGCGAATATCGTACAGCTCTTGAGCATGGATCCTTGGAGCTTTTCCACGGAATTTATCACAGGATGGGATCTGGAAGATGATACGGGGTCCTTTGCACTTGCGCACGAAAAGCTGGAGGTTCTGCTGGAAAAATACCGCGAGAATCCGGCAGATGAGCAGGATCTGTGCCTTGTTCTGGACGAGTTTGGGGATTATCCGTACCAGGACGCTCTTCTGAAATTTCTGGAAAAGACGGTGTGCGAATACCGGAATCGGAAGGATGAGTACCCAAAGCTGTTTCTGGTGCTGTTCCAGAATGCGTCGCTCCGGGTCCCTTCCATTCTGAGAAGAATGCTGTATGCCTGTTGTGTGCAGTACCCGGATGTGGAGCACCGGAAACGCTTGCTGCAAAAGTATATCGGAAAAGTCCAAGGTTCGCTGTCCGTGGACGATATGACCGAAAAAACGAGTGGATTTTCGTATGCGGAACTGTGGAGTTTGATCCAGAATGTTCAAACAGCGGCGGAGATCGGACAGAATGCGCTGCCGCAGGATACCGTAGAATGCCTGATTAACGAGCAGAAAGTGCCGATCACGGGCGGGGACGCCAAGGAACGCCTGTTCCGGAAGCTGGAACAGACGCTGGATTCGCTGCCGGAACTGCTGGCAAAGCTTCCGCACACAGACGGCAGCACCCGTCCGCAGGTCAGTACGGAAGAACTATCCGAGCCGAAGAAACTGAATCCGCTGGACGAGGGTTACATGGACGCACAGCGGGAAGAACTGGAAAATCTTACCGGTCATGATCTTGCGGATCGGCGTTTCACGGATGAACAATCAAAGAAAATCGATGAACGGTGGAAGGCACAGCATCAGGGCCAGCTGGCGCAGTAGCCGACACAGGAAGCATGAAGGAGGACAGCGCACGATGAAGACTGTTTTGCTCGTGTACCTGCTCCTTGCCAATCTGGTGGCGTTTGCGTTAATGGGCGCGGACAAGCGGCGGGCACAGCGGTGCCGCTGGCGCATCCCGGAAAAAACGCTGTTTCTTTCGGCCATTCTGGGCGGTAGCCCGGGAGCCATTCTGGGTATGTATCTGTTTCGGCACAAAACAAAGCACCTGCAGTTCGTACTGGGAATGCCAACCATTCTTGTGCTACAGCTCGTGCTGGCCTTCTGGCTGAAAAGCAGGCTTCAGGTCTAGCGAGGAAAAACGATGTGGGTATGCTTAAATTGTGGAAACCGGCGGGAGGGAGAGCCTACCTGCTGTGAGCACTGCGGCTTTGACGGAAGTGCGGATGACAATCGGTATCCGTCCCTGATCCCGAAGTGGGCAAAGCAATCTTCTGCATATAAGCCGCCGGAGCCAGAAGAACGTCTGCACAGGAAAAGAGCACGGTCCAAGTATAAGCGCTATTTCAAGGCAAAAGATGGGCAAAAGTTTTGTGTGGACGGAAGGCTTCCAAAGGCAGTGGTACTTCTGGGCGGAATCGATGTTGTGGTGCGGGATGCCTTTTGGGGGATATCCGGGACCACGACGGATATGATCATTCTGCCCCGTGGACTGAAAAAGATGCAGGAAGAAGCATTTGGACATTTGACAGTGCAGGACTACATTGTAATCCCGGATTCAGTGACTGAGATTGGGAAAAAAATGCCTTTCGTCTAGGAGAAAAGGCACATGCCCAGTGCAATCAGGGCAGCTACGCTTACCGGTATTGCGTCCAGAACCACCTGCGGAATTCCGTTGATTTGGAATATAAACGGAAGAAGCAGGAGAAAGCCCTGTGGAAAAAGCGCAGGGACGCTGGTTTGTGCCCATATTGTGGGGGCAGTTATGCCTTCCTTTTCCCCGGTGCAAGCAATGTGGCCGGAAAAGATGAGATACGTTAGCTGTAAAACATTGAAATGATGCCAGTTCGACTGTGGCAAAGTCGAACTGGTATTTTATATTGTGAAGGTTATCGGAAAATAAAACACTATAAATTGCAAATTTTTATTACAGGATAAGAGTAGAACAAAAATTTTATATAAAAACGAGAAATAACTCTTGAAAGCGGCAGTAAAATATGATATATACATTATACGAAATATTGTTTGAGATGCACGTTCCACCGTTCGATGATGTATAAATGGAGGTGCCTGCCATGACCGCCGTGATCTATGCCCGCTATTCTACTGATAGTCAGCGCGAAGAATCCATTGAAGGTCAGATCCGGGAATGCACCGCCTATGCGGAAAAGAACGGCTTCACGGTGGTGAAGCATTACATTGACCGTGCTATCTCCGCCAAGACCGATAACCGCCCGCAGTTCCAGCAGATGATTAAGGACAGTGAGCGTGGCATCTTTGACATCATCATTGTCTGGAAGCTCGACCGCTTTGCCCGAAACCGCTACGACAGTGCCCGGTACAAGACTCA
>JABLTO010162976.1_pt1 | contig 21530 bp, 19 predicted proteins | sample 7160091 | NCBI WGS metagenome assembly JABLTO01 (sample SAMN14651225, study PRJNA627086) | human gut metagenome | isolation source: feces | host: Homo sapiens
AAAGAAAGTAAGTAAGAGAACTTCACGACTTACTTCTTTTGAAAAAGAAGTAAGCAAAGAAAACTTCACGACTTACTTCTTTTGAAAAAGAAGTGAGCAAAGAAAACATCACGACTTACTTCTTTTGAAAAGAGAGTAAGCAAGAAAACATCACGACTTACTTCTTTTGAAAAAGAAGTAAGCAAGAAAACTTCACGAAACTTACTTCCTTTTGAAAAGAAAGTAAGTAAGAGAACTTCACGAAACTTATTTCCTTTTGAAAAGAAAGGAAGCAAGAAAACTTCATGAAACTTGTTTCCTTTTGAAAAGTGAAATGCGGTTAAGGGGCAGCGACGCACAGGTTTTTTCCCAAAGCAGACGGGCATTTGCCGTTAAGAGGGACGGCGGGTGAGGAGAAGCGCATTTTTCCCAAAAGAAGGGCAGCAAAAAACCGACAGCAGAAATGCTGTCGGTTTTGCGTTCTATTTTGCAGGAAAGTGCGCTGCTTACAGCTGCGGGCCTGCGGCCACCAGAGCCTTGCCGGCTTCGTTGGTGGTATATTTGACAAAATTCTTCTGGAAACGGGAAGCCAGATCCTTGGCTTTTTCTTCCCAGGCGGAAGCATCCGCATATGTATCGCGCGGGTCGAGAATTGCGGTATCTACGCCGGGCAGCTCGGTGGGAATTTCGAAATCGAAATAGGGGAGCTTTTTGGTGGGCGCGTTCTTGATATCGCCGCTCAGGATAGCGTCGATGATGCCGCGGGTATCCTTAATGGAAATGCGCTTGCCGGTGCCGTTCCAGCCGGTGTTGACCAGATAAGCTTTTGCGCCGCTCTTCTCCATGCGCTTGACCAGCTCTTCTGCATACTTGGTGGGATGCAGTTCGAGGAAAGCCTGGCCGAAGCAGGCAGAGAAGGTGGGGGTGGGCTCGGTAATGCCGCGCTCGGTGCCCGCCAGCTTTGCCGTAAAGCCGGAGAGGAAGTAATACTGCGTCTGCTCGGGCGTCAGGATAGAGACGGGGGGCAGTACGCCGAATGCGTCAGCAGAAAGGAAGATCACGTTTTCAGCGGCGGGGCCGGTGGAGGCGTGGTTGACCTTCTGCACGATATTGTCGATATGATCGATGGGGTAGGAGACGCGGGTATTCTCGGTCACGCTCTTATCCGTAAAGTCGATCTTGCCGTTTTCGTCGACGGTGACGTTTTCCAGCAGGGCATTGCGCTTGATGGCGCGATAGATATCCGGCTCGGACTCCTTGTCCAGATTGATGACCTTGGCGTAGCAGCCGCCTTCGAAGTTGAAGATGCCGTTATCATCCCAGCCATGCTCGTCGTCGCCGATCAGCAGGCGCTTGGGGTCGGTGGAAAGGGTGGTCTTGCCGGTGCCGGAGAGGCCGAAGAAGATGGCGGTATTTTTGCCTTCCAGGTCGGTATTGGCAGAGCAGTGCATGGAAGCGATGCCCTTGAGCGGCAGATAGTAGTTCATCATGGAGAACATACCCTTCTTCATTTCGCCGCCATACCAGGTATTGATGATGACCTGCTCACGGCTGGTGATATTGAAGGCAACGCAGGTCTCGGAATTGAGGCCCAGTTCCTGATAGTTTTCCACCTTGGCCTTGGAAGCGTTGTAGATGACAAAATCCGGCTGGAAATTCTCAAGTTCCGCTTCGGAAGGAATGATGAACATATTTTTCACGAAATGTGCCTGCCATGCGACTTCCACGATGAAGCGGATGGCCATGCGGGTATCCGGGTTGGCACCGCAGAAAGCGTCTACCACGAACAGGCGCTTATTGGAAAGCTCCTTCTGCGCGATCGCCTTGACGGTATTCCAGGCTGCTTCGCTCAGGGGATGGTTATCGTTGGGATATTCCTTGGAAGTCCACCAGACGGTGTCCTTCGAATTTTCATCCATGACGATATATTTATCTTTGGGGGAACGGCCGGTGTAGATGCCGGTCATTACGTTTACTGCACCGAGTTCTGTTTCCTGGCCGGCTTCATAACCGGAAAGGCCTGCCTTGGTCTCTTCCAAAAAGAGTTGCTCAAAGCTGGGATTGTAGACGACTTCGGTTGTGCCCGAAATGCCGTACTGCGTCAAATCAATGTTTGCCATATCATGAACCTCTTTCTATAAGTTTTATAAATCTGTTGAGATAGAATAAAGTACCAATGCAAATTACCGCCATGATACCATATCATATATTCTTTAGTTAGCATTATCGTAGCGAAACAAAAGGAGAAAGTCAATATCTATTTTTTGAATTTTTATGAATCATGCGGCTGCAATCGGGGCAGGCGGTTGGATGCGGATAAAAGCCCCTGCCGCAGGGGCAGGGGCAAACGGAGTGGTCAGCCGCAGAGGCGGTGGAGCAGCGCGGAGACTTCGCCGCTGAGTGCATCCAGCCTGGATTGGGCATCGGCCATATCGCAGCCCTCGACGGCCAGATAGGCTTTGAGCTTGGGCTCGGTGCCCGAGGGGCGGACAACGATGCGCCCGGCCGGGAAAGTGAAGGCCAGGACGTCTGAAGCGGGCAGGTTGATGGATTGCTCGCGGCCCGAAAGGAGATCTTTCTGTATGCCGCAGGCGTAATCGGCAAAGCCGGTGAAGGCATAGCCGCCGATTTCCGCGGGCGGATCGGAGCGCAGCGCGGCCACGGCATTGCGGATGCGTTCCACGCCTTCGCGGCCCTCCAGCGTCAACGAAAGCACGGATTCGCGGATATAGCCGTATTTCCGATAGATCTCCTGCAGGGCATCGAACAGTGTCAGCCCGCGGCCGGCATAGCAGCAGGCCGCTTCAGCCAGCAGCACAGTAGCCATGGCGGCATCCTTATCGCGCACGAACGTCCCACCCAGATAGCCGTAGCTTTCCTCAAAGCCAAAGAGGAAGTGCCCCTTGCCCTCGCGCAGGGAACGCGCGATCTCGGCGGCAATATATTTGAAGCCGGTGAGCACCTGGCGCATCTGCACGCCGTGGGCGGCGGCAATGCGGACGGCCAGCAGGGAGGAGACGATAGATTCGACGGCAAAGGCATCGGCTGGCAGCGGAGCGCGCACGGTGAGCACGTGCTCCAGCAGCAGGCAGCCGATCTCATTGCCGCTCAGAATGCGAAATTGCCCGCTGTGGTCGCGCACGGCCACGCCCAGGCGGTCGCAATCCGGGTCGGTTGCCAGAATCAGGTTGGCACCCTCGGCATTGGCCTGGGCAATGGCCAGCGCGAAGGCTTCGGGATTTTCGGGGTTGGGGGCGGAAAGGCCGGGGAAATGCCCGTTTGGCTGCGCCTGTTCCTGCACGATGGAATAATGGATGCCCAGCGCGGAGAGCATATGGCTGACGGGAGCCCGGCCGGTGCCGAACAGCGGCGTATAGACGGCGCGGAAGGAGGGAGCGTATTGCGCGATGGCTTCGGGCGCGGAAATCAGCGAGAGCACGTCGGCATAGTAGGCGGAATCCATCTCCTCGCCCAGATAGGTGAGCAGACCCTTTTGCAGCGCTTCTGCCTCCTCCATCGGCTGCAGGGTGAGGTAATCTGTTACCGCTTCAATGCAGGCGGTGACTTTGGCCGCTTCGGTTTCCGCCATCTGGCCGCCATCGGAGCCATACAGCTTATAGCCGTTGTACTGAGGCGGGTTATGGCTGGCGGTGATGACTACGCCGGCGGCACAGCCCAGCTTCAAAATGGTATAGGAGAGCTGCGGTACGCTGTGCAGCGTGGAATAGAGGCAGCTTTTGATGCCGAAAGCGGCCAGCAGCAGGGCGGTATCCTTGGCAAAGACATCGCTTTTCAGGCGGGAATCGTAGGCAATGGCCACGGTGCCGCCCGCCTTGCCCTCCTGCTGCAGATAGGCAGCCAGCCCTGCGGTGGCGCGGCGCACGGTATAGAGGTTCATGCGGTTGGTGCCCAGGCCGAGCACACCGCGCATCCCGGCAGTGCCAAATTCCAGAAAGCGGTAGAAGCTGTCGCTGAGAGCAGCCTCATCTTGTGCCAGAGTCTGCAGTTCTTCTGAACGCTGCGGCAGAGCCTGCTGCCACTGGGTATAGTGCTTGAATACGGTAGAATCGATCGTCATAACTCAAAAAATCCTTTCTGAAAATGCGGGCGGCGCTCAGTCGTCGATCCCATAGACAGAGCGAAACAGGGCAAGGCCGCTTTGTGTGCGGAACAATGCCTGCTGCGCATGGCGCAGCTTTGCAGGCGAATCGCTGCTCTCGGAGGCATTGACCAGATAATCTGCCTCCAGCAGGATCTGATAATCGGGGCCGTCGACCTCGGTAAGGGTATGGTGATGCCCCACCAGAAACACAATACGCTCGACCGTTTCGGCAGGCAGATCGAATGTTGACAGAAATTCCTGCGCCAACGGCATGCCCAGGAGCTCCTGCTGCTTGCCGTTGGTATGGCCGTAGGTCTGGCGGCACAGCGGGCAGGCAATATCGTGCAGCAAGGCGGCGGCTTCCAATATAAACTGGCGGTCGGGATCCAGCTGTTCCAGCTGCCCGATGAGGCGGGCATAAGCATGCACCTTGAGGAAGTGTTCGATATCGTGAAGGTTCCCCTGGGAAATCTCTATCATTTTGGCGGCAATATTGGCAATGCACATGAAAAGGGCCTCCTGTTCAGTTAGGATAAGCGGGCGATCAGCGCCGCGCCGTAAACGCCGATTTCGGCGGAGGAGAAATGGGCGGGCAGGAAATGCACCGGCTCCATGGTATCCGCGCCGACGCGCAGCGCCTCAAAATGGCGGCGAATGCCGGAAAACAGCGGCTCTCCCAGATTGGTCAGGCCGCCGCCCAGCACATAGCAGTCGAGATTGAGCAGCTTATAGATGTTGTAAAACAGCAGCCCCATGGCGGCGCAGATCTCATCCAGCATTTCCAGCGCCATGGCATCGCCCAGGGCACAGGCTTCGCCCAGCACGCGGCCATCGATGCGGCCATGCTTTTGCGCCAGCTCGGCCATTACCGTGGGCTCGCCGGCCTCAATACGGGCGCGGATGCGCCGGGGATAATTGGCGCCGCCGGCATAAGCTTCTGCGCAGCCCAGGGAGCCGCAGCCGCAGGGCTCGCCGCCGGGGTAGAGGATCATATGGCCGATTTCGCCTGCGGCCATATGGCTGCCGCGGAACAGGCGGCCGTTGAGAATAATGCCACAGCCCACGCCGGTGGAGATGGTGCAGTAGAGCATATGCTCGAAACCGCGGCCGGCGCCCAGCATGCTTTCTGCCACAGCCGCAGCATTGGCATCATTTTCCATGAGGATCTGCGCCTCGGGGAACAGTTCCTGCAGCGCAGTGCAGAGGGGAAAATCGTTGAGCAGCTGTGCGTTGGTGGCAAATTTCAAAGAGCGGCCATCCTTATGGATGATGCCGGGCACGCCGATGCCGATGCTTCTGATTTGTGCGGCGCTCAGGGAAGCGTCGGCAAGGCAGCCTTCCAATTGCGCGCGCAGCAGGGCAAAAACATCTCCGGCAGGCAGCGAAGGGTCAAAGGGAAATTCTCGCCGGGCGACCAGCTGCAGCGAGGGGCTCAAGATGCCCAGGGCGATTTTGGTACCGCCGATGTCGATTCCGAAAACATAGCCATCCATAGAAGGGGCCTCCTTGCAAGTCGTTACCTATATTATACTACAAAATTGTCGGCACACCAACGGGAATGGGAGAAGAAATCACTTGAAAAGCACGGAGGCTGGCAGTATAATACATCTATATGTAATTGTAAAAATGTAGTTTGCGGAGGTATCGCTGGTGCGAAAGGAAAAGATTATCAACTTGCCCAACATCCTCGCTTTGATCCGTTTATTGCTGGTGCCGGTGGTTGTCTGGTTGATTTTTCAGGAACGGATGATTACGGCGATGTTTGTATTTCTGGCAGCTTGCCTGACCGACTTGCTGGATGGGTATATTGCGCGGCGTTATCATCTGATTACCCAGCTGGGAACATTTCTCGATCCCATGGCGGATAAGCTGATGGCGGTGTCTGTCATTATTGCCTTTACGGTGAAGGGAATCCTGCCGCTGGCAGTGACGGTTGTCATTTTTGCCAAGGAACTGCTCATGCTGGTGGGCGGCGTTCTGGCAGCAAAAAACAACAAAGCGGTGCTGCCCTCCAACCTGTTTGGCAAAATTGCGGCGTTTATATTCAACACGGCGATTGGCACCTGTTTCCTGCACGCATACATCGACCCTTTCTACCGCTGGTTTATTTACGTGGCGCTGGCAGGCAGCGTGGCCAGCATGGTGCAATATGCATGGCGCAGCTGGGACAAGCTTTTTCCCAAAAATGAGGAGAAAAAAGCGCAGTAGGGCTTTACGAAGCGGAAAAGGTCTGTTAAGATAAAGCTTGCAGAGCGGGCAGAAGCTCTGCACAGATTGTGATAAGAGAAAAACATGGAAGAAGAGTAGTAACCGGAGCTGCGGCCTGTAGAGAGCGGCCCATTTGCTGAAAGGGCGGCGGCAGAGCAGACGGTGAAGTCGCTTTGGAGTTCCGCGCGGCAAAATAGCGCGGCGGCCGGGCAGCCGTTACCCTGCCGCCCCATGCAGACGTGGGGGCAAGAGCCCGGGGCCGCAATACCCGGGAAAATAAAGGTGGTACCGCGAGACTTTCGCCCTTTACAGGGAGGAAGTCTCTTTTTTATCATACACGGCGGCAATATGCAGCCTGTAGAAACGGACAGAGAAAAGTCAGAAAAAACCGGGGCGGCAGCAGTGCCGCCTGTGAGAAGGAGAGTTATTATGAGCGAAACGCAGCAGAACACTTCCGGGGAGATCAGCAAAGCCTATTCTCCTGCCGAAGTGGAGGACAAGATTTATACGAGATGGCAGCAGCGCGGTTATTTTCACGCCAAGCCCAACCCCGATAAAAAGCCCTACAGCATTGTCATGCCGCCGCCCAACATCACCGGGCAGCTGCACATGGGCCATGGGCTGGATAACACCATTCAGGATGCCATCATCCGCTTCAAGCGCATGCAGGGGTATGAGACGCTGTGGATGCCGGGCACCGACCATGCTTCCATCGCCACCGAAGTGAAAATCGTGGAACAGATGAAAAAGGAGGAAGGCCTTTCCAAGGAGGACGTCGGCCGCGACGGCTTTATGGAGCGCGCCTGGAAATGGAAAGAACAGTACGGCGGCCGCATTGTGGAGCAGCAGAAAAAGCTGGGCACTTCCTGCGACTGGGACCGCGAGCGCTTCACCATGGATGAGGGCTGCAACAAGGCAGTCAAATCGCTGTTTGTCAAGCTGTACAACAAGGGATTGATCTACAAGGGCAGTCGCATCATCAACTGGTGCCCCAAGTGCAAAACTACCCTTTCGGACGTGGAAGTGGAATACGAGGATCAGCCTTCCCATCTGTGGAACATCCGTTATGACCTGGAGGATGGCAGCGGCAGCCTGACCGTAGCCACCACCCGCCCCGAGACCATGCTGGGCGATACCGGCGTGGCCGTCAACCCGGCAGACGAGCGCTATCGGGAGATCGTGGGCAAAAACGTCATTCTGCCCATCATGAACCGCCCCATTCCGGTGGTGGCGGACGAATATGTCGACCTGGAATTCGGCACCGGCGCCGTCAAGATGACGCCTGCCCACGACCCCAACGACTTTGAGGTGGCACAGCGGCATAATCTGGAGATCATCCGCGTGCTGGACGACGAGGGCAAGGTCAATGAAAACGGCGGAAAGTACTGCGGCATGGACCGCTACGAAGCGCGGGAAGCCATCGTGGAAGAGCTGCGGGCGCTGGGCAATCTGGTGAGTATCGAGGATTACAGCCACAACGTGGGCAAATGCTATCGCTGCGGCACCACCATCGAGCCCATCATTTCCGCGCAGTGGTTTGTTTCCATGAAGCCGCTGGCCGAACCGGCCATTGCCGCCGTAAAAGAGGGCAAGATCAAGTTTGTACCCGAGCGTTATGCCAAGATCTACTTCAACTGGATGGAAAACATCCGCGACTGGTGCATTTCCCGCCAGCTCTGGTGGGGGCACCGCATCCCGGCCTATTATTGCGACGCCTGCGGCGAGATGGTCGTTTCGGAAGAGGATGTGGCTACCTGCCCCAAGTGCGGCGCGCCCATGCGGCAGGATGAGGATGTGCTGGATACCTGGTTCTCCTCCGGGCTGTGGCCTTTCTCGACCATGGGCTGGCCGGAGCAGACCGAAGAACTGAAATATTTCTACCCCACCGATGTGCTGGTGACGGCCTACGACATCATTTTCTTCTGGGTGGCGCGGATGATCGTCTTTGGCATCGAGGTCATGGGGGAAGTGCCTTTCAAATATGTCAATATTCACGGCATTGTGCGCGATGAGCAGGGCAGAAAGATGAGCAAATCGCTGGGCAACGGCATTGACCCGCTGAAAGTGGTGGAGGAATACGGCGCCGACGCGCTGCGCTTCTCGCTGGCGGCAGGCACCAGCCCGGGCAACGATATGCGTTTCTACGATTCCAAGGTGCGCGCAGCCAGCAACTTTGCCAACAAGATCTGGAATGCTTCCCGCTTTGTGGCCATGAACCTGCAGGGCCGCAACTTGAGCTGCGACCTTTCCGGGCTGGAACTGGATATCGCCGACAAGTGGATTCTCACCCGCTTAAACCGCGTGGCCGCGGAAGTGACCGAAAACATGGAAAAATTCGAGCTGGGGCTGGCCTGCGGCAAGGTTTATGACTTTATCTGGAGCGAGTTCTGCGACTGGTATATCGAAATGTGCAAGGTGCGGCTGTATGACGGCAGCGAGGCGCAGAAGGATACTGCGGCTTCCGTGCTGGCCTATACGCTCACGCAGGCGCTCAAACTGCTGCATCCCTTCATGCCCTTCATCACCGAGGAGATTTATGTGGAAATGCTGCACGCGGGCGAGAGCATCATGATCTCCAGCTGGCCGGAATATCAGGCGGCGCTGGATTTCCCCTCCGAGGCGGAGACGATGGAAAACGTCATGGAGATCACCCGCAGCGTGCGCAATCTGCGCGCGCAGATGAACGTGCCGCCGAGCCGCAAGGCCAAGCTGTTCCTCGCCATTGAGCAGGGGCGGGCAGAGGCTATGGCGCAGGCAAGCAGCTATATCTGCCGGTTGGCTTCGGCCAGCGAGGTGGAATGCTGCCCGGCAGATTTTGCCGAGCCGGAGGGCTGCGCAGCCGTGATCACGGCCGCCTGCAAGGTATATTTGCCGCTGGGCGAGCTCATCGACGTGGAAAAGGAACTGGCACGCCTGGCCAAGGAAAAGGCGAATCTGGAAAACGAAGTGAAGCGGGCGCAGGGCAAGCTGAATAACGAGCGCTTTGTGGCCAAAGCGCCGGAGCGCGTCGTGGCAGAAGAGCGGGAAAAGCTGGAGAAGTATCAGGAAATGCTGAAGGCCACCGAGGAGCGCATCGCTTCCATGGAGGCATTGAAAAAACAGGCATGAAATTCATACAGATTGCAGGAACCAAGGGAAAGGGCTCGACCTCCACTTACCTGGCCAATATACTGACGGCGGCGGGCTATCGGTGCGGGCTGTTTGTCTCGCCGCATATCCGCCGGGAAAATGAGCGGGTGAGTGTGGATGGCAGGCTGATCCCCGATGCCGATTTGCAGCGCTTGCTGGCGCAGACCACCGAAAGCGGCTATTTCCGTAAATTCTATCAGGTGGCGCTGGCCTGGTTTGCCGAGCAGGGCGTGGAAGTGGCCGTCATGGAGACGGGCCTGGGCGGCCGGTACGATCCGGCCACCAGCTTGCCCATCTGTCAGCTGCTCCTCACCCGCATCGGCATGGACCATATGGAGATCCTGGGTGACACCATTCAGAAGATTGCGCTGGAAAAGGCAGCCGCCATCCGCATGGGCGGCAGCGTCATCTGCGCGCCCCAGGAGGAGCGGGTGCAGCACATCTTCGATGCCACCTGCCATTTGCGGCGGGCGCGGCAGAGCTGCGTGCGCCCTGAGCAGATTCGGGTGCGCGCCGACGGCAGTTTTGATTTTGACGGATTTAGCAATCTGCGTTTGCAAAACCCTGCCAGCATGCAGTATGTCAATGCCGCGGTGGCAGTGCGCGCGGCGGTGCGGCTGAGAGAAAACGGCATTTTTGTCAGTGAAGAGGCCATTCGCCTCGGGCTGGCGCAGACGCAGCTGCTCGGCAGGCAGCAGTATCTGCCGGGCGCGGATGCGCTGATAGACGGCGCCCACAATGTGGACTCCCTGCGCTTTTTGCATGATACGCTGCGCACTGCCTATCAAAAGCGCCGCAAGGTGCTGATTGCTGCAGCTATGAAGGATAAGGACGTCTCCTACTTTGGGGAGATGGCGGCGGAGCAGTTTGAGCGGGTCTATGCATCGCAGATGGATTATGAGCGCTGCATGAGCGCAGAACAGATGGCACAGCAGTTTTTGCCGGGCACGCCGGTGGAGCTTTGTGCCAATACAGCCGAAGCGTATGCAAAGGCGGCGGCCTATGCGCAGAAGCAGGGTGCCATGATCGTCTTTGCAGGCTCCATTTATCTGGCGGGAGAGGCGCTGGATCTGTTGTTGCCGGAGCAGGCATAGGCGAAAATAAGAGAAAATAAGCGGCGCAGAGGGGCAAACCCGGCGCTGCTTTGCTTTCCCCCCGAAAAGCGGCGGGGGGGCGGAGCAGTCGAGTGTGCGGAGCCTGCCTTACGGGCCGGGCGCCGGAATTTTGAAGGAGAAACGGAAGACGCGAAAGCCATCGATTGGAATGACACCACTGTTTGACGTGGAGCGAAATAATTGTTGGATGCTGCCGGCTATATGCAGGGCATGGAGGAGGCAGGCGGCGTCCCCTTGATGCTTCCGCTCTGCATAGATCGGGCGTCACTGGAACGGCTGGCGGGAGGGTTGGATGGCCTGCTGCAGCGCGGTCGGCATTGCCAACGGCCTGCTGATTCTCTTCCGTTACCGTGAACAGTGGATTGCCTGGCATATCAGCACCATTTTGGAGACGATTCTCAATAGCATGGCCGGGCAGTGAGTTCTGCTCGTCTTAAAAGCGGGATATCTCACCAACACCATGTATGGCGATATCCAATGGACGAACTACATCAAAAAGCGGGAAGGCCGCGGGCGGGTGCCGCAACAAGCAGAGGAATAAGGAAAATTTCAGGGTGATTTGATTTTCCGATGTTAAAATAATCATAATGGTCGGAGAATGGCCGGTAACAAGGGTTTTAGCGAGCTTGGCTTGCACAAAGAAAAGGCGCGTCAGGGAATATTTCTCTGATGCGCTTTTTAGGTGAAAAAGGGTGCGGGTAGCCCGGAGGCTTTCGCGCGGCCGCGGAAAGAAGTTCTAAGAGCGTCCCGGGCAGGCTGGAAACAGCGCGGCGGCGCCGGGAGGAGGCACCAAGCCACTGGAACCGGGGCAGACGGCGGAACGCGTTTTTTTATCAGGAACGTGCGGAAAAGTTTGAGTATTTGCCGCAAAAATGATACACTAAAGAAAGTGATTTTTTGGAGCATTGGGGGATCTATGGTTAAGACAGGGTTTGACAACGAAAAATATCTGAGTATGCAGTCTGCCCATATCCGCGAGCGGATTAAGCAGTTTGATAATAAGCTGTATCTGGAATTCGGTGGGAAGCTGTTTGACGATTATCATGCGGCGCGGGTACTGCCCGGCTTTGCGGCAGACAGCAAGCTGCAGATGCTGGCACAGCTGGCCGGCGAGGCGGAGATTGTCATTGCAGTCAATGCCGATGACGTGGAAAAAAACAAGATGCGTGCCGACCTGGGCATCACCTACGACAATGAGGTGATCCGCCTGATCGGGGAATTCCGCAACCGCGGGCTGTACGTGGGCAGTGTGGTGCTGACCCGCTATGCGGCGCAGCGCAGCGCGGTGCTCTTCGAGGCGCGGCTGAAAAAGCTGGACGTCGCCGTATATCATCATTATTCCATCCCCGGGTATCCGGCGGATGTGCCGCTGATCGTCAGCGAAGAGGGATACGGCAAAAACGACTATATCGAGACTTCCCGCCAATTGGTGGTGGTGACGGCACCCGGCCCGGGCAGCGGCAAGATGGCAGTCTGCCTTTCCCAGCTATACCATGAGCTCAAGCGGGGCGTGCGCGCAGGGTATGCCAAGTTTGAGACGTTTCCCATCTGGAATCTGCCGCTGGACCATCCGGTCAACCTGGCCTACGAGGCGGCGACGGCGGATCTCAACGACGTCAATATGATCGACCCCTATCACCTCAAGGCCTACGGGCAGACGACGGTCAACTACAATCGCGATGTGGAAATTTTCCCGGTGCTCAATGCCATGTTTATGCGCATTTACGGCAGCAGCCCGTATGCTTCGCCCACGGATATGGGCGTCAACATGGCGGGCAACTGCATTTTTGACGATCAGGCCTGCCGCGAGGCTTCCCATCAGGAGATCATCCGCCGCTATTATCAGGCAGTGGCGGGAGTGGCCGAAGGCAAGCGGGAGCCGAGCGAAGTGCAGAAAATCCGCCTGCTCATGAGCCAGGAAGGGCTGAGCCCTGAGGATCGCAGCGTCGTGCGCCCGGCTCTGGCGCGGGCACAGCAGACCCACGGCCCGGCAGTGGCCATAGAACTGGCTGACGGCCGCATCATCACAGGCAAGACGACCGACCTGCTGGGCGCCAGCTCGGCAGCGCTTTTGAATGCCATCAAGGTATTGGCCGGCATCCCCCACGGGCACAAGATTCTCGCGCCCTCGGCCATTGCCCCCATTCAGGAGCTGAAAACGCGTTTTCTGGGCAGCCGCAACCCGCGCCTGCATACCGACGAAGTGCTGATCGCCCTTTCGGCGACGGCGGCGGGCAATGCCACGGCCGAACAGGCGCTGCACCAGCTGCCCTATCTGCGGGGTTGTCAGGTGCATTCCAGCGTCATGCTTTCTTCGGCTGACAAGAACACTTTCCAGAAGTTGGGCTGCGACCTGACCTGTGAAGCAGTGCGGGAATAACCTACTTTCTTTTGCCTACTTTCTTTTGAAAAAGAAAGTAGGCAAAGAAAACTTCACGACTTACTTTTTTTGAAAAAGAAAGTAGGCAAAGAAAACTTCATAAAACTTACTTTCTTTGGAAAAGAGAGCAAGCAAAGAAAATTTCATGAAACTTACTTCCTTTGAAAAAGAAGTAAGCAAAGAAAACTTCACGACTTACTTCTTTTGAAAAAGAAGTAAGCAAAGAAAACTTCATGAAACTTATTTCCTTTGAAAAAGGAAGCAGGAAAAACGGCAGCAGAGAAGCGGAGCGCGGCGTGCGCCCCGCTTTTTTGCAGGAAAGGCAGAAGCAAGCGGCAAAAAGGCTTGACTTACAGTTACTCGAAGGTGATACGATAAAATAAAAGCGAAATGAGGAGGGAATTTGAATGAAAGTGATGTTAGTAAACGGAAGTTCGCGGCCGAACGGCTGCACTTCGGTGGCGCTGGCCGAGGTGGCACGGGCGCTGGAAGCAGAAGGCATACAGACCGAGACGCTGTGGATCGGCAACAAGCCCATGAGCGACTGCATTGCCTGCGGCAAATGCCGTCAGACGGGCAAATGCGTCTTTGACGATGCGGCGGCGGAATTCGGCGTGCGTGCGGCGGAGTTTGACGGCTTTGTCTTTGGCTGCCCCGTCTATTATGCGCATCCCAGCGCCCGGCTGCTGGCCTTTATGGACCGGGCTTTTTATTCCTGCGGGCGCAACTTCCAATTTAAACCGGCGGCGGCCGTGCTGAGCGCGCGGCGCAACGGACAGGTGGCTTCCATGGATGTCATCAACAAGCATTTTTCCATCAGCTCCATGCCCATCGTTTCTTCCACCTACTGGAACCACGTCTTTGGAGCCGAGCCGGAGGAAGTGGCCGAGGATGCGGAAGGGCTGATGACCATGACCAACCTGGGCAAGAACATGGCATGGCTGTTGAAGTGCATCGAACTGGGCAAAGAGAACGGCATCGATCACCCGCAGAACGAGAAAATTTCTACCAATTTTACCCGATAAAGAGAGGAGAGGCAGACTGTGATTTATAGCGATTTTCAGGGAAAGCAGCTTTCCATGCTGGGCTTTGGCACCATGCGGCTGCCCACCGACAGCGAAGGGCGCATTGACGAGGCGAAGACGGCGGAGATGACCCGCTATGCCATCGAGCGCGGCGTCAACTATTTCGATACGGCTTATCCCTATCATGGCGGCGAATCCGAGCGTGTCATGGGGCGGATTCTGGCGGAATATCCGCGGGAGAGCTTCTTTCTGGCCACCAAGTATCCGGGGCATCAGATCAGCAGCAGCTACGACCCGGCAGGCGTCTTTGAAGAACAGCTGCAAAAGTGCGGCGTGGAGTATTTTGATTTCTACCTGCTGCACAACGTCTGCGAAAGTTCCATCGGCGTCTATCGCGATCCCAAGTGGGGCATCATCGACTATTTCCTCGAGCAGAAGCGCCGCGGGCGCATCCGGCATCTGGGATTTTCCAGCCACGGCGCAGTGGAAAACCTGCGGGAATTTTTAGCGGAATACGGCGCACAGATGGAGTTCTGCCAGATACAGCTCAATTATATGGACTGGACGCTGCAGGATGCCAAAGAAAAGTGCCGCCTGCTCAACGAGTATCACATTCCCATCTGGGTGATGGAGCCGGTACGCGGCGGCAAGCTGGCGGCGCTGAGCGAAGCGGATATGAAAAAGCTACAGGCGCTGCAGCCGGACTACAGCGCGGCGGAGTGGGCCTTCCGCTGGCTGCAGGGCGTGGAAGGGGTGCGCGTTGTGCTGAGCGGGATGTCTGACCTGGAGCAAATGCGCCAGAATGTGCAGACCTTTGCCCAAAAGAAGCCGCTGACGGCCGAACAAAACGCGCTGCTGCTGGAAGTGGCGGAGGGCATAAAAAACAGCGTCCCCTGCACGGCCTGCCGCTATTGCTGCGACGGCTGCCCCATGGGGCTGGATATCCCCATGCTGCTGGCCACCCTCAACGAGGTGCGCTTCGGGGCGGCGGCCAACTCGGGCATGCGCATCGAGGCACTGCCTGAAGATAAGCGGCCTTCTGCCTGCATCGGGTGCGGCGCCTGTGCGCAGATTTGCCCGCAGCAGATCGACATCCCTGCGGCTATCGCCGAACTGGACGGAGTGCTGGCCAAAATGCCCAGCTGGGCGGAAATCTGCCGCCAGCGGGAGGAAGCGGCCAAACGCAGCCGCGCACAGGCCAAAGGCTGAACGGCCAAAAAAGCGCAAAGCAAAAAGGAGCGATTTTCGCTCCGTTTTTTCTTTTGGACGGTTGTTTTGCGGCGGGAAAGCTGAGCTTAGCGGTACTTTTTTTCCAGCCTGGGGATGTCGGCGCGGTCGATCCACGCTTCGGAATAGCCGCAGCCGCAGCAGACATACCGATGCACCAGCACCGCCGAAAAGACGGTGCGCCCGGCGGGAATGTGATTGCCGGTGCCATAGGCGTTGGCACTGCCCGGGAGGCGCAGCACATCGGTGCATCCGCATTTGGGGCAAACGTTTGTGTTTTTCATAGAGGGTCCCCTTTCCTTTTTGCGGAAGGATGTGTCCGGCTGCAGCGGGCAGCCTCACGCCACGTTGCCGAAAGCGGCAGCGCACCCCGCCCTCACAGGTGATAGGAACTAACAGTACCACACTGCATTTCCAAAGGTGGCAGCACAAGCCGCATAATGAAAATCAGCGGGGCCAACGATCTTCCTTGCTCATGAGGGGCGCGAAGGGGGTGTGGGGCTCGGCCTGATACCAGTAGGCCACGCTGGCGACGTCATCCTGCCGCTCGAACAGCCCCCGGTAGCAGACGCCGATCTGCTGCACCGTCACCCGCAAATCGCGGTCGAAGCAGATGGGGTCCTGTATGTGCCAGCGGTAAAAGCCGCGCATGGGCGGGCAGTCGTCGTTGTGATAGGGATTGTGAATCAGTTCGTCGTGGGCGGAATAGTAGGGGTAGCCCAGGTAGGGGGTGCAGTAATTCTGCTCCACCGTTTTGCCGTTTACCTGATGGGCGAAACTCCAGGAGCCACCGAAGTAATCCTCCATGCCCGTGCCGCAGATGGTGGGATACTCCCCGTCGCCGTCGAGATAAAATTTCACTTCGCCTTCGCCCCACCAGTAGCGCTCCAGCGTGGTCAGGGCGATATAGGTGCCCACATAGTGCCCCTTGCCGCGGACGCCATCCAGAATGACGTAGTCCTTCTGTTTTTCGGTGATGCGCTGCCGCCGCCACTGGGCGTGGAAATAGGCGATATCCTCGGGCAGGGCATCATACAGGCGGTAGTCCACCTGGTAGAAGAAGGCGGGGATGGGGTTGGCATGCTGATTTTCCAGCGTGATTTTCGCCTTTTTGCGGAACGGCATGGGAAAATAGAAGTTGAAGCCGCGATTGGGCACCACGGCCACAGGCAGGGAATTGACCAGGCACTCCCGCGCGAAGCCGCAGCAGAAGAGATCGCCCAGCGGGCTTTCTACCGAGGGCGTCTGCTCGTCATCCCAGTAGATGCGCAGCACCAGGTCACGCAGCACATAGCAGTCGGCATCGGTTGTCTTGTTATCCACGGTGATCCAGATGTGGTTGATCTCCCCCGGGCCTTCCATTTCGGCCAGTGTCACGGTAGCGCCGGATGGAATATCCTTCAGGCAGGGGCTTCCCTTGCGGGAGGGGCCCAGATGGCTGGCGGCCATGCCGCCTTTTCCCTTTTCGCCATGGGGGTTTTCTGCATTGATGGAGCGGCAGCGGCCGTATTTGGGCAGAGCCAGACCGCCCAGACCGCCGGTAAAGGATGAATACATTGCTTGCCTCCTGATCATGGAATGCGGCGGCAAAGCCGGCCGCTTTTTTTGTAACAGGCATTGCCGCGCAGCGCGGACAAATGCCGTATGCATTTAGTATAAAAGGAAAAAAGGCGGAATACAAGAGGTGGGCAGGCAAAGGAGGGGCAAAAGTCCGGAGGCAGGCGGCGCCCTGCCCAGACGAAGTAAGACACAAAACGACAGACATCGACAAAAAAAGGAAAAAATTGCCGGTGCCGCAGAAGGACAAAAGGGCCAAACCCTTCCCGAGCGGGTTCGACGAAAGACAAAACAGGAAAATCATGGCGGAGCCCGGCAGAGAAATGCGGAGGGCGGATAAAACGAAAAAATCCCTGCACACCGGGCGGTGTGAGGGATTTTTTCTGTTTCCGCGGCAGAAGCGGCGTGCTTATCCCGCGGATTGCATGGCCTGGCGCAAACCGCCTTACTCGATTTCCACCAGCAACTCGATTTCGCAGGCGGCATTGCCGGGCAGGGCGTTGGTGCCAATGGCGCTGCGCGCAGGCACGCCCTTTTGCTCGCCGAACAATTCCCGGAACAGGTTGGAGGCGCCGTTGATGACGGCGGGCTGGAAGGCAAACTGATCCGAGCAGTTGACAAAGCCCAGCATTTTGACCAGCCGCTTGATGCGGTTGAGGTCTCCCAGCTGCTCCTGCAGATTGGCCAGCAGGTTGAGGGCACACAGATAGGCGGCATGCTGCCCCTCTTCCAACGTCAGGTCGATGCCCACCTTGCCGACCACACTTTCCTCGCCCACCGTGCTGGCGCAGCCCGAGCAATACAGCAGGTGATCGCCAAATGCCTGCACAGGTGTGTAAACGCCGCCTTTGGGCGGAGGCGGTGGCAGCGTGATTTCCAATTCTTTCAGCTTTTCATATACGTTCATACGATACTCCTTGATTTTTCTGGGAGAAGAGTCCCTGATTTAGTAAGTGAGTTTGCGGATACGGGCGGTGATGGGCCAGCAGTCGGTCAGGCGGCCGGACTGCACCACCAGCGCTTCGGGATACAAGGCCACTGTGGGGCAGATATGGTTGGGGATGACAAACAATTCATCGCCCACTTTGGGGCACTGCCCTTCGTAGCCAGGCTTCATGCGGAAAACCCAATGCTCCTCGCTCTGGGCGACGGGATCCGCAATCTGCTCCATGCCCACGATCTCGCCGCGCTCGGCATGGTCGGTGGAAATGCCTTTGCAGCCCAGATCCAGCGTAAACAGGCCGGGCTGGGGGCAGCTGACGACGCGGGTGAGCAGCGCAGCCGCCGGCGCAAAGGGCAGGTCGCTATAGGTATTGCCATAGCCGCAGTCGTTGATAAACAGCGTGCCCGGCGAAAGGAAGACATCCGGATAAGGCAGGTAGCAGGGGAAAGAAGGCGTGCCGCCCATGATCAGCACGCTGCAGTCGAGGCCATCGGCCGTGAGGCGGTCGCGCAGGGCAAAAATCTGCTCGCGGATAGGCTGTGCCAGCTGCAGGCGCTCCTGCAGGCTGGCCTCGGTGCGATGGCCGTCATAGCAATGCAGGCCGCACAGAGCCAGGCCGGGCAGCTTTGCGGCCGAGCGGTAGAAGGCTTCCAGCCCGTCCAGCGGGACGCCGGTGCGGTGCATGCCGAGGTCTGCATCGATGAGCAGGCGGGTGCGGATGCCGGTGGCCAGAGAAGCCTCGCCCAGATCCTTCAGCTGGCCGAGGTCATCCCCGATGGCCCAGAAGCGCTGGCCGGGGAAGGCGATCTGCAGGCTGAGGAAGCGGGCGATGTTGGGCCCGATCAGCGGATAGGCCAGCAGAATATCGCTGTAGCCCGCCTGTGCGGCCACTTCGGCTTCGGCGATCGTGGCGCATTTGCAGCGGGAGATGCCCAGCTCTCGCAGCAGCTTCAGCACCTGCGGGCATTTATGCGTCTTCATATGGGGCCAGAGGCGCTCGGCACTGCCGGCCATGGCGATAGCGCGGCGGGTATTTTCCAGAATCTGATCCGGATAAAAAACGAGTGCCGGCGTGATGCACTGCTCCGAACCGGAAAACTGATACTGCATGGGAAAAAATCCTCCTGAACGTGATTTTTCTTCTATTATACCTCTCCCGGGCGCGATTTTCAACGGGCGGGCCCGGCGCCGAGCGGGCGAAGGGCAAAAACGGGGAAAGACAAAAACAAATGAATTTCGACAAAAAACGAAAACCCGGCTCCCGGGCAGGCGGGAGAAACGCGAACGACAGTTGTCGACAAAAAACGAAGCAGGCGGCAAATGCCTTTGGGAAGGGAACATTGCGGTCAATCAAGGAAAAACAGGAAGAATTTCCCTCTATCTGTGGGGCGGATAAAAAAGGTAGTATATACCTTAGGCGAAGGGATTCGCAAGGAACAGACGGGAGGGTATGATGAAACAATCGGAATACGAAGCCGGGCTGGCAGCTTATACGGAGCAGCTGCGCCTGGCAGAGCGCAGGGAAGCCACCATACGGCAGTATGAGCGGGCGCTGGCAGATTTTTTTCGCTGGCTGGGCAGCAGGCCGCTGGATCAACAGGCGGTGATTGCCTATCAGGAGGCGCTGAGCCGGCGGTATTGCGCGGGCAGCGTCAACACCAGGCTGGCGCCGCTCAATGGATTTCTGGATTTTACGGGTCGGGGCGCCTTGCGCGTCAGGCAGCTGCCGCCATCAAAAAAAGCCCGGGAACAAAGGGCGGGGGTCGTAAAACAGTTTCAGTCCCGGCAGTAATGTCTGCCGGGACTGTTTTTGCATCTATTGAAGCCGTATGATATGATTAAACAGACCGATAAACTTGAATTTGTAGGTGAAAATATGAAGAACTTATATATAATCGGCGGAACAATGGGAGTTGGTAAAACTGCTGTCAGTCAGCAACTAAAATTGGCTTTACCCAATAGTGTATTTCTTGATGGTGACTGGTGTTGGGATGCAAGCCCGTTCCAAGTAACCGATGAAACCAAAGCAATGGTTACGGATAATATTTGTTACCTACTCAATAATTTCTTGCATTGCTCGGCTTATGAGAATGTGATTTTCTGCTGGGTAATGCATCAGCAATCTATCATTGATTCCATTATGGAAAAATTAGACACACAAAATTGTGCTGTTAAATGTATTTCGCTTATTGCCGATGCAACCAATTTACGCAAGAGATTAACCGAGGATGTGGAAAGAGGTCTTCGTTCTGAAGATGTAATTGAGAGAAGCATAGCCAGAATACCGCTATATCAAACACTCAGCACGATTAAAATCGATACCAATGAAAAGACAGTAGCTATGATTGCCAAAGAAATCAAGCGGTTGTAATGCTGTCAAATTTCAGTTTGTCGAATTGATACTAAGAGCGCACTTCTATACACCTTTCGGTGTACTGTGCGATCTGCGATTTTGTGCAGCACCCAAGCCTCCCTTGTGTAAAGGGAGGTGGCACGGCGTAAGCCGTGACGGAGGGATTGTTCGGAAATCTATCGACGAGATACAAATTGATCCCGGCTCAGAGAACTTCGATGAAAGACCCTTTTGAGCCGGGATGGGCTGTTTTGAGAAAGAAACTGTTCGAGCAATCCCTCAGTCAGCTTCGCTGACAGCTCAGCCAAGGCACTTCCTTCGGTCGCCTTTACACAAGGGAGCCTTGGGCGCTGCCGCGCCAGTACGAAATGGAAAAATCCTCCCTATGACCAATCATCATAGGGAGGATTAACTGTTTTACGAACGCTGCCCGAAACCGCGGGCACTGCTGCGCAAAGAGCGCGCAACCAAATGCTCGTTATGTGGTAACGGGTGGGTAGGTTTCGGCGCCGAAAAACACCTGTTTTGATTCCATATCCTTTGCAGGGCAAGCCAAAGAGCCGCGCGGGGATTTTTTCAAAGTTTCCCTCTGCGCAGTTTCTTTTTCGCATACTCTTTTTCTCTGTTTCCGGCAATGGTTGACAAATATACGCAATCGCTTTAAACTGAAAATGAGGAAATATATTCCATTCATTACCACATAACGATCATTCTGTGGTAATTCCGGCAAAACAGCTCTGCAAAAGTGGCGGTTTGCCTTACCGCACTGCCGCAGAGGGCGGGCGCACAGCCCCGGCTTTCCGGATGGAGATGAAGTGGGGAAGGATGATGAAACTACTGGAGCAACGCAGCGTCAGCCTGGCCGTCAGCAGAGCACGGCTGCAGCGGGGATGGACGCAGGAAGAATGCGGCCTTCGCGCCGATATCAGCCGTTCGCATCTGGCAATGATCGAAGCGGGCAGGAAGCTGCCCAACCTGACTACCATCTGCAAACTGGCGTATGCCTTTGAAATGCAGCCGCACCAGCTGGTGCAGCTGATGGAAGAGGTGCAGGCGGAGCAGACATAGCGGCAGGCAGAAAAAAGCAAATCTCAAAAAAAGCAGAAACGCATTTGGGGCGCGTTCTGCTTTTTTATTTTCCGATGGAGCGAAAGGCGGGGCGGCTATAGGCCTTTGGGCGGCGGCAGGATGCAGTCGTAGCGGATGGCCTTGCCCTTGAGGGAGTAGGAGGGCCGGCAGCCGGCCAGAAAGGGGCCTTTGAGCGGCCGTTTGACGAGTATTTTGCGGGGGCTTGCGGCCAGCGCTGCCTGCAGCAGCTGCGCTTCCTGCTCGCAGGGACTTTCCAGCTGTTGGAGCAGCTGGAATTTCTTTTTGATGAGCCCGCTTTTCTGCCGTGCGGGAAACATGGGATCCAGCAGGATGACGTCGGGCGGCGCCGGCAGGCGGGGCAGGGCGAGGGTGCTGTCGGCAACAATCAGCTGCATGCGGGCGACCATGGGCGCCAGCTCCGAG
>JABLTO010134473.1_pt1 | contig 21520 bp, 20 predicted proteins | sample 7160091 | NCBI WGS metagenome assembly JABLTO01 (sample SAMN14651225, study PRJNA627086) | human gut metagenome | isolation source: feces | host: Homo sapiens
ATACGGGTTATAAAATCATATTCAAAGTATTTAATTTACTTGGATTGGAATAAAGAAAAATTTATATATTTGAATGATACAGTCTATAAGATATGACAAATTAAAATATAGATTTTAGGGGGTGAATATGGTGGCAAAGTCAAAATGGGATACACATGTAAAAGATAAATTAGTTGTTGTTGAAGGTTGGGCTAGAAATGGTTTAACAGAAAAACAAATTGCACATAATCTCGGTGTTGCCTATTCAACTTTTAGAGTTTATAAAGAGAAGTATCCGGCACTGTCGGCAGTCTTAAAAAAGGGTCGTGAGGTTATAGACTTTGAGGTCGAAGGTGCACTAATTAAAAGGGCTCTGGGTTATTCTTATGTAGAAGTAACTAAGGAATTAGTAGAGGATGAAACAACAGGGAGTGCCGAATTAAAGGTGGTAAAAACAGTTACAAAACAAGTAGCGCCAGATGTCACTGCACAGATATTTTGGTTGAAGAATAGAAAGCCAAATGAATGGAAGAATGATCCAAATAAATTTAAATTAGATAAAGAAGCTTTAGAGTTGAGAAAGAAAGAGTTAGAAAGTAGGTTATGGTAATATGGCTCAAGACTTTAGCAAAGCATTTTATAAAAGTAAAGAATGGAGAAATTTTCGACAGGTTATACTTACAGAACGTGGTCCACGCTGTGAGAAGTTCGGCAAGATAATTGCTAATGCATATGATAAAGATACTAATCAATATAAGACTAAACTTATACAATTACACCACATAGAAGAATTAACTCCATTAAATATAAATGATGCAAGTATAACTCTTAATCCAGATAATGTACAAGTGTTATGCCAAGAATGTCATAATGTTCTTCATAACCGTTGGCAAGGTGGAGGAGTGAAAAGAAAAGTAAGGAAGAAAGAAATTTGTATTGTTTATGGTCCACCATGCTCAGGCAAGAAAAGGTATGTTAGAGAGAATATGACAGAAGGAGATCTAGTAATTGATATGGATAGACTGTACAATGCTATATCATTATTACCTATGTATGATAAACCTAACAATCTAAAGAAGAATGTATTTGCTATCAGAGATACATTAATAAGTAATTTAAAAGTTAGATATGGTGATTGGAATAATGCTTGGATAATTGGTGGCTATGCAGATAAGTTTAATAGGGAAAGGTTAGCAAGTGAATTAGGTGCAGAGCTTATATTCATCAATGAGGATATAGAAACTTGTTTATACAGATTAAAGTATACCAATGACTATAGACAAAATAATTATGACGAATGGAAAGTCTATATTGAAAAATGGTTCGAGGATTATATTGAATGACACCCCCCATCAAAAAAAATTTAAACCCTAGGAAGAACCGTCGGAGGATGGAGTTCTCTTTTATACACACTAGTTTTTTGACTTTTTTCTAAAAAGTTTTCCGAAAAAATTTAAAAGAAGGTGAGAATTTTGGAAATTCAAAAAGAGTACGAAAGAATTTTAGGCATATTTAAGGATATTGATGAAAATCAATTGGCTTTATTAGATGGGGCTATTTGGGAATGCGCTAGATTAAGAATAGAATTGAATAATCTACATAAGTTAATGGGAGAAACTGGTGCTGTGAGTTATAATCCCAGTAATCCAAAGATGCAAAAAGAATTACCAATTTCAAAAGTAATTGTAAAGACCAGGGCAAATTATTTAAATTATATAGCTAAACTATCTAATATTTTAGGAAAAAATATTGAAGAAGACGAAGATAATGATTTATTGGAGTTTGAATAATGAGTTATATTCTGGAATATTATAATAAAATTCAGAGTGGAGAAATAATAGTTGGCCAAGAATTGTTATTACAATTAAAACAATTGGTTATAGAGTTAACAGATCCTATATATCAAAATTTACATAATATAAAAATTGAATTTGAGGATTCTGAAAAAAGAATTAAATTTATAGAAACTCAATGTAAACATTTTGAAGCACCATTTGCTGGTAAGCCATTCATATTAGAAATTTGGCAAAAGGCTTTTATAGAAGCTATATTTGCTATAAAAATATATGATGAAGAAATAGATAAGTATATCCGAAAATATAAGGAGATACTTTTTTTAGTTGGAAGAAAAAATGGAAAAACTCCACTCATAGCAGCAATAACTTTATCTGAATGGTTTTGTGGTGAAGTAGGTACAAAAGTATTATGTTCAAGCAATGATTATGAACAGGCTGGATTAATGTTTGATGCAATTAATGCTATGAGAGAAGAAAGCCCAACTCTAGCAAAAGTAACACGAAAAAATATAAAAGGGATGTACTTTGGAAATCCTAAAAGAAAGAAAAAGAAAGGCAAATTCAGCTACCAAAATAAAGGGAACATAAAAAAACTTTCTGCTAAAACTGGAGCTAAAGAAGGTAAAAATATTAAAATTGGTGCAGTTGATGAAGTGTTTGAAATGAAAGATGATAGCTTAGTAATGCCTATAAGACAAGCTTTATCAACTCAGGATGAGCCATTATATTTTGAACTGACAACAGAAGGTTTTACAACCGACGGTTATTTAGATGCAAGATTAAAAGATGCAAGAAAAGTTTTAAGAAAGGAACTAGATAGACCTAGATGGTTACTTTGGATGTACACACAAGATAATGAATTGGAAGTATGGCAAGATGAGTCATCTTGGGTGAAAAGTAATCCAGGTTTAGGTGTTATAAAAAAATGGTCTTTTTTAAGAGATATGGTTGAAGAAGCTAAAACAAGTACAAGTAAAAAGGCCTTTGTTTTAGCAAAGGACTTTAATATAAAGCAAAATAATGCTCAAGCATGGTTACAAGAAAAAGATATAAGAAATCATTTAACTTATGATATAGAGGATTTAAGAGGTTCTGTAGGAATAGGTGGAGTGGATTTATCTGAAACAACAGATTTAACGGCTGCAACAGTTATGATAATGAAATCAAATAGTAGAGAAAAATATTTTATAACACATTATTTTATCCCTGAGCCTAAACTTCAAGAAAAAGATGATGATAAAGATTATCTACAATGGGCAAAAGATGGATTTTTAACCGTATGTAATGGTGATGAAGTTGATTATACAGATGTTGTTAATTGGTTTGTAATGCTTTATAAAAAATATAAAATAAAATTATTTAAAGTTGGTTATGACAGATGGGGAGCTAAATCTTTTGTAAAAGATATGGAGGATTATGGGTTTGATATGGAGAGAATAAATCAAGATTATTCTAATCTAAGCCATCCAATGAAACTTTTAGAAGCTGAATTAAAGTCAAATAAAATAAACTATAATCAAAATCCTATCTGTATATGGTGTTTTAAAAATACAGCTTGTAAATTTGATAATTTCGGAAGGATAATGCCAGTTAAAGTTCAAGATATGAGAAATAGAAGGATAGATGGAACTTTAGCAAAATTAAATGCAGAGGCAACTTTAGATAGGTATAAAAATGAATATTTACAAATTGTAAATTATTAGAAATGGAGGTGGAAAAGTGAAAATATTCAACTTTGCAAAAAAAAAGGTAAGAAATTATGTATATGCAAAGATGTTAAACGGAAATACTCCAGTTTTTTCATCCTTCGGAAAAGATATATATGCATCAGATATAGTAAAGGCTTGTATAAGATGTAAATCAAATGAAATAAGTAAATTACAACCTAAACATATTCGTAATGTTGATGAAGATAAGCAAGAAATTGTAAAAAGTTCAATAAATAGGCTTTTGAAATTTTCACCAAATCCATTAATGACAAGCAAAGAGTTTTTAGAGAAGATAACTTGGCTATATGAGAGTACATTTAACTGCTTTATATATCCAACATATTACTTAACAGATACAAGTAAGGGGGGAAAATCAAAAACTTTTACAGGGTTTTATCCGTTAGATCCTATAGCAAGCACATTTTTAGAGGATGAAGCAACTGGAGAATTATTTATAGAATTTACTTTTAGAAATAGTGAAAAATATACATTACCGTATAAAGATATAATTCACTTACGAAAAGATTTCTCTTTTAATGATTTAATGGGAGGAAATGAGAATGGTACCAGGGATGATAAAGGCCTACTTAAAATACTTAATGTTGATAATACATTAGTGGAAGGGTTAGATAAAAACGTAAAAGCTGGATTATCTATCAACGGTATGTTAAAAATTAATACTATGCTAGATGAAGGGAAACAAGCTAAAGAAATTCAAAAATTTGAGGAAAAATTAAAAACATCAAATAGTGGTATTTTACCTATTGACTTAAAAAGTGATTTTATTCCAATTAATATGACTCCAACAACTATAAATAAAGATATATTATCCTTTTTAGAAAATAGGATTTTAAATACCCTTGAAGTCCCACTTTGTATAATAACAGGAGATTATAATGATGAACAATATCAAGCATATTATGAAAAGACAATAGAACCTTTTATACAGTTATTAGGACAGGCTTTTACAAGAGTTTTATTTACTGATAGAGAGATTGATTGCGGTAATGAAATTATTTTTTATTCTCAAAGTTTGTTATTTACAAATACGAAAAATAAAATAGCGGTTGCTGATATTTTAGGAAACAGAGGAGCATTGACCGATAATCAACTATTAGCTTTATTTGGATATCCACCATTTGAAGGGGGAGATATTCGTCATATGTCTCTTAACTTTATAAATAGGGATATAGCAGATAGTTATCAGATGCAAAAGAAAGGGGTTGAAGAAAAAAATGGATGATTTATTAATTCGTCGAAATTATAATATCTTTGATATAATGACACGATCACAAGAAGATGATAATGGAATAAAAAAAATAGAAGGTCACCCAGTTGTATTTGAACAAACCACTGATATAGGTGGTTATTTTTATGAAGTAATTGACAGAGGTGCTTTTGATGAATGTGATTTAACAGATGTTTTATTGTTTGTAAATCATAATCAAAATAAAATTCCTTTAGCTAGAAGTAGAAGAAACAATGGAAATTCTACCATGCACTTACAAATTGATAATATAGGTCTTTTTATGAGTGCAGATATAGATATAGATAATAATCCAGAAGCAAGGGCTCTTTATAGCGCTATTAAAAGAGGGGACCTTGATGGAATGAGTTTTGCATTTAGAATTAAGGAGCAAGAATGGCTTAATTTAGATACTAAAATGCCAACTCGAAGAATAAAGAAGTTTGCTAAGTTGTACGAAGTAAGTGCAGTAAACAAACCAGCTTACGAAAGTACTGATATAAATGCACGTGATAAAGATGCATTGGAGAATGCAAAAAGGGAACTGGATAGTGCTCGTTCACAAGAATTGGATAATTCTGCAGATAACTTAGAGTTAGAAAAAGAACAATTTAAATTTTTAAAAATAACAGGAGGTATAAATAATTATGAAGGATAAAATATTAAAATTATTTAATGCAAAAACAGAAAGAAGAAAGCAATTAATTGAAAAAGGTAATACATGTAATTCAGTTGATGAATTGAGAAGTATAAATACAGAAATTGAAGCTTTAAACGAAGAAATAAGACAACTTCAAGAAGTTATAGACTCAATGGATGAAGTAGAACCTCAACCTATAGAAGATAGAAGTCAAGTAAATCCACCACAATTTAATCCAATAGCAACTTATGGATTAAGAGGGAATCAAACTCAAATAATTGAAGATGAAGATGTATTTGGTACTATAGGATATAGACAAGCATTTAAAAATTTTGTTATAAATGGTACTCCAATTCCAGAAGAATATAGAGCAGTACAACAAGAACAAAGAACAGATGCTTTAACTGTAGTAGGAGATATAGGAGCAGTAATACCTACAAATGTATTAAATAGGGTTATAGAAGATTTAACGGTAGAAGGTAAAATATTATCTAGAGTAACACAAACATCTTATCAAGGTGGTGTAGAAATACCTATAGCTGAAGCTCTTCCAACTGCAACTTGGTTAGCAAATGAATCTACTGTTAGTGATGAACAAAAAGCAAAAATGGAAGCTAAAATAACTTTTGGATATCATGTACTAGAAGCAAAAGTTGCTATAGGCTTATTAAGTGCAACTGTTTCACTTCCAATATTTGAAACAACAATAGTCAACCAACTTAAAAAAGCTATGATAAAAGCAATTGAATATTCAATAGTAAAAGGTTCAGGAAGTGGAGAACCTAAAGGTTTCACAAAATATACTCTACCTATAGGACAAAATATAGAAATGACTGCATCTACTATAGGAACAGTACAAGCATGGGCAGAAGTAGAAGGCGCAATTCCAGAAGCTTATGAAGATGATTCAATCTATGTAATGAGTAAAACAACTTGGGAAAAATATCTAAATGGAATGACAGATACTACTGGCCAAAGAATAGGACTTGGGAAAATAAATGAAAAAGGTCAAAAAATATTAAATGGTAGAGAAGTGCTTACTGTTGATAAATTTAAATCATTTGATGCAGCTACAAACGGTGAAATATTCGGAGCAGTTGTGAATTTATCTGAATATCTATTAAATTCTAATTTAGCTATGTATTATAAAAAATACTTCAATGAAGATAAAAATAAATGGATCCATAAATGCTTAATGATAGCTGATGGACAAATGGCAATTGGAGAAGATAGCAGTTCTGTTTTAAGAGGAGCTGGAGGATTATTATATCTTAAAAAGAAAGTTGTTACTTCTTCTGGTAATAATTAAAGAGGAATATATATGGTTGCTATAAATAGTGTTGATGATGTAAAAAAAACAATGAATCTAACTATTGAAGATGGTGATTTTGATATAAGTTTACAAACTAAAATTATAGCTGTTGAAATGTATTTAAAAAATGCTGGGGCAAGCGAAGAAACTATAAAAAGTCAATTAGGACTTATGTGTGTAAGTGTGGGAGTAAATGACTTATTAAATCAAGGAGCTGGAGAAACAAAGTTTTCCCCAGCTTTTACAATGCTTGCAAATCAAATATGTAGGTGATTTTCATGTTTTTAGATAAAGTTTTATATTTTCTCACAGAATATACAGAACAAAATAGAATAGGTAATAATATAAAAAAATATAGTAAAAGAAAAGTATTTTGCAGTGAAAAGTCTGTTGGTCAAAATCAATTTTATCAAGCGCAAATGATTGGTCTTGAACCAGCTTATGTATTAGTTATAAGGCCTTTTGAATATAAAAATGAAAGGTTAGTTGAATATAATGGAATAATGTTTAAAATATTAAAAGTATTTAAAAAAAGTAGTACAGAATTAGAAATTACATTGGAGGCGGTTAAAATTGGCGAATAGGACAAATCAAAAATCATACATCTCTAAAGTAGAGAAATGTAAACAAAGAATTAATGAAAAGCCTAGTAAATTTCTTAATAAAATAGGAAGTTTTATATGTTCCGAAGCAAAAAGAAAACAGAGAAAAAGAAAAGGAAGAATGAGAAAAGGAACACAGTACTGGGCTAGAAAAAGAGAAAAGGATTTGCAAATAGGAACGAAATGTTTCTATGAACCTGCATTTGAAAGAGGTAATAAAAAGATAGATTCAGAACCTAGTTTTTTACCAACTGTAGAAGAAAATATTGATACTATACAACAGTTAGTAAAAGCAAGTTATTCTGATTTAAATGGTGAATAGAATGAATGATTTATTAGAGTTAATTTTAAAAGAATTAAAAAAAATACATAAGAGAGTATATTATGAGGATGCTGAGGATGAGGCAATTTTCCCATATATAATTTTTTATATTAGTGTAGGTACAAATACTGAGGAAAGACATGATGATACTTTGGTGATTGAAGTTTGGGAGGAAAACCAAGACACAACTAAATTAGAAGATATTGTTGATGAAATAGAAAAACACTTTGATTATGAGTGTTTTAATACAGATAAATTATCAACGGTAGCTTATAAAGAATCAAGATCTAGAAGTGAAAAAGAAAAAAAAGAAGATTTATCATGTAGAGAAATAAGATTTGAGCTACAAACATATTATTGTTAGGAGGTAACAAAATGGCAGAAACTCTAAAAAGTAATACTATACTTTTAGGCCACGGCATATTTGCTATAGGAGGAAAAGCAGTAGCACTTACAAGAGGTGGAGGAAAATTCATTGTAGAAAGAGAATACCGCAAAATAGAAGCTGATGGATATCCTGGAGCAATAAAAGGTAATATTGTAATAGATAGTTCTCAGGCAAAATTGGAAATTAATCAATTGACAGTAGTTCCAGAAGATTTTGCTAATTATTATCCAGGACTAAATGTAGACACAAAGATTGCTGGAACTGTAAAGATAACAGGTGATCATACAATAAAAGACTCTGATTATCAAGATTTAATTACATGGACAGGCAAAACAAGGGAAGGGAAAGCAGTTAAAATAACTGTAAAAAATGCAATAAATCTAGAAAATATAGATTGGGAAATGCAAGATAAATCAGAAGTTATTAATAAATTGACATATGAAGCTTGTTTTACAGAAGGAGAATTAGAAACAGAACCATGGGAAATTGAATGGGGAGTAGCAACACAATCAAATGAGCAACAAGCACAAGGAACTGAATAAAACTATAATAAAAAGAGTCTTTTTATAGACTCTTTTTTAGTTATGGGAGGTAAAAATGAACTTAGAAATAAGAAAATTAAAAGCAAGAGATATTTTTAAATTTAGTAAAATATTGAAAAAATTAAATGATAAAAATTCATTGCAAAATATAATAAAAACAGCAAATGAAAAGAATTTAGAAGAAAAGGACAGGGTAGAATTATACGGAACAGAAATAGTTTGTCTTTTAATAGAAAATTTAGATGAAGTAGAAGAAGATATATATGAATTCTTAGCTGATTTAGTAGGAATGACTCCAGAAGCTTTTTCTAATTTAGATTTAAGCGATTTAATAGAAATAATAAGAAAAATAGCACAAGAGAATAATTTATCGGCTTTTTTCGCTGCAGTAAGCAAATTAACAGATTCGAAATAATTGACTTACTGCTTTCTAGATACTCAAGTATAGACTATGTTTTGGATTTAGAATTTCAAGATTTTGAAAAATTACTTAAATATATAAATAAAAAGAAGAAAGAAGAAGAACTATGGGATTTATATCTAGTTAATTTTTCACATATGGATAAACAAAATTTTGAAAGTTTTGAAGAGTACAAAAGAAGAGTAATGAGAAACTCTTATGGAGATGATGATAATGAACAAATCGCAAGTGTAGAAGAAGTTATGGAAGAAATGAAAGATGTTATGGCTATATTTGAAAAGGAGGTTAAATAATGGAGATATTTAAACTCTTTGGAACAATATTAATAAAAGATGAAGAAGCCTTACAAAAATTAAACAATGTTGATGAAGTTGCACAAAATACATCTAGTAAATTTAGCAATATGATTTCTAATATAGGGAAAATAGGATTAGCTTTGGGAGCAGCTGCAGGTACAGCATTAGTTGCCGTAGGAAAGTCTATTGTAGATGTCAGTAGTGAATTTCAAAAAGCATGCAATCAATTGCAAGCATCAACTGGAGCAACTGATAAAGAAATGCAAGGTTTATCTCAAACCATGAAAGAAATATATGCTGACAACTATGGAGAATCGTTTGAAGATGTAGCAAATGCAATGGCAGAAGTCCAAAAGCAAACAGGATTGACAGGGGATGCACTAAAAAATACAACAGAAAATGCACTTGCACTTAGAGATACATTTGATTTTGAAGTTAATGAAAGTGTAAGGTCAGCTCAAATGATGATGGAACAGTTTGGATTAACATCAGATGAAGCATTTAATTTAATTGCACAAGGAGCACAATCTGGATTAGATAAAAATGGGGATTTGCTTGATACAATAAATGAATATTCAGTGCATTTTGAGCAAGCTGGATTTTCCGCTGAAGAAATGTTTAACATGCTACAAAATGGGACAGAAGCAGGAACATTCTCGGTTGATAAATTAGGAGATGCGGTAAAAGAATTTGGAATTAGAATGAAGGATGGAACTGCAGATGATGCAATAAAAAAATTAGGCCTTAGTGTTGATGATACAACTTCTAAATTTGCAAAAGGTGGAGAAAGTGCTAAGAAAGCAACAAGTGATATAATGACTAAGTTGTTTGAATTGAAAGATCCATTAGAACAAAATACACTAGGAACTCAACTATTTGGGACTATGTGGGAAGATTTGGGAGTTGATGGAGTAAAGGCTCTTATGAATATTAATGGAGAGTTTGATAAAACAAAAAAATCAATTGATGATGTAAAAAACATAAAATATAACGATATAGGAAGTGCACTAGAAGGTATAAAAAGAAGTATTCAAGTAGGGTTGTTGCTACCTTTAGGTGAACAAATATTACCGTTATTAAGTGATTTTGCTAATTGGTTTGCAAATACAGGAGTACCAGCTTTACAAGCATTTGGTTCATATTTATCTGGAGGATTTACAGCTGCTTTTTCAGTAGTAACAGGAGTAATAAATGGATTACAAGCAATAAAAACATTTGCATCACAAAATCAAACAGCCTTAGCTTTACTTGGAGTAGCAATTGGAACTTTAACAGTAGCAATATTGGCTTATAATGCAGCTAAAATAGCGAGTGCAGTAGCAAGTGGAGCAGAGACTGTAGCAATAGTTGCGATGTATGCTGCAGAAGCTATAGCAACAGGAGTTACAACAGGATTAACGGTTGCTACTACGGCATTAAGTACTGTAATGGCATTTTTAACAAGTCCAATAACACTTGTTATAGCAGCTATAGGATTGTTAGTTGCTGCAGGAGTTTTATTATACCAAAATTGGGATACTGTAAAAGCAAAAGCAACAGAGATTTGGAGCGGAATACAAAATGTAATTACCACAGTATTAACGGCTATACAAAATACAATAAATACAGTACTAAATACTATAAAAAATATAATAAATACTGTATTAAGTGCTATACAAACAGCTATACAAATATATTTTAATATGTATAAGACAATAATAGTAACCATTATTACTGCAATAAAAACAGTAATAACTACGATTTGGAATGGAATAAAGGCGGTTTTTAGCAATATATTAAATGCGATAAAAAGTGTAATAACAATACAATTTAATGCTTATAAAACAGCTATAACTACAACATTAAATGCAATAAAAAGTGTAGTTTCAAGTGTATGGAATGGAATAAAAAGTGTTGTTAGTAGTGTATGTAGTAGCATATCGAGTACCGTGTCAAATAAATTTAATACAGTGAAGAATACTATATCTAACATAATGAATGGAGCTAAAAATATTGTATCAAATGCTTTAAATAAAATAAAAGGATTTTTTAGTAGTTGTCATTTAAGCTTACCAAAGATAAAATTGCCCCATATAAAGATAAGCGGCAAATTAAGTATAAATCCTCCAAGTGTACCTAAATTTTCAGTTAGTTACTATGCTGACGGTGGGATTATGACTAAACCTACATTATTTGGCATAAATGGGAATAAAGCTATGGTAGGTGGAGAAGCTGGTCCAGAAGCTATCCTACCACTTAATAATTTTTATAAGTATTTGGATAAGAAATTAGATAATGAAACTAAGCCTTATACTTATAATGTTAATATTAATTTTGGTGATGTTACTGTTAAAAATGAATCAGATCTTAATAAATTAACAGATGCTATAGATAAAAAATTGCAAACTCTTATAAATAGAAATAAAAAATTGAAAGGAGATGTTACGGTTGTATAAGTTATATTATAATGAAAAACCTATTCCAGATTTTGTTATTATAACGAAAATAGAAGAACCACTAATCGGGGATATAACCAATACTGTAATATCTTCTAACTATGGATCTAAATATAAGAAAACTGAATTTGGAACAAAAATAGTAAAAGTGTATTGCACAGTAAAAAAAGGATTTAAAATGCTGATGGACATTAATAAAATAACTGAACTAAATGAATGGTTAAAAGGTGACAACTGGAAGGCAACAAAGCTTGTGTTACCAGGACGAGATTATTATTATGAAGCTATAGTTAATAATGCACCAGATTTAGAACCGAATAACTATACGGCTAATTTTGAAATTGAATTTTTAGTTTTAAATCCAGATAAGATTAATCTGATAGAATACGAAAGCAACAATATGAAGATAAATTATATGGGAACTTCGGAAGAAGTATATCCAACAATAATTTTAAAGATAACAAATGCATGTAGCGAATTGAAATTAAGTGTTAGTAATAGTAAATATAATAATTATATAAGATTGAAACATAATTTTTTAACTAATGATGAAGTTATTATAAATATGAAAACTAAGAAAGTTACAGTAAATAATATTGTAAAAATGCAAATACTAACATTAGATAGTAGATTTCATAAATTAAGAAAAGGTGAAAATATATATACTTTAAATAATGGAAATGCTAATGTGAAAATAAAATATAGAAATAGATATATATAGGGGGTGTTAATATGTTATATATCTTTAATAAAGACGATATTTTGTTAGAAGTTTTAGATCTAGATGATATTGAAGAAGATACAATGGATAGACAGATTAACTCCACTTATAAATATGAAATAAAACTTGATATAAATTTAAGTAAAAACCTAATTAAAGAAAATAAATTAGGTTTTTTTGATTTGAATGATGAATTTCAGCTATTCATAATAAAAGAAATAACTGACACAATATATAGCGATGATATAAAAGAGTTGTATTGTATACATGATTACTATAGTACTAATAGCCATATTATTACAGATAAAAGGATTGTAAATGGAACATGTTTACAATCTATTACAAAGGCATTAGAAGATACAAATTATAATGTAGGTATTATAGGAGAATTTGCAACAAATATAGATATAAATTTTTATTATATTTCAAGTTGGAAAGCACTTAATGATACTGTAGAAAAATTTGAGGGAGAAATAAGACCTAGAATAGAATTTAATGAAGATAATACATTAAGTAAGTATATAGATATATTAAATAGATTAGGCGAAGATAGTGGAATAAGATTTACATATGACACGAATGTGAAACAAATAAAAAGAAATATTGCTGATGAAGAACATTATAATGTGTTATATGGTAGAGGTTCGAGCCTACCCACAACAGACGAAACTGGAGAAGAAACAGGGGGATATACTAGATTAATTGATTTTGAGGATGTAAGTTGGTCAGTAGCTAATGGAGATCCATGTGATAAACCAAGTGGTAAAAAATATGTTGAAGATTTAAATAGTATTAAAAAATATGGTCGTTTAGAGGGGATATATGAAAATAAAGATATATCTGATACTACAGAGTTATTACAAGCTACATATAACAAATTACAAGAAACAAAAGAACCTAATGTAAGTTATGAAGCTGATGTTGAAGATATACAGGATATAGAAGGATATGAGCATTATAGTTATTCATTAGGGGATACAGTAATAATATTAGATGATGACTATGATATAGATTTTGAAAGTAGGATTATACAAGAAAAACAAAGTATAAAAAATAAAACTAGAATTATTACTATGGGATATATATTACCTAGCATGAGTGATAAAAATTCAGATGCTACAGTTGGAGATAATTCTAGTTATTCTGATAAAGATGATACTGTAAAAGATGAAAATTTTCCTAATACATTACCAGATCCTCCAATATTAACCGTAGAAAGAGAAGGATTTGCGAGTGTATCTTTAGTGTGGACCTATGAAAATAAAACATACTATATATATGAAATATACGCCAGCCAATTAGAAAACTTTAATCCTACACAAGATAATTTGATATTTAAGGGAAATGCAAGTGCCTTTTTGCATGAAGTAAATTTTAATCAAACTTGGTATTATAGGGCAAGGTGTACTAATACACATGGTCAAAGTACTGCTTTTTCAGATGAAGTAAGCGCAACAACATATAAAATTCAAGATGGTACAGAAATATTTGAAAATGCTGCAATAAAAGAAGCATTAATTGAAAGTTTAAATGCAGACAAAATAAATGCAGGTAAAGTCAAGGGGACTTATATAGATGCGAGAAATCTTAATGTGGAAGATGGAAACGGAAATGTAACTTTTTCAGTAAGCAGTGATGCGATTGTAAAAATAATACAAGGATTAATAAGTATATCAGATGAAGGTATACGAATTAATCTTATTGATTCAGAGAATAAGATCTTAGGATATGTTCTTTATGATGGGCAAGGTGTTCAAATATTTACGCAAGCAGATGAATCAATTTCACACCTTACTCGTGAAGGTTCTTATATAGATAATCTTGTAGTAAAGCATATTAAATGTAGTGAGTTATTCAAGGTAGCAAACCTTTGTGGATGTTCATTAAATTGGTATATAGCTGACAAAGCAACTGGGGATGGAACAGGAAGGGATGAAGAGAATAAAGCTAATTCACTAAAAGATGTGTTGAGAACAATAAGAAATTATGGACTAAAATTTACAGATGTATTGAATATTTATGTTGAATCTGGAATACTTGATGAACAAATAGTAATACAAGATTTTGAAGGAACACAGATAAATATAATAGTTTCTGAGGGTGTAATAATAGATACAGATAAATTTGTAATAGAAGATTGTGGAGCTAGGTTAAACATAAAAGCTGAAGCAAGTAAAAGATGCACTGCAACAGATATTACAGCAGATGATATAAACAAAAGAGCATTAATAAAAACATCAAATTCTGATTATGCTATATTAGCATCAAATTCTAATTACATAAAAATATCAGGATTTAGAATAAGAGGAGCGGGTGGGGGAAGTTGTGTAAGAACTTATGAAAAAGGTAATGTAATATTAGAAGATTGTGATATAAGTAATTTTGATTACGGAATGTATGCGAATCAATTTTCAATGTGTTGCATGAATGATTGTAGAGGAAATATAAAACAGTTAGCATATACTGCAAATCTTGCACCATTTTCTTCAACCAGTAATATACCGAAATGCATAGAAGCACCCTCAAATGATGAACTTGTTGACAGAAGACAAAGTGGACAATGGATAAAAGAAAATGTATATACTCAATACGACACCTTATATGAAGAAAATTCAAGTACAGGAGATACGGGTAGTGGTGAAAGTTCTACAAATATAACTGATAATTTCGTATTAAATAGTATATATACAAAAGTTGAAGGAAGTGGAAAATCTAATACAGATAGAAACGGATATACAGGTCAAGGAAGATTTAAGACATATCAAGCACATAGAGGTTATATTATACTGCCAAGTGCACAAATAATCGCATCAATTCAGGCAAAAAAAGATTATGAAGTTAAATTATCAATGACTAGGCTAAATACCGAACATGGATATAACTCAAAAACACCGCATCCGATTATTAGAGCAGTTGGTAGCGGTATAGAAACAGATTATTGGGATTGTGGGATTAAATTTGCAAGAGGTGAAACTAATGTTATAACACTTCCTGGCAGTATTAAAAATGCCATAGCAGAAGGTGCTACACAACTTGAATTATGGGCAGAAACAGAGCAAGAAAAACAATATAGTTTTTACAACAATATTAGTTTGATTGTAGAAGGTGAAAATAAAGAAAGTAGTGGAAGCTCAGGAGGAGGTTCTTCAGAAGAAACAGATATATATAGTGATTTTACTTATGCAGATGAATTAGTAGAAACTGCTATGACTTATTATAGAGTATGTGATAATGAGTATGTTTCAGGTCAATCGTGGTCACAAGGTTTTACATATCGTTCTAGTAATACTCCAATGAGTGGAAATTGTGTAGCTGAACAAGGTGTAACTAATAGTTTATGGGTTGCCAAGACAGATACAAAAGGTAATACACGACATTATAAAGCTATAGACTGCTCAACAGGTGTAAATATGTGGTTAAGACATATTGTATATAATAAATCACCATACAAAAGCGAGGAATTATTTAATGTTTTTAGAAGAAATATATTGCAAAAAAATGATGACTCAAAATGGGCAATAGTTCCAACTAGAGCAGATGGAAAAGCAGCAAGATATGCATACGAGATATGTAATTACTTCTACAGAATGAATAAAGGAATAACTTATTTAAAAGATCCAGATACAGGGAAGGTTATAAAAGGAAGTATAGGTACAGAAGCAGATAACTATAGCAAGATTAAAAAAGGATATATTGTATTCCATGCTAAAAAAGATGCAACAACTGGAGAATGGAAGCGACCAAAAGTTACAGAATTTATGCATGTATCACACGTTGCAATTTGTTATGGTCAATCAAATACTTATAATGCAAACTCTATAATAGAAAGTACAAATGTAACAACGAAAAAACATACAATGACAGATGGAGTAACAACTCTTAATGCAGGTATGAGAATAGATAAGATAAGTAAATATGCAGATGATATCGTAATGGTAGTAAATCCAGAAGCGTTTTTAAGTAGTTCAAGTGGTGGAAGTTCTGGAGGAGGTTCTACAGAAACAACAGGTAAGGAAGAATATACAAATTGTTTTAATATGAGTGGAACTATAAATGGTCATAACTATATCTACAAACTTCAAAGTTGTAAAATAACTGGATATGGAGGCGATAGCGGTTCAGCTTGTAATATACCATTAAGTCTAGCAAAAACTTGTGGAAGTTTTAATTTGCCTTATGGAACAAAAGTATATATAGCTTCAATGGATGGGCGAACAATTACAGATGGGAATGGAAAATCAGTTAAATCAGATGGAGTTTTTACTATTAACGATACTGGAGTTGGATGTACAGATTTTGATTTATATGTAAGCACAAAGTCCGATAGTGATGCTGAAAAAGTATTTAAGAACACGTTAAGAGAAGATGTTTACATATTAAGTTATGGCAGTGGATATGGTTATGCTTGGTCATACACACAAAGTTATAAATGGGCTTACAATAATGGAACTTTAAGCGCTTATAAAGTGGCTTTCAAGGACTATATCAAATACGGAGGTACGTTAATAAACTTCCTTAAATTCAAAAATGATGATGCAAATATAAGAAGCTCAACTTATTGGAGTATATTAAACAGTTAATAGGAGGTGTATTATGAGAGATTATGATATAGAGAGTGATTTAAAGCAGGAGAAATTTCAATCTCTAAAATTAGTTCAAGGTGATAGAGGAAATAAAATAAAAATTAATGTGTATGAAGATGGACAACCAGTTAGTTTAACTGGTTGTTCTATTTCTGCAAAATATAAAAGAGCAGATGGAGAAGTAGTTAACGATGGGACTATAGAAAATATAACAGATAATTACTTTTACGCGGTTATGGATAGTAATATAACAAAAGTATCAGGAACTTTAAAGATGTTATTTAGTATCGAAAAAGACGATGTAAAAGTGAGTACATTCTTATTATTAGCAGATGTAAGAGAAGGTATAGGAGAAAGTACAGGAGGTTCAACTGGAGGAAGTACAGGAGGTGGAGAAGTGACAGTAGATCTTAGCAATTATTATAAAAAAAATGAGACTTATAGTAAAAGTCAGATTGATTCGCAATTTAAAGATATTGCGAATAAAACTATTATAGAAGGAAATAAAATATATTTAGCAAAAGCAGATGGAACTAAATTAGATGAAGGAACAGATTTACCTACCTCTAGCGGTTCTAGTGAAGCAGATGGTATAACTATAAAAGATACAGATAATAATTTTACCTCAACAAATGTTGAAGGAGCATTATCAGAGCTTTTTCAATATGCCAGTAATGGAAAAACATTAATTGCAACTGCTGTTACTGGCAAAGGAGTTGCGACTAATGCAAATGATAGTTTTCAAACTATGGCTACTAATATAGGTAACATACAAACAACTACTAATATTGTCGGTCAGAATCCTTTGAATAAATGTGGTTCTAAAAAATTTAAATTTGCAATATTTTCTGATGTACATACAACTACAGATGATACAAAGAATGCTAATGTAAAATTTAAAGAGGCTATTGTAAAAGTACAGGAATTAGGATGTGAGTTTATTGCTATAACTGGGGATTTATGTAATTATGATGTTGAAAACGAGTTAAATCAATATAAATCATTAGTAGATGCTAATGCCACTATCCCTGTATATGAAGTTGCAGGTAATCACGATGCTACTCAAAGTGGACTTAATGCTACATTATGGAAAACAATAACAGGACATGACCCTTATTATGAAATAATACATGAAGATGAAGTTTTCTTATTTTTATCTCAATATCAATGGGCTGATAATAATGCATCAGGTATGTTACCCCAAACGTATAGAGATTGGGTTAATAGTAAATTAGAAGAACATAAGACTAAAAATAGAGTGTTCTTTTTCTTCCATCAATATATGCCTGATTGCGAAGGTTTTGGATATAGAAATGGGACACAGAATCAAAGTTATTTAGTTGGTACATTACCGTTTTTTACTAATATAATTAATAATTATAAAAATGTAATTTGGTTTAGTGGTCATTCTCATACTAAATTTGAAGTTCAAACTAATTACCCAAATGTAAATGCTTATAATAAGAATGGTGAAATATGTACGATGATTCATGTCCCTACTTTACAAGATGGAGAATATTATATAGCAACTGTATATGACCATTTGGTGGAATTAGAAGGTTATAAAAATGGAGTAGTTGTAGATACGGTATATTTTGCTATAGATGATTATATTTATGTATCTCCTGTTCAAAGTGTTGTACTAGATAAAGCATCATTAAATTTTGTAAATACAGATACACAAACAATTGTTGCTACAGTTACACCATCTTCTCAACAAGATTTACTTACTTGGGAAACTTCTAATGCAGATATCGCTACAGTTATTAATGGTGTTGTAACACCTGTTGGTAATGGTACTTGTATTATTACTGCTAAGTGCGGAGATAAATCTGCTACTTGTAATGTAACTGTAGATATAAGTGAAAGTGAATTATATTATTCAATTACTTCTACGTTAAATGGTTGTACATTGAATAATACTGCTACGAAAGTTAAGAGCGAAGAAACTTATGTTGCTACTATTGCGACTAAACCTGCTAATTGTATTATCAATACTGTCACTGTTAAAATGGGTGGTGTTGATATATCATCCACTGCATATAATTCAAGTAGTGAAACTATAGGTATAGATGTTGTTAAAGGTAATATAGAAATCATAATAACTGTAAATAAATTAGTAACTGGATTGTCTGTTTCTCCTACTTCTGTTTCATTTAAATCTACAGGAGAAACTAAACAATTAACTGTTGTAAAAACACCTTCTGATGCTATAGGTGATATTACTTGGGAAACTTCTAATGCAGATGTTGCAGTTGTTACAAATGGATTGGTTACGGTTACTGCTACATCAAGTGGTTCTTGTACAATAACTGCTAAATGTAATGGTCATAGTGCTCAATGTAATGTAGTAGTTGAAATACTTCAAAAAGAAGTAGTATATAGTGTAGATAGTAAAACTTTTACAATAAATAAAGCAGGTGCTCAAGCAAGTATTGGTGATACTAATACTGTAGTATTTACAACACCATTAAAAGCTAACACTAGATATTATATGAGGGCACAAAGTTTAAAATATGCAGATGGTACAGATGTTAATATTCCTACTGAAAAGATTTATATTGTTGGAGTTCCTTGGGTTGTTGGTGCTGATAAACAATGTTGTAATAAAATAAATATTGATTATTCTGATTTTGTGGGACATGATGTTACCTTAGTTAATGGTTTTGGGACTGAAGAAAGTAATAAAACAGATTATTCTCACGATATAACAAAATATGGGGATATAGAAAAATTTAGTACATTCCAAATTAAAGCATCTTCTTCATCACCTGTAACTTTCCCTGTAACAGTCACATTAACTGGATTTGAAATATTTACTTATGGTGAAACATTTACTGTGGAATAAATTGGGGAGTTATAATTAAAAAATTATATATACTAATGTATGTTGCAAAAAAATATAAGAAGAACTATAATTATATTAATTTAATCAAAAGGAGGTGGTTGATATGGTAGAGTACTTTCCTCTAATGTCAATCACAGTGTCTTGATAAAGATAAAAATAAAGACACATACAGCACTTATGGTTAAATTGGAAAGTCTAATTTAGTATTTTTCTTTTAGTAGAGATATTAAATTAGGCTTTTTTGTTGTATGTATCGACTTTTTTCTATACTATTTAATTAGAAGGGAGTTGGTTAAAATTTGTTTGGATCAATAATAATGGATGCTTATACGAAAGAAGAAAAAGAAGAAATAGCAGAAGCATTAGATGATTTATGCAGTCCTAATGACAATTATGGTTGGGCATCAGCAGGAATATATAGTTTCTGGGATTATAATACAAAAGAAATATTTTATATAGGTTTAGCTGTAGATTTAACAGAGAGATTTAAACAGCACAATGGTTTGATTGATTTTAATGAAAAATGTTGCAAAATAAATGAAATTAATGAATATTTTAAAAATCATAATAAACTAGGGTATAGTATAATGGTTCAATCACCTTTATCCCAACCTATGGTTAACAAAAATAAAGAATTGTATAAAGATTTTTTTGATTTTAATAGTCCAATTGAAGATTACACAGGCGAACAAGGAAAAGAAAGCATTAAATTAATGGAAGGTATATTAATTGAATTATTTAGAAAAAAACAAGGGTTTTTACCAAAATGGAATAAAATAGGTGGTGCTATTTATGGACAAAGAAGAGCTAAAAATATGAAATTCGATTTATTAGAAGCTATAAATAGTTTTGAATATAATCCATTAGTTGCAAGAAGCTCTTTAAGAGAATTATCTAATAATCCTGTATATGCTGAATATGAAATGGATTTACACGCAGTGCGTATGAATATGTTTAATTTAGGAATTAGTTTTAATGAAAGTTTTAAAGTTTTAAAAGAAATGTGTACTATTTCTCAATATAAAAATATTGAAGAAAGTAACTATTTATGTAAAAACTTAGATCTTTAAAAATATAAAGGATTAATTTAATTTTTTGTATAAAAAATTAAATTAATTTGTATAATGAAAAATATATAAATATTGCGAACTTATTTACCAAGTAAGATCATAGAGCAGTTATTAATTTAGCTGCTCTTTTTAGTGTCAATTTATGACACGAGAAAGGAGGGAAAATGATTAATTTTATATTAGGTATGATGTTAGGAAGTATTATTGGTGTTTTTACTATAGCTATTTTTATAGGTTCTAAAAAGTAGAACTAGAAAGGAGTTAACATGAATGAAGAACATTTAAAAGAGACTCTGGAAAGACTTGAAAGAAGAATCAATAATCATGCACAAGAAATTGATAAACTAAAAGAAGATAGTGCAGTTCTAAGAACAGAGATAAAAAATTTATGTATCGACTTAAAGTCATTAACAGCAACATTAAAATGGTTTATTACTGCACTGGTAGGAGCTTTCATTAGCTTCTTTTTTTATGCAGTGCAAAACAATATATTTTAGGAGGTTTATTATGGATTTTACAGTTTTTAATGGATACTTAGTAACAACAATAATAGGAGTATGCTTATGCATAGGTTATATATTAAATAAATGGGTTAAAGATGTAGATAATA
>JABLTO010083620.1_pt1 | contig 21511 bp, 19 predicted proteins | sample 7160091 | NCBI WGS metagenome assembly JABLTO01 (sample SAMN14651225, study PRJNA627086) | human gut metagenome | isolation source: feces | host: Homo sapiens
CCAATTACAATTCCTGAAATTTCGCAGCCGGAAAATGGCTGTAATTTTTCCCGCAAATAAGTTCTGATTTCCGGGCTTTCAAATTCACCATGTTCCAACAGATCCGCTAATCCCCCACAAGGTAAATCAATCAGCCGTTCTCTGCATCCAATACGATCTACCAATCGTGCATAACGACTGCTTGCAATCGTTCCCGGAGTGGCCATCACCAGAATTTTTCCCGGCTTTTTGCTGAGTTTAGCCGGCTTCACTGCCGGTTCCATACTGACTACCGGCATCTGATACTTTTCCCGCATGGCATGGATTGCAGCGCTTGTTGCTGTGTTACAGGCAATTAACAGCGCTTTCGCTCCTTTTTTATACAGTAAATCACAACAGGACATCGTCAGGCTACGCACTTCTTCCGGCGTCTTTTCCCCATAAGGAACGTTAGCGCAATCACCATAGAACAAAAAATCCTCATTCGGTAATTCCGCAATCGCATGTTTCAGTACAGAAAGGCCGCCTACGCCCGAATCAAAAAAACCAATGGGGCGATCTCTGCTATCCATATCACATCTCCTACCGCATCTTTTAAGTAAACATTATTATACACGCTTTGGAGATGCTAATCAACTATGCGAACGGTATCAGCAATTGCTTCTGCCAGATAATAAGTGCTATTCAGTGCATCCTGCAATGTATTGGCATTGTGTCCAACTTCAATCAGCAAACACATATTGCTGATATGCTGATTATATCTTCCGTCTTTAATACGAATATCCCGTGTAAAACGCGCGTCATAAGTATCCAGCTGCTGCGTCAGCCGCTCTGCCAGCGCATAGTTAGCATCAAAATCCGGTTTATCCTCATATTTAGTTCCCTTACCTACTACAAACATGATGCGCGCACAACGCTTTCCTTCAAGTATAACGACATCGTCTTTACTTTTTTCCACATCTGCAGCATCCCGATGCAGGTCAATATACAAATCCATATCTGGATATTTTTCCTGATAATAACGCATAGTCTGCTCAGATCGTTCATATGCCGTGGCTAACTTTGGCGGCTCATGATCTGTTGTATCATGAATGACCCGAAACCCTTTCTCTTCCAGCAGTTTTTTTAGTTCTTCTCCTACGCGAACGATATTCTGTTCATTATTCTTTGTGCGCGAGAATCCGGATTCTTCATAAACATCCGTCCCATCCATCCGATACGCTTCTGTTGTATGTGTATGGTAAATCAGTATATGTACTTCTCCCGAAACACTGAACTCACTACCCTCTTCTGCCTGTTCGCCTTCCTCTTTTCCAAAAAAAGGAAGAAAGCATTCGTATTCCTTTTCTGCCGTTTCTTCCACCGAAGGCAGCAGCCAGGCAAAGGCACTGGTTTCTTTGGGATACAAACGAAAAACAGAGGCTTCCTCCGCGGAATCTGCCCGTCCATCCATTTGGTTCTGCAACATACAGATCAATGTTGCCAGACAAAATATCAGCGTCATGATTCGCATTTTTGATTGCCTCATAGTAAAACCTCCTCGTTCCTGACTTATTTCTATTCAGGAAAAATCGGTTTTATACCCGGCCTGCTTTAATCTGCCAGCAATGCTGCCAATTCAGCATCAAATCCCGGATGCAGCGCCATGTTGAGAGCCATTGCCGTCGCTTCGGCCGCTTTATCTGCCAACACGTCAATATGCCGGGTTGTAACAATCAGTTCTGCTCCCTGAGCAGAATTGATTGCTTCCATAAATTGTCTGATATCCTGCTCATTTGCTTTTCCCCGAAAAGCTTCTCTCACCAGACCATCTGCAATAACCGAAGCATAAGTCACCATTGGGATTCCCATGGAGACAACACTTGTTCCCAAATAAGCAGCATCCAGTGCTCTACGCGCATTTCCCAAGCCCGAACCCGGTTGTATTCCTGTATCACTGACTTGTAAAATCGCGCCGATTCGTTCCGTTTTTTCTGAAGCTAAAGCGTCTACTGCCACAATCAGGTCCGGTTCTACCAAATCAGCCACCCCTTTGATAATTTCACAGGTCTCCATACCGGTCACTCCCATAACACCCGGTGCAATGGCACATACTTCCCGATATCCCTCCTGCAGAAAATCCGGAGTTGAATGCAATAGATGCCGTGTTACAAATAATCTGTCACATACACGTGGTCCATATGAATCCGGGGTAATTTTCCGGTTTCCCAATCCAGCAACCAAAATCCTCTTTGCTTGCTTTACTCCCTGCAATTCCCTGATCATTTTTGCTGCCTGCATAGAAAACTCATGTAATTGAGCTCTACTTTTACCCGCCATATCCTCCCACTGCAGCGAAAGATAGGTTCCACAAGGTTTACCCAATTCCTTACTCGCCTGTTCTTCCTCAATCTTTACTCGCATATAGGAAATTCCGTTCTCCAATCTCTTTTCTTCCCTGCGTACTCCACATAAAGGCTGCTTCAATCCTTCCTGCAATTCAATCGCTAAATCCGTTCTTCTGGAAACCATATTGCTTTCCTCCTTCTTTTGTGTAGATAAATCCTATTCTGCACAAAATTATTGGAAAAATCCCTTGCAATCAGCATATTCCTGTGGTATTATTTCAATGTTAATCAAAATATTGTATAAGAGGTGAAATTATGGCTAATATCAAGTCGGCCAAAAAGCGCATTAAAGTTATAGAGAGAAAATCCGCTGAAAACAGAGTCCTCAAATCTGCTCTCAAGACGCAACTTAAAAAATTTGATGCTGCTGTGGCTTCCGAAGCAGAAGATCTTACCAGCATTTACAACGAGACTGTCAGCAAAGTAGACAAGGCTGTTACCAAAGGTATCATTCATGCCAACAAAGCAGCACGCACGAAGGCGTCTCTTGCGAAAAAGCTCGCAAAATAAATTTTAGTGAATTTTCTATTCGAATAGCAAATGTTGCAAAAAGCAAAAACTCGTATTGGCCAATACGAGTTTTTATATTACACTTTCCCATAAATTTTCAAAAACATCAGTTTGTATTCCGGCAATTTTCCTCCCGTCTTTAAAGCCCGATCAGCCTGCTCCAGTTCCTGCAATGCCCGCCTGATTTGCTCCAACTGAAAATCCCGGCAATCCCGTGCCGCAAACAAAGCCGGGTAATGTTTTATTCCAGTTGTTTCGCTTAATCGCTCAGCAATCTGCCGGTCGTTCATTCCTGTATCTGCACATTGGCGTGCCATATACATTGGGGAGAATTTAGAAACCAGCAAACCGATAAATCCCATTAATGCGCTTCTATCCCTGCGAAGTTTTTCAAAAATATTAAATGCTTCGCTATAATTTCCCGCCATCATCGCATTGTGAAAATTAAAAATATCATATTCTCTACTTCCGGCAACAATATTCCGCAAATCTTCTTCAGTCGGTTGAAATATCTGCGCGTATTTCAATTTCTCCAATTCATTTTTCAGCGCATACATCTCACTTCCGCAAATTTCAATCAGCAGCTCCGCTACCGGCTTTGCAAGCCGTATTCCCTCTTTCTTTGCACTGCTTATCAGCCATTTCAACAGTGCATCTTCTTTTAAACTATCTCCTTCTGCACAGACGGCTTTCTTCTTGATTTCTTTATATACAGCCTTGCGCATATCCGGCTTTTTAGAATAATACAACACTAATTTCGTCTGTTCAGGCAATACTTCCAGTATTTTTTCAAAAGAAAACGTTTTTTCACTAACATCCACATCTTCTAAAATAACTGCCCTGTAATCCGCAAAACAAGGTGCCTGCAAACACGCATTTTTAACTTCTGCAAAGATTACGTTCTCTTTTAATACAGCCAGATTCATTTCCGGAAACGGAATCGCAAAAGCTTTTAACAGTGCTTCTTTGCACTGATCTATCAGATAATGTTCTTCGCCATACAACAAAAATAAATTCTTTTCTTGCAGCTGCGATATGCTATTGATAAATTCTAAAGCCTGCATATTTACTCTCCATCTGATATTTATCTTCTGTCTGCAGAGATATCATGGTTTCTCCATTCTGGTAAAGATTAACCACACCTCTGCGCCATAACAATTCTTTTTCGGTTGCTATGATTAATACATCGTGCTCAACCTCTTCAGGCAAACGGCTTTCCATACCTTTATTATAATAGAGAATCGGTAGCCCGCCAACGCTTTCCGCCGCATTTTCCATAAATTCAAAAACAAAACAACAGAAGGCCTTTCCATCGATATATAAAACCGCCATCAACGGATATTCTTGTTTTGCAAACAGAAAGTGCAATTCCATGCGCGGACTCAGCTTCACTTGCTCAGGCAAAGAATATATGTCCTCCCTGCCGTATTTATGTTCCAGAATGCGCGCAGAAGTTTTGTCTGCATAAATCACCGTTTCACACTTCATTTGCCGCAGTTGCTCTGTCAATACAAAAGCCTGTTTTCCTTTATGCGCCAAAATACAGATATCCGGCCGAATTCCTTCTGCCAACAGACAGTCCTGTAGTTCCTCTCCTTCGCCGCCACTCAACAGAATATATTTTCCCTGTTCTGTAGTCAAAATAACACTCACTTGCTGCGCAGGAAAACAGCGCATTTGTATGGAATTACCATGTAGCGACGGCAAGCACAGATTACCGCATAAAATGATTGCCATACATAATGCAATTCCCCGGCGGTATCCTTTCGGCCAAAACATTTTATCAGAACACAGGAAAATACATAAATACCACAGCAACACAACAACGGGCAGCAAATCCGGCAGATATATTCCAAAAGATTGAAATTCTGCACACTTTTCGGTGAACCATTGAAATAAATCAATCCACCATGCACCGATATTCCCAAGAAATCGAACCGAATTTCCCAACAAAAGATACACTGCTGTTACAGACAGCAATAAGGGAATCATCAGCAATGAATAGAGCGTTGCCAATCCATTGGCCAACAAACTTGGAAGCCAGTAATAATTCGTCAAGCCATTCGTAACGGGAAATGTTCCCAGTGCAGCAGCAATGCCCGCGCAGACAGTCTGGCGCACCGTCTTTCCGGGAATCCATCTCAATTTTTCTTCCAATATTCCCGTCAGGCAAATCATTGCATATACAGCGCCAAAAGATAATTGCAACCCCACATCGTACACCTGCGCCGGATTGCTGGCCAAAATTCCCAAATAGGCAGCGCTCATTGCTGTCAATGGATCTCTCTGCTTGCCAAGATACTTTCCCCACAAAACAATTTCATACATCCATGCCGCACGTACCATAGATACTTTCCAACCTGTCAGGATTGTATACAACAAAATGATTACTTGACTGACTGCAAAAGGAATCCGTCTATCTATCCTTAATCTTGCAAAACAGATATGCAGCAACCCTGCCAGAATCGCTATATGCGATCCGGAAATACTCAAAATATGAGTAATTCCCGTTAAATTCAATTGCTCTCTTTGCAGATCTGTTACTTCGCTTTCATCCCCAATAATAAATGCCTTCGCCAAAGCCTGATGCCGGGGAAATAGATCTTCAATCCGCTGACTCACCCACCTGCCTGCGGCATGTATCCAAGAAATTACTCCTTCTGCATGATCCAATCTGGCATCACTGGCAGATATCGCGCGAAACAACACATTTCTTGAACGGCAAAAACGGAAATCATCAAAATCACCTGAATATAGCGCCCGTTCTGGTATCTCCAGGGTTGCCTGAGCCAATATGATATCATCTTGAAGATAATCCATAGTGTACGACATTAGAAAAACATTGCCCGCAATATTTTCTCCATTGATTTCCACGCTGCCCAATTGATAAATACAGTAATCTTCTTTATAGGAGATTCTGTTAACTTTACCAACAATCATCGCTTGTGATTCCAAATCTATCACCGGATATTGTGGTGAAAATGCCGTGCACCCTCCCATCACTCCACAGCATAACATTGCCGCCAAAGCAAAAGAGAGTATATTTCTCCCCTCATTTAAAAAAATGCCAAGACACAAAAAGACTCCTGCCGACAACATAAAAAGCCAAGCAGGAGCCTTGCATTCAGCCCCAATTAAAATACCAAGAGTATAAAATGCAGCTGCAAAGAACAAGATTCTCTGATGCAGTAACGGCTTAGGCAATAAGGTTTTTCTCCTTTTCACAGCTCTCACTCCTATCATTGCTTGATCTTTGCTTTTCAGATAATATCTCAGACTGCTGCCCGAATTTTCTTTATCGGCAAGTACAGTACCACCGCCAATACAACGCTGCAAGCCAGCTGCAACAGATTTAAAGGAACAGACAATGCCGCAGTAGCCACTCCCACCAGGAAGCATTCATAGATAAAATAACCGGCTACCATAATACAACCGCCCGCCAAAGAGCCCAAAAAGAAGCCGAGCAAATCACTCTTTTTGCGATAAATCCAAGAGCAAACCAGCGCCATGGTTCCTTTGATGATCAGCGTTGGAATAGCGTAGATGGCGGAACCAAGCATAATATCCGCCAGCATGCTGCCAATTCCTGCCGATAGCGCAGACCAGATACCGCCAATATAGCAAGCTCCCAAATACAAGACAGTATCCCCGGCATTGACATATGCCCCCTGAATGATGGGAATCGGGAAACTAATCAAATATGTTACAACAAATTCCAATGCGGCAAACAAAGCCGCCAACAATATGGTTTTCAAATTTTTATTCAATTTCTTTTCTGGATTGCTCATCTGTAGTCAACTCTTGTTTAATCTTTTCGACCAGTTCCATTTTTGTAAACTCACGTGCCTGCCGAATCGCGTTTTTAATTGCTTTTGCATTTGAGCTGCCATGTGCTTTAATCAGCCCTGTATTTGTTCCCAGCAATAAAGCGCCGCCATATTCGGTATAGTCCAATTTTTTCTTCAAATCAGAAAATGCGGGTTTCGCCAATGCTGCTCCGATCTTTGTCCTGGTAGAAGAAAGCAATTCTTCCTTAATCATGTCAAAAAGAAAAGTCGCGCAGCCTTCCATAAATTTCATCAATACATTACCGACAAAACCATCACAGACCACCACATCATAATCTCCAGAGAGAATATCTCTTCCTTCTGCATTTCCGACAAAATTGATATTAGCTGCTTCAAGCAACTGATACGCTTCTTTTGTCAGAGCATTGCCCTTTTCTTCTTCTGCGCCGTTATTAATCAAGCCTACCCGTGGATTTTCAATCCCCATAACCGCCTTCATATAAATACTGCCCATGACCGCAAACTGCTGTAAAAAAGCCGGTTTACAGTCAATATTGGCGCCACAGTCGATTAGCAACACACCGCCTTTTGCCGAAGGCAAAACCGGCGCCAAAGCCGGCCGCAGTACATTGGGTGCCCGCCGTATAATCAACGTGCCCCCTGCCACCGCCGCTCCAGTGCTGCCTGCTGTAATAAATACATCGCCTTTTCCCTCTGCCGCCATTTGCATGCCTACCACCATAGAAGCATCTTTTTTAGTGCGTACCGCTTTCACAGGAGGCTCAGCCATTTCAATTTCATCGCGCGCATCTACAATTTCCAGACGTGCTCTGTCATAATCCTGATTTTGCAAACATTGTTCGATCACTTCCTGTTTGCCCACCAGATATACAAAGATATCTGTATATTCCTGCAGCGCCATTACCACGCCATCAATAATTGCCTGTGGCGCATGATCACCACCCATGGCATCAATGATCAGTTTATACATTTTTTCTCCTACTTTACAAACTAAATAATTACTTCAGATACCTTCCAAATTTCTTTTTAAAATAAATCACACAAATAATAACCAACAGCATACACATGCCCCAAAGGGTGTAGTTAAGCCATTGCATATTTTGTACCTGATAAATATCCAGGCAACTAACAGCAGTCAATAAAATACCTGCAATAATAGAAAAAAAGCTGATCGCGCGACGAGTTTCTGCCTGAATTTCTTTCGGATAGTCATTTTTATACAAACTACCTTTGCGGACAATTCCTGCAATCAGAAAATAAAGACCCAACACCAGATTGAGCAGTGCAATCAAATTATCAATATCTTTCATTCTTAAGTTTCCCTATTCCGACAGTATTTCTGCCATTTTTCTTTCTACTTAATATTTTATTATATAGTTGGCATACATAAAAGTCAACGCACTTAACGAACGCGCAGTAATTTAAAATCCAACTGATCACAGGAAGTGAGAAGATAGCGTGTCCCTTCTATAGTCAGATTTTCCAATCCTGCTTTATGCACTTTTTTTCCATGCAAATGCCCATAAATTACAGTTTTTACTCCATAAGCCGTATATAATTGCGTAAACTCACTCGGCTTTTTATCCTGAGTAAATGGAGGGTAATGCATAATTCCAATCCGTTCTCCCTCCAGTTTTTGAGCAGCCTTCAAGGATAGTTCCAAACGATTAACCTCTCTAGCATAAATTTTGCTATCCTCTGCAGAAAAATCGGTTTCTCCTTTCTGCTTCCACCCACGTGCTCCGACAAAGACATATCCCCCCAGCGCAATCGCATTATTTTGTAAAAAATAAGTGCGATTATGCAGATAAGCGTTGGTTTTTTTCAAAGAACTATGCCAATAATCATGATTTCCTCGAATAAGAATTTTACTGCCCGGCATTGCACAGACCGCATCCAAATCTGCTTTAGCGTGTGCGTAATCCATCGCCCAACTGATATCTCCTGCCGAAATTACCAAATCATCTTCCGAAACAGTATCCAACCAATCCTGACGAATACTGCCCCAATGATCCACCCAATTATCTCCAAAAATATCCATGGGCTTATCGCTGTCCAACGAAAGATGCAGATCTGAAATCGCATAAATTTTCATTCTTAATTCTCCCTTTCGCCAAAACAAAGCTTCTCTATTAATTCCGATATTTCTTCTTTGCCGATCCCGCCCTCTGCCGAAACCGGCAATATCTCACCGCATCCATACTGCTGCAGCAACTTGCGCATATGCGCACAGGCATTTTTGCGTTTTGATTTGGCAATCTTATCGGCTTTAGTCGCTATAATCACATAGGGAATTCCATAATAATTTGCGTATTCCATCATGGAAATGTCATGCGGCGAAGGTTCTCTGCGGATATCAATCAGTATCAGCACAGCTTTGAGCATTTTCGATTGTTCAAAATACCCTCCCATACGGGCATCCCACAGTTCCTGTTCCTGTTTGGATACATTAGCATATCCATATCCCGGGAGATCTACTAAATACCACGCATTATTCACCAAAAAATAGTTGACCAGTTTTGTCTTTCCCGGATTTTTTGACACCTTAGCCAGTTTTGTCTGATTGGTCAGAAAATTGATCAACGAAGATTTTCCTACATTGGATCGCCCAACCAGCGCGATTTCCGGCAGTTCTGCATTGTATTCAGCATATCCATCAACCAGGCTTTTTTTAAATTCCGCAGTGATGATACGCATTAATTCTCCTCCTTCAGCAATCCCAGTTTCAGCACTTCTTCAAAATGAGTGACCGGATGAAATTTTAATTTTCCGCGAATCTCTTTAGGTATCTCTTCCACGTCGCGCAGATTCCCTTTCGGGATGATAATTTCATGAATACCTGCCCGATAGGCAGCAAAGGCCTTCTCTCGCAATCCGCCAATCATCAGCACACGCCCGGCCAATGTAATCTCTCCCGTCATTGCAATATCGCGCCGCACTTTTTTTCCAGTAAGAGCACTGGCTACTGCCAAAGCTATCGTAATGCCCGCCGAAGGCCCGTCTTTAGGAACGGCACCTTCAGGCGCATGAATATGAATATCTTTATTTTTATAGAAACCCGGATCTATCTGCAATTCTTCCGCTAAAGAACGCACATGAGAAATTGCCGTTTTGGCACTTTCTTTCATTACTTCTCCCAACTGTCCGGTCAATTCCAGATTTCCGCTTCCCTCCATCGCAGAAACTTCTACCGGCAATGTTGTGCCACCGGCATAAGTCCATGCCAAACCAATGGCAACACCCACACTGGGTTTTTCCGGCAACTGTGTTTCCTGATGTTTAGGCTTTCCGAGATATTCCTGTAAATCTCTTTTACCAATGACAACGGTTTCTTGTGTCTGCACATATTTCTTAGCTGCTTTTCTGCACAAAACACCGATTTCTCGCTCCAAAGCGCGTACGCCGCTCTCTACAGTATACTCACTAATAATCTCTCTCACTGCGGCAGGCTGTATTTTGAGCAATTCCTTGTTCAGTCCGTTTTTCTCTAACTGTTTTGGGATCAGATGCCGTGCCGCAATTTGCGCTTTTTCATACGGTGTATAGCTTTCCAATTCAATAATTTCCAAACGATCATAAAGTGCAGGCGGAATATCTTCAGCATTATTGGCCGTGGCAATAAACATCACCTGAGAAAGATCAAAATCGATATCCAGATAATGATCCTGGAACGTTTGATTCACCGATTCGTCCAACACTTCCAACATAGCCGAAGTGGGATCCCCCTTATAATCACTGGCCATTTTATCAATCTCATCCAATAAGAATACCGGATTCATAGTGCCTGCCCGGCGGATATTGGAAATAATTCTCCCTGGCACTGCTCCGATATAGGTGCGACGATGACCTCGGATTTCCGCTTCGTCCCGCACACCACCTAACGACATCCGTACAAATTTTCTACCAATTGCCTCCGCAATACAGCTGGCAATAGAAGTTTTACCCACACCCGGCGGCCCAACAAAACACAGAATATTGCCCTGCAGTTTTCCTGTCAATTCAAAGACAGAAAGATATTCCAATATCCGCTCCTTCACTTTTTCCATGCCATAATGATCCCGATCCAAAATTTTTCTGGCTTTGGCAAGATCTACGGTATCCTCAGTATAAATGCCATAAGGAAGCGCTGTAATCCATTCAAAATAATTGAGCAGCACATTATAATCCGGTGATTGAGGATTCATACGTTCCATGCGTGCAGCTTCCTTCATCAGCTTTTCCTTAATGTCATCAGGCACCGGCATGTTTTTGATGAATTGCTTAAATCCCTCTATTTCACCATCTATATCCTCTTCTCCAAGAGAAATCTGCATAGACTTAATCTGCTCACGCAAATAGGCTTCTTTCTGCATTTTCTCCATACGCACTCGGGTCGATTTGGATATTTCCTGTTCCAAAAGGCTGATATTTTTTTCCTGCTCGATCATTGTGATCAGTTGTTTATATCGCTCTTCTACATTCAACTGTGCCAGCAGTTGTTGCTTTTCTTCTATATTCTGCGAGAATGTAATGGCAATCGTATCTGCCAACTCTTCCGGTGTTGCCGTCTCCCGCAGAGCATAAACTGCCTCTGTAGTCACCTTACCCGTTACATTTGCATATTCTTCATAAGCATTCAGCAATGCCCTCTTATATGCATGCGCAAATCTTGCATCAATAGGTTCTTCTGAGCATACTTCTACATCTGCCAGATAATATTTATCTGTGCGGCAAGCTACCATACGGGCACGTGCTTCTCCACTGGCCAACACACGCAAAGCACCACCCTGTAGTTTTAATACATGCTTTACCTTGCACAATACTCCAATTTCATAAATATCTTCCTGTGCCGGCGTTTCCATACGTATATTTTTCTGGGTAGCCAAAAATAGATAAGTATCTTCTTTTACTGCCTCATTTACCGCTTCCACAGAAGTTTGTCTTGCGACTTCAAAATTTATTACAGTATTGGGAAATACCACAATCCCTCGCAAGGGTACCATGGGAAGGCCGAAATATTCGCCTGTTGTAACCATTCATTTCCTCCAAAATTTTCATTCTACAGTTAATACCATATTATACATGAAAAAAGCGTCGGGCACAACTCTGCCTGCCAAAGCTCCTGTCATTCCAAAATATTTCAAAAAAAGCAGCCATTAAAATGGCTGCTTTTTTTAATTTGCTTTCAACATTGCTTCCGCCTTTTTGGGAAGTAACTTCAATTTCTGAGGGTCGCGCACCGCTTCCCGCGTCACAACACATTCACTGATATCTTTTCTGGAAGGCACCTCATACATGGCATCCATCATGACTGTCTCCAAAATAGAGCGCAGTCCTCTTGCCCCCGTATTGCGTTCCAGAGCAAGTGCAGCAACTTCCTCTATGGCATCCTCTTCAAAAGTCAACCGGATTCCATCCATAGAGAAAAGTTTACGATACTGCTTAACCAGTGCATTCTTAGGCTCTGTAAGAATATTGATCAATGCCTTTTTATCCAATGCCTCCAACGTCACCACCATCGGTACACGTCCGATAAACTCCGGAATCAGGCCAAACTTCAATAAATCCTCTGGTAACAGCTGGCTATACAATTCGCCCAGATTGCGTTCCTGCTTTGTTTTTACTTCAGCACCAAAGCCCATCGTCTTCTTACCGACGCGCTGTTCGATAATTTTTTCCAGACCTACAAAGGCGCCGCCGCAAATAAAGAGAATATTTGTTGTATCGATCTGCAGCATTTCCTGATGAGGATGTTTTCTTCCACCTTGCGGAGGTACACTTGCAACTGTGCCCTCCAAGATTTTCAACAGTGCTTGCTGCACACCTTCGCCGGATACATCCCTTGTAATAGACGGATTCTCGCTTTTGCGGGCAATTTTATCGATCTCGTCGATATATACAATACCACGCTGTGCTTTTTCAATATTATAATCCGCTGCCTGAATCAGTTTAAGCAGAATATTCTCCACATCCTCACCCACATAACCTGCTTCCGTCAGGGTAGTGGCATCTGCAATTGCAAAAGGCACTTGCAGAATCCGTGCCAGAGTCTGTGCTAGCAAAGTCTTTCCGCATCCCGTCGGGCCCAGCATCAAGATATTGCTTTTTGCAAGTTCTACTTCATCCGTTTCATCTTTCTCTGCAGATATGCGTTTATAATGGTTATAAACAGAAACAGCCAGATATTTTTTAGCAGTCTCCTGCCCTATCACATAATCGTCCAGCGCTTTTACAATTTCGGCAGGAGTCGGCAACGCAATAGGCTCCGGTTCACTGCTTTCTACCTCGAATTCTTCCTGGACGATTTCCTGGCAGAGCTCTATGCATTCATCACATATATAAACTCCGGGCCCAGCGATGATCCGCCGCACCTGATCCTGCGTCTTTCCGCAGAAGGAACAACGAACCGGTTTATTATCATCTATTTTGTTGCTCATAGCCACCTCACCTTATCTTTTTGCCGGAATCACTTCGTCAATGATGCCGTAAGACTTTGCATCTGCAGCAGACATATAGAAATCCCGCTCCATATCCGCCTTCAGTTTTTCAATGTCCTGACCAGTTCTTTCCGCCATGATATCGGTAAGTTTCTGTTTAATTTTCAAAATTTGACGCGCTTGAATTTCAATATCCGTTGCCTGCCCTTTGGCACCGCCAAGAGGCTGATGAATCATGATCTCACTGTTAGGCAACGCTTTACGTTTGCCTTTTGCTCCAGCCGTCAGCAAAAATGCACCCATGGAAGCAGCCATGCCAATGCAAATGGTCGAAACATCACATTTGACATACTGCATGGTATCATAAATTGCCATACCGGCAGTCACCGAACCACCCGGGCTATTGATATACATAAAGATATCTTTATCCGGATCTTCAGCTTCCAGGAAAATCATCTGCGCAACAACCAGATTCGCTGTCATATCATCAATTTCTCCAGAGAGAAAAATGATTCTGTCTTTTAACAGCCGAGAGTAAATATCATAGGAACGTTCGCCCCTATTAGTCTGTTCTACTACGACGGGTACAAAACTCATTACAGTCAACACTCCTTTTTGTTTATTGCCTGTTACAAGCGTTACCACTATCGGGAAAGCGAAAATTTATTCCGCTTGCTCTTCTTTCGCCTCCGGCTCATCCTCTGCCTTCGCAGGAGCCACTATTTTGGCAACAGAAATGAGATAACGCCCGAGAGCCTCAAATGCGGCTCTGTTTTCAATATATTCCATAGAATCGGCGTCAAGTTCTTTTTTCAGATCTTCGACGTCTTTCTTCTGTGCTTCCGCAAATTCACCAAAAATTGCATTCAAATCTTCTTCAGAAGCTTTGATATTCTCAGCATTCTTGATTGCTTCCAACACCAGCTGGGTCTTTACACGACGCTCAGAGCTGTTCTTAAGCACATCTCTCAGCCCTTCCATAGTCTGCCCAGCATATTCCAAATACTGTTCCATGCTCATTCCCTGATAAGCAAGGTTGTAAGCCATTTCCTGAATTTCATTATCAATCTGCGTTTCTACCATGGGAGCAGGAATATCTACCTTACAATCTTTTACAATTGCTTCAATAATAGCACTCTCCAAACGCATGCGATTCTGATCTGCATTCTTCTTCTGAAGTTTTTCCACTACATCCGCTTTATATTCTTCAAATGTATCAAATTCAGAAACATCCTGCGCAAAATCATCATTTGCTTCAGGAACAACTTTTTCTTTGACAGCATTGACTTTTACCGCAAAGACTGCCGGCTTGCCTGCCAACGTCTTTTCACGATAATCTTCAGGGAAAGTCACTTCTACATCCTTGGATTCTCCCGCTTTTGTCCCTACCAATTGATCTTCAAAGCCAGGGATAAACATTCCGGAACCCAAATCCAACGGCTGGCCTTCCGCAGTGCCACCCTCAAACTTTTTACCATCCACACTGCCGGAATAATCAATGATTACCCGATCTCCCAATGCAGCTTCGCGCTCAACATCCTCAAAACGAGCATTGGATTCTCTCGCAGCCTGAATTTCCTGATCAATTGCTTCTTCAGCAAGCGGAATTTCCTCATATTCCACTTCGATGCCCTTATAATCGCAAAGCTCAACTTCCGGTTTAACATAAACCTGAGCGGTTATTACCATGGGCTTACCTGCTTCCGCAGAAACAATATCCACGTTTTCCGGTCTGGATACCACAAACAGATCCAGCTCCTTCACCGCTGCCTGATATGCATCCGGGAAAGCTTCTTCAAAAGCATCTTCAAAGAACAGCCCTTCTCCATAATATTTTTCAAGCACTGCTCTGGGTGCATGACCTTTTCTAAAGCCGGGAACTTGGAATTTTCCCTTATTCTTCTGATATACTTTATTGACAGAAGCTTCAAAGAGTTCTTTTGAAATTTCAAACTCAACCTGGACCTTATTCTTTTCGATTTCTTTTACAGTAGCCATTATCTTTCCTCCCGCTGCACTTCGGCAGCTGCCGTTCCTCTTATGATTTTTTATTTTCAACACACAAAAAAATGCCTACAGGCAAATTATAGTTTAGCACAAACCCTTTGTCTATGCAATAAATATTTTCTTTACAAAAGATTCACGGAGAAGAATTTCTCCGTGAATTACATATATAGCTGAATCGAGACGGCTCATACGCCGAGTTCTGTTTATATGACCATCTATCTCGACCTGAAGTTGCCAGCAGGTTCTAGCGATTACACGAAGCTTAGCGGGCCGCTATTAAATGCTCCTATATCAATCTTGCACCGAACGGGGTTTACAGGAAGCCAAAGTTACCAATGGCTCCGGTGAGCTCTTACCTCGCCTTTCCATCCTTACAGCCAAAGCTGCGGTATATTTCTGTTGCACTTTCCCTGGAGTCGCCTCCGCCGGGCGTTACCCGGCGCTCTGCCCTATGGTGCTCGGACGTTCCTCACCTCAACTGAGGCGCAGTCATTTGTTCCGCTCGATTCAAACTTTATACTCCGGTTATTAAAATTCTGCCGCAGTTTTCACAGGTAATAATTTTATCACCTTTTGCTATCTGCGCTGCTATCCCAGCCGGAAGCTGCATATTACAGCCGTTGCAGCGATTATCCTCCAAGACAGCCACCGGATTCGCGCGAAACCCTTTAATCCGCGTATATTCCGCAATGATTTCCGGGGAAATCCCCTGAGCTGCCGCATTTACCGCTTCTTCCAGCTTTTGCTGCTCTTCCTTTCCGCCGTCCAGCTCCTTCTGATGCTCGAGTTTGAGTCCATCATATTCTTTTTTGGCCGAAAGCATCTTCTGCAGCAACTCTCTGACTGTCTGATCCGACTGCTCAACTTCTTCCTGCATTGCCTGCAGTTCTGTTTTCAATGTCTCCGATTGTCCGACCAGTTCGGAAGCATGCTGCATCACTGCCTTGATCTGTTCTGCATCCAGTTCCTCGTCTTCGCACTCACTGTAATATCCGATATCCTTCTCTAATTCTTCCAAATCCGTTTCCAATGCCGCGTACTGTTTTTCAATACTCTGCATTGCTTCCTGAATTTGTAATGCCTTACTTTCCAATGAGTTTACTTTTTTCTGGCTATTCTTTAAATATCTCTGCAGCTTTACCAGCCTTTTTCTGGTAGGTGTATCTTTTAATTCTGCCTTAAACTGCTCAAGGGCCATATCCTTTTGCTGATATTCCCATAACCGAATCATCTGATCCATCAATCTCGGCACCTCCTTCTACTGTAATTGTTCTTCTGTTCTTTCTAAGTTCCGGGAATTTAAACCGTCCTATAAGGTCGCACCCCGGCCTGGGAGTTTTTTACCGTTATTTTATATTGTAGCGCATAAAGCCTTTTTTGTAAACATGCACACATATGGGAACAGAATATCCGTTCGCTGTCATAATGCCCGACTTCAAACAACATTACTCCCATATCTGCAGCTTCCTGATAAACGTTATGCTTCACCTCGCCGGTCACTAATGCATCCGCACCCGCTTGCGCCGCTTCCATAACGAAATCTCCGCCGGCTCCACCGATACATGCTACACAGGAAATTTCCTTTTCCAACGGGACATATCTTACCGACACCGCTTCCAATTTTTTCTTCACTTGCTCTGCAAAGACCTCTGCCTGCATCGGCTGCGACAGTAGCCCCACATTGCCCATAGTCGCAATCGGCCGACCTTCCTTTGACCATTTATGCACCGTCAGTGGTTGTATTCCGCTTAAATCCAGCTTCTCCGCCAAAATCCGATTCATCCCCAAAGGAGCACAATCAAAAGAAGTATGCGCACAATAAATATTGCATCCCTGCCGCACTGCCTGCATCGCAATTCCGCTGACCGGGCGGTCATTCCATAAACGCTTTGTCGCATGAAACAGCAGTGGATGATGCGTAAGAATTGTATCATAACCACCCTTAACTGCTTCTTGCAAAACTGCCTGATTCACATCCAAGCAAACCAGTACTTTCCGAATCTCTTCATGACATTTTATATTATATCCGCTGTTATCCCAATCATATGCTGCCTCCAGCGGAGCGATTTCTTCCACCAGGGCTCCAAACTCCTGTGCTGATAACACTTCTTTCACGTTCTTTCTCCCTTCTCTCCGGCAGAGCGATATATCTCCAGCAATTCCGCTATCGTTGCTGCATTCCTACTGGATGATGCTTTCTGCAAAATCTGCTCCTGTCGCTGTGCCAAATACTGCATATGATGTAAAAATCGTTTCCGGTCGACCATCAAATTTTCTTTTCCTGTATATAATTCAGCCTCAGTATAGGATTCCGGCTTACCCGGCTGCAATTTCAGCAGCGAATAATATTTTTTATCCTCCCATACCACATCTTCCCATATAATGCGTAATTGCATATTCTGCAATTCTCTACGCACAATATCCACATTACTTTGAGGAGAAATCACCAGCCATTTGCATTGCTGTACTGTCTCCGGACAAGCGCGCAGAATACGCAAGATTAAATGCCCACCCATGCCGGAAATGATGATTCCCTGCGCTTCTCCCGGCCGCAATACGTTAATTCCATCTCCAATCCTGCATTCTGCTCTTATTCCGAAACGTTTCTCTGCAAATAGGCTCTTTGCTTTTTTCAGGGAATGTTCACTGATATCCGTAGCAATCACTTTTTCTGCCAGCCCTACCTCCAGCAATGCAGCACTGGTATAGCCATGATCCGCTCCAATATCCGCAATTACTGTTTCTGGCTGGCAAAGTTGCAGAATCTGCCTGATTCGTATACTTTCCTGCATAGCGACGTTCTCCTTTATAAAAGCAAAATTAAAAATGACGATACTGCTCGTCATTTTTAATCATCACTCGAGATAATCCCTCAATTTTTTGCTCCTGCTGGGATGCCGTAATTTTCTCAAAGCTTTTGCTTCTATCTGACGAATACGTTCCCGAGTCACCTGGAACTCCTTACCCACTTCTTCCAGCGTACGGGCTCGTCCATCATCCAGACCAAACCGTAGCTTCAGCACTTTCTTTTCACGATCTGTCAATGTATCCAGCACATCCAGCAGTTGTTCCTTCAGCAGTGTAAATGCCGCAGCTTCTGCCGGAGCAGGCGCGTCTTCATCCGGAATAAAATCTCCCAAATGGCTATCCTCCTCTTCACCAATCGGAGTTTCCAAGGAAACCGGCTCCTGTGCGATTTTAAGAATCTCACGTACCTTATCTTCCGGCATGTCCATTTCTTTGGCCAACTCTTCCGGCGAAGGATCCCGCCCATATTGCTGCAGCAACTGCCGCGAAACACGAATCAATTTATTGATCGTCTCCACCATGTGTACAGGAATACGAATGGTTCTCGCCTGATCGGCAATGGCTCTGGTAATCGCCTGCCGAATCCACCAGGTGGCAAAAGTGGAGAATTTATAACCTTTTGTATAGTCAAATTTTTCCACCGCTTTAATCAGCCCTAAATTGCCTTCCTGGATTAAATCCAAAAATAGCATACCTCTGCCGACGTAACGTTTGGCAATGCTGACAACCAGCCTGAGGTTAGCCTCTGCCAATTTCTGCTTGGCACTTTCATCTCCCTGGCTCATGCGAATCGCCAGCTCTCGCTCTTCTTCTGCTGACAGCAACGGTACTTTACCAATTTCTTTTAAATACATTCTCACCGGGTCATCAATGCTGATTGCTTCCGGAATCATGCTTTCTAGATCTACTTCCTTTGCATCCCCATCTTCTTTCCCCAGCTCTTTTTCGACATCTTCTTCAATGATATCGACATTCATGCTTTCCAAAGCATCGTACAGCCTGTCCATCTCTTCCGGCTTGATATTAACTCCCTCCAGCATATCTGCCATTTCTTTGCTGGTAATCGTGCCTTTTTCTTTGGCGGCTGCCAACAGCTTGCGCACTGCCTCTTTTTTATCGTTGCGCGGCTGCTTGATTTGCTTTTCTGTTTTTCCCTGTTTCGCAGTGCCTTTATTCAATCTATTCACCTTCTAAAAAAATGATCGTTCATCCTATGCAGCTGCACATTCAGGGCCGACACCTGTTTCATTGCCTCTTTCCTCTGTGCAGCATCCATCTTCTGCATTTCCCCAATCAGTTGTTCTCTTTCTTCCTTCAATCGACTGATTTTCACCCGCTTTACTAACGTTTCAGCATAATCCTCTGCTGATGTTCCCTCTGGTATCTCTTGATGCAGCGCCTCAGCCAATTGTCCACTGTTTGCAGAAAACACGGATAATAATTCGGCACAAGTAGGCAAAACTCCTCTTTTTATTTCATCAAAAATGTAAAAAAATATTTTTTTATGCAATTCCTGCTGAAAAATGCCCTCAAACAACTGTGCATTCTTTTGCACAAGATACGGCCGTTCCATCAGCAATGCAATCAATTTTTCTTCTTCCGAAACTTCTTTTTTAATCAATTCTCTGTCATTTACAACGAAAGTATGCATTTCTGAGGGATTTTTTTTTCCCATCTGGCGCAGCAGGCTCTGCTCGCTCAGTTTTGTATCGTTTGAAATTTGGCGGATATACCGTTCTTTTTCAATTTCATTTTCCAAACCTCCCACCAGTTCCACCGCTTTTGTTGCGTATTCCACCACCTGGTCAGGCTCTTCCATATTGTATTCGCTGCGCAATATCTTTAATTTGAATTCCATACCGGTAATGGATTCCTTCATCAATGCCAAAAAAGCTTCTTTCCCATAAGCCTTTGCAAAATCATCCGGGTCAAGCCCATCCGGCATTACGATAACTGACGTTTTTAAGCCTTCGGCCTGCAGCAAATCAATTGCTCGCAAAGAAGCATGAATACCAGCTCCATCTCCGTCATAGCAAAGATACACTCGATTGGTATATTTTTTAATCAAACGAGTCTGTTCTTTGGTAAGTGCCGTCCCCAAAGAAGCAACTACATTATCTACCCCTACAGCCCGCAATCCTACTACATCCATATAGCCTTCTGTCAGGACGATACTCTTCAAATCGCGCTTTTTGCGCACCTGATTCAATGCATACAAATGATATCGCTTATTAAAAAGATAGGTTTCCCCACTATTGAGATATTTCGGTTCGCCCTGATCCATGACACGCCCGCCAAACGCAATGACATCGCCAAAGGCATTTTGAATGGGAAACATAACGCGATTGCGAAAAAAATCATAATTTTTCCCTTCTTTAGAACGGACTACCCCTGCATCCATCATTTCTCGCAAAGAATATCCCTTTGCAGATAAAAATCGATAGGCGTCATCATATGTATCTTTTGCAAAGCCAAGGCCATACGTGCGTATCACATTGGAAATTTTTCTTTTTTTCAAGTATTCCCGAGCGATTTTTCCTTCCGGCTGCAAAAGATTTTCATGATAATGCAGTGCCAGATCTTTCATCATTTCCTGTAGACGTTTGGTATACGCTTTTTTCTTCTGGTACGCTTCATCATTCTGAACTTCCGGCATTTCCATACCTACACGTTCTGCCAGAAACTGCACCGCTTCAAGATAATTCATCTTTTCCTGTTCCATGATGAAATTGATGACGCTGCCGCCTTTTTTACAGGAAAAGCAATAAAACATCTGTTTTTCAGGCGTTACACAAAAAGAAGGATTTCGCTCTGCATGCCAAGGGCAGGCAGCCCAGAGGCGCGTTCCTTTTTTCTCCAGATGTACATATTCACCTATAACATCCGCAATATCATTTTTATCCAGCAATTGTGCCAGCCATTCTTCACTAAATCTTGCCAATTATTTACGCTCCTATAATAATGCCCAGCCTTGAGGCACAAACAATTCCTGAAATTTCATAACCGCAAAGCGATCCGTCATTCCAGCAATATAATCCGCAACACAAACAGCTAATCCATCCTGCTCTATATTTTTACGTTCTGCCTCCGGCAGTTGCTCAGGATGCTTTCCATAAAACTCCATCAGAAGAAAAATAACATCTTTAACTTTTTTTTCTTCGTCTTTCGCCGCACTGCCTACATACACTTCAGAAAACATATATTCCCTCAGCCGGTTGGTCGCCCAATTTACTTCTTCACTCATCTGTAGGACAGGCTGATTCAAGCTATGCATGACAATATCACTAATCATGGTATTAATTCGTTCACTATGCCTGCGCCCCAATATTTCTATGCATTCTTTTGGTAAATCATCCACAGTAATAATGCCTGCCCGCAATGCATCATCGATATCATGGTTCAAATAAGCAATGCGGTCGGCATAGTTAACAGCCATACCCTCTAAAGTAACCGGTGTTGTGCTTTTTTTATGGTTTAAAATCGCATCCCGCACCTCAAATGTCAGGTTCAATCCGCGGCCATTTTCCAATTTATCCACCACGCGTAGACTCTGTTCATTATGAAGGAATTGTGCGTTAATTCCATTCTCACGATA
>JABLTO010099808.1_pt1 | contig 21509 bp, 19 predicted proteins | sample 7160091 | NCBI WGS metagenome assembly JABLTO01 (sample SAMN14651225, study PRJNA627086) | human gut metagenome | isolation source: feces | host: Homo sapiens
CACTAATGCCCTCCCTTTTTTTGATTTATAGTACAATCTTTTTCCATTTTCTGATCTTTGTTCTAAATGTTCCGAAAGGAGCGACTGTGTTAATATGAATGAACTTATATACTTCCCAAACTGCTGTTTTCGTTGCTCCATCAGCCCACTTTCTCATATGTGGTTCGAATAATTCTTCCTCGCTTAGAGAATCGATCATTGCATAAATAGATTCGATATTATTATTTAATACTTCTTTTAGCTCCTGAAGAGATAAATGAGCGTAGGTATCATTGAACCATTGATATAAATCACCTAACTGATTCCATTTAAACTCATTTGAAGGTGTTTTTGCTTGAAGTCCTTTTCTTTCATCTTCTTCCCACTTAAGAACTAAAGTCGTCCATCCTACCTGGTAAGCGAGATTTTCTGCAGGAGTCCTATCGACTTCCTCAACACTCGTATCTTTTAAGGATTCTGGGATATCACCAAATTCAGAAATATACTTTTCAAAACTTTTATGAATCTCACTTTTTAATTCATCTTTATTCTTGTATGTTCTCAATATACTTTCTCCTTAATTATAGAGGCGCCTATTGCTTTATGTTGCTTATCTACATTACGAATTCCCAGATTGAAAATTATCTAATCTAATTGGGAATCAATCTCTCGATTCAGATGTTTGTTCACATCATGAATTCCCAGATTTGTTTGTTTCAAAGCCATATGGGAAGTTCGATACTGTAAATGTTTCAAGATCCAGGTGGCACACTCATTATGATTCCTCAAAAGATATAAAAACTGCTTTTCTGGGAACTGTTTTTCTCGACATTGTAAATATCTTGTAAAGCAGTTCCCGGCTTACTGCTTCGTTTTGAAAAATGGGAATTCATGAATGAAAGTAAAGCTCACAAGCAGTAAAAAATCCAAATCAAGGCCGTTTTTTATGTGATCTGGGAATTCATGATTTCCCGGACACCTCACCATTAAGAGCAACCACTGGCCTTTAACCAGGTTAATAACTATTGGACTTATATCGGATCAATTAACAAAATAGAGTTGATGGAAACTCCTGCTGCCGATGTGGGTCCAGAATCCACCGCAACAGGAGAAATGACCACTCTATTTTTTTAAAGTATATCCAGTTCTGCAGCAAAAATCAATGAAAAAACATATTGGGGTGGCTGCAAAAATGTAGCCACCTTTTTATGTAAAAAAGAGAAGGCTTACACTAGTCGTTGGTGCTAAAACTTCAGACTATCTGCATTGAGCAGAAAGTATTTCATGCCCATGATTACAAAGCCTTCCTCATTTTCAATACCATTCAAGGCAATCTCAATGATATGATCATTCCATTATTTCGTGCATTGCACATATTTGAGTAACGACATTTTAGTACCAAATTATTTTGGTTTCAATGTCTGTTGCTATTTTTTTTGCATCTGCACTTTTTTATGTATCGATTCTACGGAAATACTTTGTTCTTCCTTACCAGAAGATGTTTCTAAAGCATTATATTAAACATTTTTCTCTCATTAGCACAATCGTCTATGGAGATCTCGCTGTCACAACGGCATATCAATTCATCATCATGCGTAATAACAAGAACTACTTTCTTTTGATCTGCGGCTTCTCGCAGCACATCTGCAATTATCTTCATATTACCACCATCCAATCCGCTTGTAGGCTCATCAAAAATGAGTATCGTTCTGTCAGAAAGGATGCCGCAGGCAATCGCGAGCCGCTGCTTTTGACCGCCAGACAAAGAAGCCGGATGAACATCTTTATATCGATACAGACCTAAGCGCTTTAGAAGGCTTCTTGCTTTTTCCAGGTGTTCTTCTGAATGTTTCATATTTAGCAGTACTTCCTCCGAAACGCTGTTCGTAAAGAATTGCGTTCCCGTATCGTTGGAGCTAAACCAGGTTTGCTTCCGACGCTCACGAGCACTCAATTCTCTACCATCAACCACGACTTGTCCGCTTTCTTCTTTCCATAAACCAGACAAAACCAGGGCAAGGCTCGTTTTGCCAATGCCGTTATGACCGGTGATCGCCGTGATTTGTCCTGCAGGAGCAGAAAAATTGATATCACGAAAAATTTTAGTTTTTTTCCTTCTGCAGGATAGGCTTTTTACACATAATGCCGGGAACTGATCTGTATGCCTTGTGGGAATCAGAATATTTCTGTCCCCTTTTTCGGTGATTTCTCTTAACCCATATCTCTCTCTTTCTTCTGGTGATAGCTGCTCCATCTCGGCAGTATTTCGTTCCCACAAAACTCTGCCATCTCGAACATAAATAAAGCGGTCTGCAATTCCATGAAGCCATGATAACCGATGTTCCGCAATAATAATGGTATGGCCTTCAGCTTTTAACTGCTTGAATACTGCGGCTAATTGTTCAGATCCGGTTTTATCCAGATTTGATGTAGGCTCGTCACAAACATAAATATCGGGGCGAAGTGCATAAACCGAAGCAATCGCCACTCTCTGCTTTTCTCCGCTGGAAAGCACATCAAGATTCCGCGAGCGGAATCCATTCAAGCCGAACGAAACGATCGCATCATCCGTACGATCACGTATTTCCTCCGCTGAGAATCCATAGTTTTCACAGGCAAAAGCCGCTTCTCCGGCCAGTTCCGAAGAGAAAAACTGGCTCTTTGGATCTTGAAATACACTGCCGATCTGCCTTGCCACTGTATATTGCGGCATTTGTGTCAATGATTTTCCATTTATAGATATCGTCCCAGTCAGTGTTCCTGTGTAATAAGAAGGAGCGAGGGCATTTAAAAGTCGTGTGAGAGTGGTTTTTCCGCCGCCGGATGGTCCGGTAAACACTACGCACTCCCCCTCATTGACCATAAGATCGATCCCAGATACTCCTTCCGTACTGTTTAAATACCGGAAAGAAACATCTTTCATCCGTATCATGCACGCACACCTCCTATCCACAAAAACAGAAAAGTCACGACACTCCACAGGATCAGGCAGCTCCAATCCTTGATAGTCATATCTTTTTCATAATAGCTGCCCCGTTTGCCCGGGGCTTCTGCACCACGTGCCACAGCAGAAACAGAAAGCTGATCGGCAATTTGAAGACAGCGCAGCAGCAGAGGGACCAGTACATATTCGCAGGAAACCACAGGGTGTAACAGGAGTTGGCACGGAGCTGCAAGTCCCCTGTTACGCATAGAAAGCCATACACTTTTCAGCTCTGCTTTCATAGTGGGGAAAAAACGAAACATAACTAGTAATCCCAAAATACCGGCAGTCGGCATATGGATACGAGACATAAAAGCCGACAGTTCTCCAGGGGGTGTCGTGATCAAATCCCAGCCAACAATAAAAACGGCAAACAGGTTCCAGAACATCAGCACATAAAACTCTGAAAAAACAACCATATGAAGACCCTGATATCGGATCAAATACAGCAGTACCGCCATAGCAATATAAAACACGCCAAAAGACTTCAGTGCCCGCCAATTATGCTGAACCGAAAGATAAAGAAATCCGGTCAGTGCCAGGATGCAGGTCAGCACTGTATTGGATGTCATAGAAATACCGACTATGGCACAGCCTGATGCCCACAACTTAACCGGTACCGCAAAGTTCTTCCTCTGCATCAGAGCGCCCCAGCTTTCTTAAAATGCTTGTCCATAAGCCGTCCGCCTGTCAAACTCCCAATAAAACCGCAGATAGTTGTAAAAAGAATAATGAAGATCAGCCATCCCGGAGAAGAATAATACCGTACAAAAGAATCAATGTAGCTCTGTTCCATACCGCTGGAAAGAGCAAATTTCTCATAAGTATCCCAGAAAAACCAGAGCGGTAACAGGTTGACGCCATTATACAGTAAGCTGGCTATCGTCCATGCAGCCGTCATTTTCTTTTTAGATTCCCATCCGTTTTTCCATAAAATAGCTTCGCAGATAGCACCAATCACCATATAATAGGGCAATAGATACCAGTTCCCCATAATGAGAAAAACAATCCCCAAAATGGTCATGTAAACGAAGGAAACACCCCGTTGACGTACACGGCTGACCATGAGGAAATAGATCGGCGCACACAACAGCATAGTGAAACCGACCGACAGCACCATGCTCACAAAATCGTTCACCATGCACACCATATTAACGACAAGTTGAATAAGGATCAACAATACCGAGAGTAATACCGTTGTAATTACATCTTTTACTGTCCACTTTTTTGTCTGACTCATAATACTTTCCCTTTCTTTTTCATTTAATGTTCAACACTGATCTGCCAGCCAATGGCTTGTTTCCTAATATCAACGAAACGACGATAAAGGCCTTCTTGCTGCATAAGCGCCTGGTGAGTGCCTTGCTGGACGATGCATCCCTTGTCAAGCACAAGAATCTGATCGGCATTCCGGATGGTGGATAATCGATGAGCTATCATAAGAATGGTCTTATCTTTTGTCAATTCAGCGATCGCTTGTTGAAGTTCTCTCTCATTTTCCGGGTCTACACTTGCAGTTGCTTCATCCAAAATAACGATAGGCGCGTCTTTCAGGATCGCACGGGCAATAGAAATTCGCTGCCTTTCTCCACCTGAAAGGGATGCACCACCCTCGCCGACAAGTGTTTGATATCCCTCTGGCAGTTCTGAAATAAAATCATGACAGCAAGCTTTTTTTGCCGCTTTCACTACCATCTCATGTGTAGCATCAGAAGCACCAAATTTGATATTGTTTTCAATAGTATCCTCAAAAAGATAAACATTTTGAAACACTATCGAAAAGTTACGCAGCAAACTATCGCAGGTATATTCTTTCACATCATATCCTCCTATACGGATGTTTCCCTCCTGAACATCCCAAAAACGTGCGACAAGGCTGACAAGGGTCGTCTTGCCGGAACCGGAAGGCCCTACGAGTGCACAAGTTGTCCCTTCTGGGATCTTAACGCTTACATCTCGAATCACATTTTCCCCTCCATAAGAAAACGAAACATGTTCAAGCTCAATGTCAAAATGCTCTGGCATAATATCCGTTCCCTGTTCATCCAAAACCGGCATGTCCAAAACATTATCCAACCGGTCCAGAGAAGCTTCGATCACACGGGCAATAGAAGCCATACTGCCAAACATCTCCACACCGGAATAAATCATAAAACTTGATACCAGCAGAAGCAGACACTTCACCGATGTAATCTCTCCTCCTAATAGCAGATAAGGTGCAACGATCAGGATGGACGATCGCACCAGTTTAAAAACAGTCAGATAGATCCCTATTAAAGAAGAAAATACGCGTTCTAATCGTATATTCGCATCGGCACTTTCTTCTATGGCTGCATTCATGCCCTTTTCGGAAGTTTCGCCCAAACCAAAGGCTTTTACAACGCCCATACCCTGCACATATTCTAAAACACCGGTCACAAGGTTAACCTGGGCTTCCTGCCGTTTTGGAGATAATCGTTTTCCAGCTTTCTGTATTCCTACATAGATCAGTAAAGAAACGCCAAGCCCTATAAACGATAGAAGGCCAATATGCCACTCATAAGACAGCAGCCAGATCCCAATAACAATGGCATGAATAAATCCTCCGGCCACTTTTTCCAAAACTGTAACTGCGTTGTTTTCTATATCCTCCAGAGTGGTAGTCACGGCAGCCGCTATATCTCCAAGCCGATTGTCGCTAAAATAACCCATAGGAATGCGTTTCAAACGCTCACCTATTTCCAGTCTTTTATTTGCACACATAGAAAAACTTCCTATTGTCCGTTTCATACAGGATAGATTGCTAAAAACGATACGTCCTGCAATGCTTGCTAGCATAATGACAAAAGATTTCCATACTGTCGAAGCAGACATCAAGCCGCCATCCACTGTTGAAAACATCTCGGACAGGACAGTCAGGATCGCTATAATAGGCAGCATTTCAAAAATCGCATTCAATAAACTGAAAATAAAAGAAACAATTAAAGCGTTCCGTTCTTTCCCCGAAAAATCTAACAAGCGCCTAATCAGGTGAATCATACAAACACCTCCTCTCCCGTGTCTTTCGCACTGATATGTGACTTCCATAATCCACTGTAAAGTACGCTAGAGTGTAAAAGTTCTTGATGTGTTCCTTGTTCTGTTATACACCCTCGGTCCATCACCAGGATCTTTTCCGCACCTGTAATAGTTGAAAGACGGTGTGCGATCACAATCAGAGTTTTACCCTGTACCAGTTTATTAATAGAATCCTGGATAACGGCTTCATTTTCAGGATCAGTGAAAGCTGTTGCCTCATCCAATAGCACCACAGGACTGTTCTTCAAAACAGCTCTCGCGATTGCAATGCGTTGTCTTTCACCGCCTGATAAACTGCTCCCACTATCTCCAACCAATGTGTCATATCCATGTGGCAAGGAAGAAATAAATTCATGACAACTTGCCTGCTTCGCTGCGGCTACAATTTCTTCGTCTGTTGCCTCAGGTTTTCCTATGCGGATGTTTTCTTTTATAGTCAGGTGAAACAGAAAATTATCCTGCGACACATAGGCTACGATGTCCATCACCTGAGAAAGAGGAAGATTTCTTACATCGACGCCTCCTATCTGGACCGCACCACTGTCTGCTTCCCAAAAGGAAGCAATCAAACGGGCAACAGTAGACTTCCCCGAACCCGAAGGTCCAACGATCGCAGTAATTCCATTCGGTACTGCATCAAAACTGACATTGTGCAGTACTTCTACATCTCCATAGCCGAAACAAACATTTTTCAGGGAAATATGATGATTTTTAAGCTGCACATGACGACTTGGGCGGTTCAGTTCTGTTGTATTCAAAAGTATCGCTATCTCCTTCACGGTCGAATCTACCATAGCAAGACTATCTGTATATTGCAGCGCCTGAATCAAAGGATTCACAAGCCCCAACGCCAAAATAATACACGTTATAAGAGTTGGTGCTGTAATGCTTCCGCTCAGATATAAATAAGAACCTAATGGCAATACCCCCAGCAAACAGGAAGGCATGATGGAAACTCCAGCCACATAAAATCCGTTCGTTTGCTTGAACCATGTCGCCTTTGCTGCCTCATTCTCTTTCACGGCGATCGTATATTTCCCATAAGAAGCCGTACTCTGATTAAATGCCTTGATCACTTCAATGCCGTTTATGTACTCTACAATAGACGCATCCATATTTTTTCCTGCTGTCAGCACACGCTTATACCGCTTTTCGTAATCTGTCATCATTCCCATATAGCACATGAATCCGATGGGAATCGTTACAAGAGAGATTAAAGCAATGCGCCAGTCCAAAACAAAAAGATATACCAGCATGAATATTGGTATCAAGATGTTCGCTGTCAATTCAGGGATCATATGTGCCAATGGCAGTTCCAGCTTTTCGACTGTATCCACCAGCAACGTTTTGAACTTCCCAGAAGACTTGTCCATAATATATCCCATCGGGACACGGGACAATTTTTCCGTCAACCCGATACGGATATTTTTTAAGATCGTAAAAGCTGATTTATGACTGAGTATGGTGGAAGCAGTCCCCAGCCAAACATTTCCCAAATACCCTAATATAGCAACAAGCACCCATTCAGCGATAGAAACAAGATCGTGATTTTGCCCATAAATCCAGATCACGATTTGCGTAACAGCTAAATACGGAACAACACCGCAAATAGAACCGAGTATCGCAAGTACAACAGAAGCTATCATTTTCCCTTTGCATTGTGCTGCAAACTTCAGAATCCAGCTAAAGGTGTTGTTTTTTGTGTGTTCCATTTGTAACTCCTTTCTTATAAAGATGACCTCTCTGCAATTTAGTTAGATTATGCTAACCCATACCCTTAAAATTAAGGCTCAAACAAGCCTTAACAGACCGTTCCAGCCATGGTTAAAAAATGCAGCAAGCTCGTTTACATATTCAATAGCCCGTTCTCTGTCCATATCATGTGCTACCGTTTCAAAAACTGCGGTGAAATAAGCACTGGTAATCATATGGTGCAAATCATGACTTATGCTTCCTTCCAGCTTGCCAAGCTGGCGGAGTTTCTCATAATAAAATTCCGTTTGAGAGACTTCCAATTCTACTAAATCATGAATATAGTTTGCATATCCGGTTCCTTCAGAGCAACAGATCACCAGCTTGAAAGCATCAAAATTATCATAAATATAATTGATAAAATGATTCAGATAATCTGTAGACAGCTCTATGCTTTCAGTCGTTTTTTCTTCCGGGATCAAATCGAAATGTGCATCTTGCGCGGCCTTGAACTGATTCATAAGAGTATCAGCTGCATCTGATACAAGTGCATCAAAGAGCGCGACCTTATCTGGAAAATAGCGAAATACTGCCCCTGTTGTCAATCCTGCAGTTTTTGCAATATTACGAACTGATGCTTCGCTATATCCTTTTTTCAAAAATTCTGCTTTTGCTAATTCCAGCAGATGTTGCTTTGTCGCTTCACCTTTTTGCAACTTCTTACACCTCTCTTCTCAAAATAATAGCACTGCTATTTTTTATTATACACGAGAATTTCAATTTTTCAAGATAGAACTGTTATTTTTTATAAATTTCTGATCTGAAACATAATCGTCAAACCATGGCACATTGAAGTCGACCATTTTAAAACACCAACAGGCTATGGTCTCCGATCACGACACGGTACCTTGGACTGGCATATCCCGCAGCCGAAAATGTAATTCTTTTTATCAATATGTGACGGCCAGTATTTTGCCACTGATTCATCTTCATAATCAAGGCATCTTTGCTTATCATGGCCGTCCTTTGAAATTGCATCTACCGGGCATCTCTTTATACATGCGCCACACCTCCCATTCTGAAAATAAAGGCACCAGTCATATGGTCCCCGATCTCCGCGCGGAGTAACATCCATATCCGCTTCTACTATAATAGAGCTGATTCTGATTGCAATCCCTCGCTCCGAAATAAACCCGTCATTAAGCCCGAATGTACCCAGTCCGGCAGCATAAGCAGTATGCCTGTGCGACCACTTTGATGCAATCCCCAGATTTTCCGAATGTTCAAGAGCGAACTCTTTTCTGAGATCAAGCGATACCGATCTTATCCCCATTTCATCCAGTTTTCCTTCCAGTTTCCCCGAAAATTCATCCATCATAGGTTCCCATTCTCCCCGTGAAACCACCCAGTTATCGCATGGGAAGACCTTCGCATGATTCTGCATATTTTTTGTCTCTTCTGTTTGTGGGAATATCATACAAATCACACGAAGAGAAGAAGGATCTGTTCCCTGACCATATTTTAGTGCAAAAACCTCCGCCGGCAACCAATGAAATTCCCCAATATGCTCCTTCAAAAAATCATAATAGGGATCATCACCGGCAGCAACTCCAATCAGTGGTTTCTCAAACATGCAGACCTCTGGCTTCCCTAAAGTTTCAAAACTATTTGACTCCAAACCATCAAACACATTATAGATCTGTTCATAAATTTCCTGTGTCAACCCATTCATTATGTCAGAATATCCTTTCAGTATTCAATCTGTACGATTAGAGTCCATGATAGCATAGATGTTTGTGGTTTTCAATGTCACCTGCCAACAAATGCGTGCCTCGGGTAAATCAAACCAGTACTATGAGGTTCGTCGGTAACTATGCCCTGTGTGGACTTGCACCACAGACTGACGGCATGCCCGTCATACATAAAAAACCCTCTGAAACGTTGAAATTTCAAAGGGTTTTCGTTATCTTTGGTTGCGGGGATCATGCTAATCAAAAGGCTCTATCCATTGAAATCAATGCATTCTCAGCTTTCATTCAGCACCCCATGTCCAGCACATGTCCTTCAAATTTTTCCATTGCACTGTTATGCATACTGTCGAATACATCGGCATAGATATCCAGTGTCATATGTATGTCTTTATGTCCCAGCCACTTTTTTAATACCACCGGCGGAACATCCGCTTCTATGCACCTTGTTGCGAACGTATGTCTCAGAGCATGCTGTCCTCTGACACTGATCCCTGCTTTCTTACAGATACGGTGAAAGAAACAGTTCACCTGACTCGTTGTGATCAGATCATTCTTCAGATGATCGTAGAATACCAGTCCGAGCGGATTTCTCCGCTTTCTCTCCATAGCCTCCTGCAGAACAGGTTCCAAAGCTTTATTGATCGGAATATCTCTTATCCCGGCATCCGTTTTGGCACCTTCCTTGATAAACACCCTGTACTCCAGTCCCCTTGATACCGTGGATCGTACATGTATCAGTCCATTTTCAAAATCTATATTTTCCGGTTTCAATGCATTGATTTCTCCCATTCTCATCCCGCTGTACAACTCGATCAGAAGCTGCAGCTTGTACTCGTTGCGGTTTCGCGGGACCTTGAAATCTCTCAGAGCTTCCAGAAAGCGTGCCTGTTCCTCCTGTGTAAGACCTCTTACATCCTTAGGCTTTTTTGATGACTTCGGCCTTCGTATATCACTTGCATCCATCGGATTTCTCTCAACGACACCCTTTTCCACAGCCACTTTGAATGCTGCCGTGAGCTGCTGATATGTTTTCTTTATCACACTGTCCGAATACTTCGTCATGCTGCGAAGGAATGCTTTGATCTGCATTTCCGTGATGTCCACAATCGGCATTTTTCCGAACCCGGACCGCTCAAGCAATGCGATCCCTCCGAGATTTCTCGCATAACCCTGCTCGCCCACAAAATTCATCGCATAATCTTCTTCATATTTCCTTCTCAGAAGTTCCGGTATCGTTATGTCCGGATCAACGGCAGCGGCTCTTTTCTCCTGTTTTTCCAGAAATTCTTCTGCCCGCTGCAGACATTCATCCTTCGTCACACCTGAAAACGATTTGCTCTTTTTCTCACCGAATTCATCGATATAGAAAAAGCGGTAGTTATATTTCCCATTCACGATCCGGAATGTACCCGATCCATTTTCTTTCTTCTGTTTTTTCATCTGCTGTCGCCTCCTGTATTTTCTCTTCATATTTATTTGTAACGTCTGTAGCTGCTGTTAAAATAATACGGCACAGGGAGAATATCATCCACTGTGCCATTTTCCGATTCGCAGACTTGACTATGCTATGCCTCCATGCGCCAGTAACGTTCCTCTTTTTTCGTTCTCCTTCTGGAAAAATATTCGATCAGTGCGTGAGATTCCACGACTTTTCTTTTTCCGAAGTCCACTGCAGGGAATTCCGGATCTCCAAACAGCTTCAGGACCGTATGTCTGCTCCATCCCAGCATCTCCACCAGCTCCGCGATACCATAGAATCTCACCTCACTGGAAAGGCAGGAAGGTTTCTCTATCTTTGAAGTGTCTATCTTTTCATTTTTATCATCCACTTTCTTTCAGGCTGCAGTGCCTGTCGCTGTTTTCTTATCATCTCAAGGCTTGATGCCATATCTGTTCCTCCTTCCATCCTGCATGGATCCGTTTTATTTTGATACAGATTTCCTTCTGTGTCTGTATCGGATATCAGGCCTCTCCGCCGAATCACATGCATGCTTCACTTTTTTCATCAGATTTTCATTCAGCGTGCATCTATATTCGATCAGTTCACTTCTGTCAAATGTCCATCTCTGCTCCGCCAGCACCATACTCTTTTTCGGAAGTCCCTTTATCATCGGCAGCACCACATGATAGGATGCATCCTGCTTTTTCAGTATGCTCGTTATTGCTGCTCCGATATATGTAGTGGATAATCTGTTCAGGTGGTCGGACTGAGTGATCACCACCGGTCTTATTCCTTTCTGCAGGCTTCCTTTGCGATCTGAAAGATCCGCATAATATACATCTCCCCGTTTTACTGTTCTGTCTTTATCGATCATTCCATGCCTCCTCTATATGTACCTGATAAGTGTCCTTCTCATTTCCTGAAGTTCGCTTCTGAAATCCGACATCATCAGATCCATGCTCCTGCACACGTCCTCGACACATCTGTTTTCAAACAGGATCATCTCGATGATCCTGAGCTGTCTGTCCGTCAGATGTGACAATCCTTCTTGAAGGAACTCATCGCTCACCTTCCCGGTCCATCTCCGGCTTCCCTTTGTAAGAAAAGCCTTTTTCACATCAGACGCAGCTAAAAGGTTATCGATCATCCTTCCATAATCTTCATAAGCCTGATCGTACTCATTGTTCATCATTCTCCTCACTTTCCGTGAACACACAGATTTTCCCTGATATCCCGTGCAGAACTCCATGTAGAACGGTGCACCGGCAGAGACCCTGACGGCAGCACCGTTTACTATCATTTCTGGATCCTGCATTTGTCCACGACACCCCGGGATCATCGGGAAACATTCAGGCGACAATCAGCGAACATCGTCTCACGGGGATCTACCCCCTCTGTGGTTTTCACAGAGCCGCCCTCATTGCCTGCGGCGGCCGTGGCCGCTCGGACTGTGACTGGACGGGAGTATCATTATCCCTGCCGGAGGTCATTGCATCTGCAGGTTGCTGTCCTGCATTTCAGACGAAGACATTTCCGCTCGCCCCTGCGGGGGGTCCTGGCGCATCGTATCCATGCTCGCACCGGTCAGTAAGGTACCCGAATGAATGTGTATCCACTTTTCATACTCAAGAAGAAATTTCTCCTCTCATATAAGGTCCACGAAAAGTCCGAAAACTGAACATTCTCTACAAATTATTTTTTAAATTTTTCAAAGTCCTTTTTTTCAGGCTCCAGACGGCACGCTCTGTGAGGCCTCGTTTTTTCGCATACTCTTCCACAGAAACGCCTCCGATGATATGCTCTGCGAGAAGTTCTTTCTGCCTGTTTGTCAGTTTCGATGCGGCATCCTTCAGCCTTCTGTCTCCGTGGCAAAATGTCCTGCCGCCACATCTGATGAGGCACTTTGCGCCTTCCTCCAGTGCCCGCTCATCGATCTGCCAGCTGCTCTTGTCATCATTACAGTCCAGCCTGCTGTGTCTCCTTGTTTCCGTATGATCATTGCATCTTTCCTGCCGTTCGAGTTCCAGGATCACTTCTCCGATCTCCTGATCCGCTTCGATCTCCACGATATCTCCATTGATGAATCTATATGTGATTTTCATTCTGTAACCTCCGAATTCTGAATGTAGTGATATGACTTCTTCAAAATCCGCTGGTCACGGTCCTCTGATCCTCTTCATGAAAAGCTCTTTACCGATGCTGGCTCACATCAGTGATCCGGTAAAGAACTGAAAAAGGGTACAAAAAAAACCGGCAAAACATCATCCTGTTAAAGGATCACTAATGTTCTGCCAGGCTCCTGATGACGATTCTCAAATCCAGTCTCTGCAAACTCCCGGATACCATCCGGTGTCTCTGACGGCGACTCCCGAATATAACACTCCCGTGGTATCCTCATCTTATTCGATTTTCATTCTGATACATGCTCGTCTGTTTCCACAGCTGCATCAGCCTTACGTTCAGGCGCTGTACGTTGCAGTGATCTCCCTGAGCTGAAGGGATCCTGTCTGCAGCTTCACTTCGTATTTTCTCTTGCATTTCCTGCAGCATACTTCTGCACCGTCTGCTGTCCTTGCCTTGAAAAGCTCTGTGCCGCATTTCGGACACATCGCATAGGATTTTTCATCTTTTCTATCCAATTTCTTCCCTCCTCTGAACGGAATATCTCTGTACTGTCCGTATCACATCAGGTCATGTATGACCTTGACCGCCACGCCCTGTATCCGGCAGTCCGTCACGAAGATATCCTTCATCCGCGGGTTCTCCGGGTGGAGTCTTATCCTGTCACCTTCATGGAAAAAACGTTTCAATGTGGCTTCATCATCCACCAGTGCCACGACGATCTGCCCGTCCTCTGCAGTATTCTGTTCCCGGATCACCACCAGGTCCCCATCATCGATCCCGGCTTCTGTCATGGAACATCCGCTCGCTCGCAGGATGTAGAAGTTCCCCTGTCCGAACAGTGACTCCGGCAGGTTCACATATCCCTCGACATGCTGTTCCGCCAGATTCGGAATCCCGCATGCGATCCGCCCTATGACCGCTGCCCGTATCGTCCCGCGTTGTGATTTATTGATCTTCTCATTTCGGATCGTCTTTCCGTCGTAGCATATCATCCCGCGTTCATTCATCTCCATCAGATACCGGTAGACCGTCGTACTGCCGATCCCCACGCCATCCGCTATCACCCGGAGCGACGGCGATGAATTGTAATCAAGATGATACGCCTCCACAAAGTCCACGATCCTCTTCATTATCTCCGGATCCTTTGACCTCATGCTGCCTCCTTTCTATCCAGAACATTTTGTTCCTGTATTTGCATTGTAAACATATGTTCTTTTTTATGCAACAGGAAAATGGCTATAAAATAAAAAGAGGCGTTTTTTTGCCTCTTTTATGACGATCAAGTTTTCAGATCAAAATTTCCTTACCAACCTGGAATGACTCTCTTTTCCAAATAATCACAGTTCTCATCATTTTTTCTCCACCAAGTGTGATAAAATTTAATCTGTTCTTATTTTCATAAAATTCTCCACATAAAAATTATGATTTTCATCTGTGAGATACGAATTAATTTTACTTTGTTTCTGATAGATTTTCAATCTTGTTTCACTAACTTGACAGTGTCATGATATACAAAACAAATTGCACTTACAGGGTGAGTGTGTTAAAATTGATTCAGAAAATTCGACACGATTTTATTTCGGAAGAGAGGAAGGAGTTAAGATGAAAAAGAGAGTAGTATATATGCTGTTATGCTTCATGCTGTGCATGGCGTCAATACCGGCTGCGGCATTTGCAGACAGTAAGACACCGGCAGTGCCGGCTACGGAATGGAGCGGCTATGCTGCGACAGCATTTGCGGGCGGCAGCGGAACGGAGGCTGATCCATATCAGATCGAGACACCAGAACAGCTGGCAAAACTGGCAGCAGATATCAATACAGGAATTCCAGAACGGGATCACAGCAAAGAATATTTCAAGCTGACAAAAGATATCGACCTGTCAGCACACAGGTGGATACCGATCGGATCGGGATCGGCAAATGAATCTTTTCATGCATTTTCCGGATATTTTGACGGAAATGACAAAACGATTACAGGACTTCGCGTAGACGAAAGCGACGATCATTTCAGCGCAGGTCTGTTCGGGAATGTTACCGGATACGAAATCAAAAATCTGAAGATCAAAGATGCATATGTCAAAACAGAATCAGTAGGAAATAAGGTTGAAAATGCAGGCATACTTATCGGATCAGCAACTCAAGGATATGGCATGACGACCAGTGTAAAAGACTGTTCCGTGAGCGGTATCGTGAAAAGCGACAGTGCGCGTACCGGCGGCCTTGCTGGATATAACAGCTACGGTACTTATGAAAACTGCACAGCTGACGTAAAAGTAAAAGGTGCAGGTATAGCGGGAGGCTTTGTCGGTGAAGATTTTAAAGGAACATATAAAAACTGTACAGCGGAAGGCAATGTCAGCGGATCCTGGTCAGTTGGCGGCTTTGCAGGAGTTCTGTTCTTTAAGAGCAAAGCAGACCACTGTGCTGCCCAGGGAAAAGTCACTGCAAGCAACTGGAATGCTGGCGGTTTTGCAGGATATGTCGAAGAGGGTGTAACGATCAGCAACTGCGTTGCGGCCGGAGACGTTGAAAGCACAGTCGACGGATGGGAACCAAAAGTCGGCGGATTTGCAGGAACGGTCGATGGGCATAGTAAAGCAAATACTGTTTCAAACAGCCATGCAGCAGGAAAAGTGACGAGTGCAAGTAAAGATATCAAAGCAGGCGGCTTTGCAGGCGCTCTGGTAGAGACTAATAACTTTGCTTCATGCTCTTTCGATGTTGAAAAGAATGCAGCTCTCAAGGCAAAAGGTGGCACTGAAGCGGCAGAGATCGAAGGTGTTGAAGCGGCTTCAACTCAGAAAGTTAAAGCAAACGTCTGCAGAGACTACTACGGAAAACATGAGCTGAAGGAAGTCCCGGGAAAAGCTGCAAACTGTCTTGAAGACGGTGTTGAAACATACTGGATGTGCGACAACTGCAGAAGCATGTACTCGGATAAGGAACAGATGACGATGATCACGGAACCGGTGGTTATCAAGGCGACCGGCCATAAGTTCGGCGAGTGGAAAGTGATTAAGGAAGCGACTGCCTCAGAGAAAGGCGAAAAGCAGCGCACTTGCCAGGTATGCCAGTTCGTAGAAAAAGCTGAGATACCGGCAACAGGTGCACCTGTCAATGACAAGTCAGCTGCAACAGGCGACAGCAGCATGCCGATCCTTTACGGGATCCTGGCATTAGCAGCTCTCGCAGGAGCATGCGCAGTCATTGTGACTAGAAAGAAAAGGATGAACTAGATCGTAGAGCATGCATGGACGCCGGATCTGTGATCCTTTGGAACCATAGATCCAGAGCTGTGATAGGCGAAGAGGTTCTGTCAGTCCGGTGTCGACTGATGTGCAGGTGCATATGAATGAGAGGAAGATTTTATGAAGAAACGATTTACATTTATGAAGAAACGATTTACAGCAGTAGTGATGGGTCTGTTGCTTCTCATACTGCTGATACCTTCGACAGCATTTGCAGACAGCATACCTGCGATAGTGGGGGATCTCGATCTTACGTCAGGAAATCATGCGGACAAGACGCTGGCAAAAGACGGTTATGAATGGGATTCAGCCACGAACACTCTTACGATACAGGATCTGGCAGTTACAGGAAATATAATTCTTCCTAAGCAGGACTGTACGATCAATGTAAAGGGAGAATGCAGTGCGCAGAATGTAACAAGGAATGACAGCGGAGCAAACCAGGCAACTTTGGCGAAAGGTGTACAGGGCGCTTCTTTTAAAGGGCATTTTGATGTTGCCGGCAATCTGACATTTACAGATCTTACAGTGATTGAGTCTGCGATCTCCAACGGCAATGTTGGAGCTGAAAATGCAGTGTTGAAGCTTGAAAACAGTAATGTCACACTGACGCATTTATCGTGGATGACAAATGGCGGTATCGATCTTGTTAACAGCAGTCTGACGGTTGTAGACAACGGTACATTGGGCCAGTTCTGGACAGAAAAGATAACGATGGATGATGATTCTGTCATTGAGTCTTTCCACGCATTATCGAATTACGGCAATGTGGGAATGGAAGGATTTCGCTCCGTTCAGGATTATATTGCAATGCCTAAGGGCGGAAGTTTTGTAAACATAGGTGACAGACCTGTAACAATTGCCGATAAAAGTGGAATGGCAGTGAGCCACTTCATCCTCAAAGCGCCAGGTCAGTCCGCAGAAAAGTGTCAGATCGACCTCAAGGCTTCGCCGGCTGAAGGCGGAACGGTGAGCGGTGCAGGCGAATATGACTGCGACACTCGCGCTGCCGTGAAAGCTGAAGCGAACAAGGGCTATCATTTCGTACGCTGGGAAGACTGGCAGGGAAATATCGTAAGCAAGGACGCAGCATACAGCTTCACTGTGAAAGAAACAACGACACTGACTGCAGTCTTTGCAAAGGACGGCGTGACACCTGCGCAACCTGGCGGAACGGATCAGAACACAGACAAAGGTACAGCTCCTAAAACGGGAGACAACGCTCATCCGGTGATCTGGATCGCACTGCTTGCAGTGAGTGTACTGGGTATCGCAGCTGTAGCGGTATTTGGCAGAAAACACGCCTCACAGAAAAAGTAAACGCAGGATATGAACAGGAGCGGATCGTGATCGCCGGGAAGAATGTTCCGGCAGTGACACGATCGGATACAGCTTTGTAAAAGAGCCGGCGGTGCCGCACGGATCGTAATGATCGAGCAGGAGCCGCCGCTTTTTATATAATGAAACTTTGTTTGATCGGGGGATTATTTTGAATACGAAGATAGTGTAAAATAATTGAGGAGTTTCAAAAAAATAAAACAGAGATCGATTCCTTAATGGTAAAATAGATTTTCCAAAAACATACACGAAAGGAATGATCTCTATGAAACATATTATACAGCAAATCGCGCAAGAACTGGTAGAAAAAATCATCAAAAAAGCATATTCCGGAAAAATTTCTGATATCGATGCCCTGACAGAGGACATCCTGGCTGACTGCAAAACTTCTGCGGCAAGGGTCGTGGAAGCGATCCTCGCAGAGATGAATCGCCAGATCAGAAAGGATAAACAGGCTCGCAAAGAGCAGGGTCTTGTGATGAAGCAAAAGGATCGCCCGCGCATTCTTCTTACGAAGCTGGGCATGCTGCATATCGCCAGAGATTACTACTATGACAAGGTGAATGAGAGTCATGTATGCATCCTGGACAAGGTGGCCGGCATACCGGCATATGAGAGGATCACGGGAGGCATGAGTGCCCAGCTGGTGAGTCTGGCTACAGAGGTTTCCTATGCCAAAAGTGCGCAGTTCGGCGCCGCTGGTGCGATTAGCAGGCAAAGCGTGCGGAACAAGATCTTAAAACTGGGAGCATTGGAAAAAAGACCGGAACCGAAAGAAGAAAAACGCGCTGTAAAGGAACTGCATGTTTTCGCAGATGAAGATCACGTCCACCTTCAAAAGCCGAATAAAAGAAAAGGAAAAAAGAGCCGCAGTGTCCCGCTGGTCACCGTAACGGAAGGAGTAACAAGCAGGTGTGGACGCAGAGAAACGATACGGCCGATGCATTTTGAGGATGAAGACTTTGATACGAAAAGGCTCTGGAAAAGTGTAGAAGGATACATAGGAGCCGCATATGATCTGGAAGCACTCGAAGCAGTATATCTTCATGCAGACGGCGGACAGTGGATCAAAGGCGGACTGGAGAACTTTGCACAAAGAAAAATGGTGATGGACGGATACCATTTCGAGAAGGAACTGAAGGATCTGGGCAGACAGTTTCCGAGGGAAAATGTACAGCAAAGGCTCAGAAAAGCACTGAAGGATGATGACCGAAAAAAAGCAGATGAGATACTGCAAAGCCTTTGCATAATGTCAGATAAGGAAGTAGAAATGAAAAGCTTATCGAGGTTTGGAGTATATCTGATGGGACACTGGGATGCTATCAGACGGCGTGTCAGCGAAGGACTTCCGGGCAGCTGCACGGAGGGACAGGTGAGTCATATACTGTTGTAAATTCCGGACGGTGAAACCCATTTTCACGGGAAAATAGATCCACCGTCACGGAGGTTTTGAGCCACTGTCACGGAGAGAGCCACTCTCCAAGACAATGACTAGCAATATCAAATGTAAGCTATTGAGATACCATGAGAAGCGAGGGATTCCTCGATTTACTCCAAGTGATTCCACAGATACTGGTTTTTTGCTGTGAGGGCTCCTCCAACTCCCTTAGTGTCTCCTTCAGGATCATGTAATCAACTTCGAGCCTGCATCTTCGATTCTCAAGTTTGTACGGACAGTTATTCATGATCGCCAGCTCCTTTCCTCGAGACATTGAGCCCATGACGTTCTCTCATGGAGATGCGTCCAGAGATCATGACCTCATAGGAATTATGCACGATCCTGTCCATGATTGCATCCGAAATTGGACTGTCATTGTCCGGGTCCGGATTGATGCGCTCTCACAGCGGGATTCAATGATTTCAAGAAGGTCATATGCTTCCTGTGGGGCAAGTGTCCGGATCAGCCACTCATCAAGTATCAGCAGATCCGTCTTCTTGAAAGTCCTGATGGCTTTCTTGAAAGTTCCCAGACTTCTGGCAACACTTAACTCATCAAGAAGCTCCGGCATACGTATGTAACGCACTGACCTGAATTTCCTGCATGCGGCATTGCCTAAAGCACATGCGATGTAGGTTTTGCCATTGCATGCCGCACCTTCCAGTATGATGTGATGGTGATCATCGATAAACTGGCAGGTGGCGAAACGAGTGATCTCAGACTTGTTGAGTTTCCTGTCCGCATGGTACTCGATTTCTTCGATCGAAGCACTGGGTGCAGAAAAGCCGGCAGATTTGATCAGCCGTTTCAGTTTATTGTTGTGCCATCGGTTCCATTCGGCATCGACTAGAAGAGAAAATCTCTCTTCAAAATCGAGATCCTTGTAGAAAGATGGATCTTCAAGCTGTGTAATGAACTCGGAAGCCATTGCGGAGAATTTCATCTCTCTAAGGAGTTCAATGGTCGACTGACTACTCATCGTCATCATCCTCCTTCCTTGAGAAGTATGCTGCGCCACGCGTGATGCCGTGATGGCCATCACCGTTTCCGGATCTATGTGTAGCGGATTCCTTTGGGCTGTGATTGCCCTTCAGGACTGCCGTAAGGATCCTGATGCTAGGCTCCTTTGCATACTTCAGGATCTGCTCACAGGCCTTTTCCAATTTTGAAGCCCCATACTTCTCACCGAGTTTCATTAGGCTGGCGCAAAATTTGAAACCCTGTTCAGGCTCTTTGCCTGATTCTAGAAACATTCGCACTACTTCGGATGTATTCTGCCCGATGGACTGGGCCCATAGGGTAAAATCATCCGCATTGTATGATAGATATTTCCGGTGTGCTTGCGGCATATGTTCCGGGATCACGATCGGATCACGAAGCTGTGACTGCTGACGCTGGTGCAGAGCCACACGGCTGCCGCCAAAGAAAACTTCAACAATGCGCTTTGTCAGCCGGATGTCTACAGTCTTGCCGATTAGATCATATGAGACAGAATACTTGTTTTTTCCGTCAGAAATGAGATAATCAAGGGGAACCTTAGCAGTGGACCAGACTGCCGGTTCATACAGTTTCAAAGGAAGCTGCTTCATGAAATCGCGTTCTTCTTCGATGTATGCGCTATGGCGGTTTCCTTTCCGTTTTTTGAACGGAATGTGATTGAGCTCTTCGAGCTTTTCACTGACCGCCTGCTGCACTTCACTGATCGTGAAGAACTTTTGATTTCGAAGCGCTGCGATGATCCACGTAGAAACGAACTTTACAGTTCCTTCTGCTAGGCTCTTGTCTTTCGGGTGTTCTCCCCGAGCAGGGACGATCGCCGTGTCGTAGTATTCAGCGACTTCGTAATAGCTTTTGTTGATGATCGTTTCGTATCTGGTGTTGCTGGTCACTCCGGTCCGAAGGTTGTCCGGAATAAGCAGCCGGGTGACTTCACCAAAATATGAATACGCATGTACATGACATAACAGCCATGATTCGGACTTCATGTCCGGGCATACTTCAACATATGCATAACAGCTGCAAGGTAGTACTGCTACAAATATGTATGCGGACGATTCGCCATCCGCCTGATCATGGATCGGGATGGTCGCACCAGCCCAGTCCACCTGCATCACGTCACCGGGCTTATGCTTGATCCGCATGGTTGCTTTACTCAGCTTTGACCACTGACGATATTTTTCACAGAACTGTGTATACATGTACGGATTATCACCGTTTGCGTAGCATTCTGCGCAGTACTCACTCCAAAGAAGAGTGAGATTCACACCTTTCCTCGCAAGTTCTGCATGCATGTAAGCATAGTCAGGTTCCTTGTGATGTATGGCAGCACCATACAGATCCGGATGGAACAGTTTGGCGATAGCCTTATTCGTCACATTGTCATCGAGCGGCCATCTGATGCCAAGATCTTTGGACAGATATTGGACGTCGCGAACAGTATTGCGCGAACAATGGATG
>JABLTO010012272.1_pt1 | contig 21487 bp, 20 predicted proteins | sample 7160091 | NCBI WGS metagenome assembly JABLTO01 (sample SAMN14651225, study PRJNA627086) | human gut metagenome | isolation source: feces | host: Homo sapiens
CCCATAGAGTTTCTTTTGGCCCCGGAGGGGTCAATGTGGAGAGAAGTGAAAAAGCGTGAAGAAAAACGCAGCACTCCTGCGTTTTTTAGCTTTTTTACTTCTCGACCACCTCTTTGGGGTTCCCAGGGGGCGGACCCCCTGGGCCGGGCCTCCCGCGCTATCGGAAGTAGCGGGCACCTTTTCGGTTCCTTTTGGGTGTCCAAAAGGAACACCTATCGGCAGTAGCCCATTAAAAAGGGGCTCACCGCATGGTGGTGAGCCCCGCAAAAGCAGAAATCAAAAATTATTTTTTTCTCAGCCGATACCAGCAGTTGGCCGCAACATCAAACGTCCTGCTCACCGGCTCACTGGCCAGCAAACACACGCAGCCCAAAGCTTCCAACAGCACAAATACCACCGTGACCGGCAGCGGCTTTTCATGGGCGAGCTGGAAAAATCCCAATTCGCTGTAAAACGCAAAGATCGGCATGTGGAAAAGATACACCGCCAGCGTCTTTTTGCCCAGGGCCGCGAAGGCCTTACACCCGCCCAGCGCGGCGATCAGCGCCAGGCTGGTCACGATGCCGATGGCATAAAACCGCGCACGGTCGGGCAGGGCGTACCCCTCGCCGTAGGCAACATCGTTAAAAATCTTCGCACTTTCCCGCAGCTGGCCCTCTTGCAGCATCAGGCTGCGGAAATACAGCCCGTAGCACACCACCAGCGCCCCCGCCGGGGCCAGGCGCATAACCGGGCTGGCCGCAGCCAGGTCGTCCAGCCGGTCGATCTGCGGGCGGAACAGCACGCCAAACGCGTAAAACGGGTAGTAGGCAAACACGCGCACCAGCGTAAACGGCCAGTCGATGTTGCCGGCCCACAGCCCCAGTGCTGCCGCGCCCGCCAGCCCCAACAGGGCAAAGGGCAGGCCTTTATCGCGCAGGCGGGTCAGCAGCGGCAGAGTCAGATGCCAGAAAATCAGCGCGTACAGATACCACATGTGCCGCCACGGCAGCAAAAATGCCATCAGCAGCCCGCCGCTGGCGGCGAAATCCTCGCGCAGGACCACCGCGCGGAACACCAGCATCAGCGCCTGGCCCACCGCGTACAGCCACACCTGCTGGGTGATGAGCTTCCACAGGCTGAAATGCGCCACCAGGCCGCTGCAAATGCAAAACAGCGCCATATGGAACAGGTAAATGCAGATAAAAGTCGCCCCGATGGGCTTGAAATTGAAGCGGAACTGCTCCATAAAGTGCCCCAACACTACCAACAGGATGCCCAGACCTTTCATGATGTCAATATAATCGCGGCGAACGGTTTTATTGTTTGGCATAGAATCTCCTTAGGGTATAGTGTAATAAGAGGCTCCCCTTGAGGACAGACTCCCCCGATACGGGGGAGGTGGCACGAAGTGCCAGAAGGGGAACGCTCCCGCGTTAGCGGGTGAGGGGTGGCCCTCGTATAGAGCAAGCGCGTCTGGCAATACTCGGCTAAAGCAGCCACCCCTCAGTCAGCTTCGCTGACAACTCCCCTCGCAGGGGAGCCTCTTTTATTTTCTAATAACTTCCCCCGAGTCCACCTTGGCCATGGCTTCTACCTCGACACCGGCTTTGACGATACCGCCGGGGGCAATGTGTACGCCGCGGCCCAGGGTGGCATCGTGATCCACAATAGCCCCGCCGTTGACGATGCAGCCGACACCCAACCGCGCACCGGCCCCCACGTACGCCTGCGGCAAGATCACGCAGCCCGGCTCCAGCACGGCGCTGGGGCTGACCGCCGCCATATCGCTGATAAATACCGGCGTGTCGTACCCGGCCGCAGCCAGCTTTTGCAGCAGCTCCACGCGCAGGGCGTTGTCACCCAGGGCCACAAAGGCCGGGCGGCCCGGCTTCAGCAGCTTGGGGTCGGCGTAGTCGCGCAGGCCGCCCACGCAGCCGGGGGCGTTATCGTCCAAAAACTCGGCTTCGCCCCACCCCTCGGCCGAGAGCCAGTCCGCCAGCTGGCGGCCAAAGCCGCCCTTGCCCAAAATAAGCGGATGATTTTTGGTAATGCTGATCGAAATAAATGCCATACTTATCCCTCCTGTGCCGTTTCGGCGGTTTCGCCGTCCGGGGTCTCTACAACATTCGGGTCTGCGCTTTCCAGGCTGGTGCGTGGGTGCACGGCCAGCGGGTCAGGCAGGGTGCCCGTTTCCAACTGCTGCAATGCCTGCGGCACACCGGGGAAGAACCGCGCGATGCCAGTCCCGGCGCAGTGCAGGCCGTCAAAGAAATCGGTCTCTTCCAAGCCCTCAATGCAGGCGGGGTCGTAGCTGCCGTACAGCGGCACATTGTTTTGCGCGCAGTACTGGCGCAGCCAGTTTTCCACCTCAAAAAAGCCTTTGTGCAACTCGGGCTCGGTCAACAGGTAACCGTACAGGTAGGGGTGCCAAGGCGACAGCACCAAAATCACCGTCGTGCCCTGGTCTTTGGCGTAGTTCATAAAGGAGGTAAACGCCTGGATCTGGGTGTCGCTCATCGCGTCGAAGCCTTCCATATGCACGCTGTTAAAGCTCATGCAGGCTTCGGCGGCCAGCGTGCGGATCTGGTCGGCTGTCTGCGTTCTGAACGCCACATCGTACAAAACGCTGCCATCCGACCGTTTGATCGTCGTGGTCTGGTCGTAGGGATCGCCCTGCACGGGGTTGAACTCGATCGTGTTGCCCTCATCATCGGTGACGGTGGCCTGGCCGCGGTTCTTTATGTAGTAGTCGACGTTGCCCTGGAAGTACGCCGGGTCGGCCAGCGCTTTCCATAGCTCGACCTTGTCGGGCTCCTCGTAGTCGGTGGGGACGTTCAGCACCTTGGTCAAAAACTCGTTGTACAGGTCGGCGTCGGCGCGGGCGTCAAAGGCGGCCTCGCTGCCGTAGAACACCCATGGGTCGATGCTCCAAAGCAGCACCTTGGGCGTTTTGCCGTAGCTGACCATCTTGTAATAGCTGGTCATGTTATCGCGCACATCCGCGCCGGTGACGCCCATATTAAAAAAGGTATCCACGCCGGTATTTTCGCGGTTGAATTGCAGCACGCGGCTCGAACCAATGCCGATAGCCTCGGGGGCCTGCTCCACGTCCTGCGCGAACAATTGTACCACCTGGCGCTCGTCCATCTGCTCGAAGTTGGTCACATCGTACCCTTGCAGCATCAGATCAACGATGCGGCGGGGGGCCAGCGCGCCCTGGAACAGACCGCTGCGGTCGACATTATAGCTGAACGCCACCATAAACACAAGGATGGGCACCAGCAGCACCACACGGCTGGCGGTTTTTACGCCAAAGTAGATGCGGCGGGCCAACCCGCGCAAGAACCACACCAGTGGATTGCGGCGGCGTTTGCGGCGCTTTTTATTGGTTGCTTTTTTCGGTTTCGTCGCCGGAGCGGCGCTTTGTGCGCCGCGCTGGATCTTGACCGGCGGCGCGGGGATCGGGGTAGGGGATTTTGCCATAATGCACCGCCTTTCGTTAATATTGCTGGTAGATGAACGCCGACTGGCCGAAGGCGGCGAAGAAGAGGATCGCTGCCGCTGCCGCGTAATACAGCGTCCAGCGCAGCGGCCAGACCTGCTCGCGGATCCAGCGGGCTACGCTGCGGCCGTCATGCTCCACGGCAAACACCACAAAGGTGCCAAACAGCAGCACGACCGGCAGACGGCCGTCGATGCCGGAATCCAGCAGCAGCTGCTGCACCTGGTGCCAGCTGCCGGCAAGGCCGTTCCAGCCTTGCAGCATCGCGCCGTAGATGGCGAACGGGTCGGCATTATACAGCGCTGCAGCGAAGAATACAAGGGTGAAACAGAACAGCAGGTTGGTGATCGTCACCTGGCAGACGGTTTTCAGCCAGGCCTGCTGGTACAGCGGATTGAATTTTTCCATCCGCTTGCGGGCCTTGGCGGTCATGGCACCAAACGCGGCCAGAATGCCGCAGGCCAGGCCCCAGGCGAGATACCGCCAGTCTGCCCCATGCCACAGGCCGCTGCACAAAAAGACAATGACGATGTTTAAGTAATGCCGCCACGGCGCGCAGCGGCTGCCGCCCAGTGAGAAATAAACGTAATCGCGGAACCAGCCGGTCATCGAGATATGCCAGCGCCGCCAGAAATCGTTGAAGCTGCGGGCTTCAAACGGAGAGTCGAAGTTTTCGATGAGGTCGTAGCCCAGAATGCGCGCCGCGCCCAGTACGATATCGCAGCAGCCCGAAAAGTCCATGTACAGCTGCACTGCAAACAGTACGGTGGCTGCGGCCAGGTTGGGGCCGCTCATCTCCGACATATTGCCGTAAACGAAGGAAACGTACTGGCTGAGGTTGTCGGCAATCACCATTTTTTTGGTGTAGCCCCACAGCATGCGGAACGCGCCGCCCGCACAGCGGTTGTAGCTGAAGCGGCGGGTTTTCTTGATCTGCGGGCGCATCTGGGGGTAGCGCTCGATGGGGCCGGTGATGAGGGTGGGGAAGAAGCTAACGAACAACGCATAGTGCAGCGGGTTCGTTTCGACCTTGCAGCGTCGTTTATACACATCGATCGTGTAGCTCATCGCCGCAAAGGTGAAGTAGCTCAGGCCCAGCGGGGCCAACAGATTGTCCCGGTGGCTCATCACACTGCCAAGCGAATCGGCCAGCATGTTCCAGTATTTGTAGTAGATCAGGATGCCCACGCCGCCCAGTACCGATATCAGCAGTGCCAACACCCGCACGGGCTTTGCCCTGACTTTTCCAATGACCAGGCCGCATACCCAGCTGACCAGCGTAGCCCCCAGCAGCACGCCTACCAGCGGGCGGTTGACGGGGTCATAGCAGAAAAATCCATAACTGGCCGCCAGCAGGAAGTAGGGGCGCAGCACCCGCGGCAGCGCATAATGCACCAGCGCCACCGCCGCAAAAAAGGCGATAAACAACAGCGACGTGACCGCCATTGACTGATCCTCGCACAAAAAGGCAAGGATCTGCTCCCAAGTGATCGTCATAACCGCACTCTCTCTTTGCTATTTTTAACGTCTTATCGGTTCTTTTCTTCCAGGTCGCGGACGCGTTTTTCCAAAATGGCGTTGGCCTGGGTCAGCCGCTTGCACTTTTCGGCCAGCTGGGTAATGGCAATGCTCAGGGAAAGCAGCACCACCAAAACAAAGCAGAACATCAACAAAAATACCAGGTTGACTGGCATTTCGATCGACAAAATGTCCCGCAGTACGTAAATTACATAGGGGAACGCCGCCGCGATGACCAGCGCCACGGCCAGCAAAAGCCACAGCAGGCTGTACTTTACGCTCATCAGCCCACGCTTGAGCAGGGTAAAAATGATGCACAGCAGCACCAGCGCGCCCAGCACCATAAACAGTTGCAGTTCCGGGGTCATGCTTTGCCTCCTTTTACCTTGTGGATGGAAAAGCGGTCGATGATGAGCGCCAGCGAGACCTTGATCATATAGTAGGCGCTTTTAAAGCTGTGGATGCTCGACACGCCGCCCTGGCGCTCCCGCATGATGACGGGGGCTTCGCCGACCGAGAAGCCCGCCAGGCTGGCGGCAAGGATCGCTTCCGGCTCAGGGTAATCAATGGCGTAGTGACGTGCAAAATAAGCGGTCATTCTGGCATTGCAGGCGCGGAACCCGCTGGTGACATCCAGCACGCGCTTGCCGCACAGCAGATGGATCAGCCAGCTCAAAAAGCGGATGCCCACCCGGCGCATAAAGCTGGTCTGGAAGCCTTCTTTTTTAATAAAGCGGCTGCCAATGCACATATCGTAGGTACCATCCAGTACGGGCTGCACCACTTCCATCAGGTAGGCGGGGTCGTGCTGGCCGTCGCCGTCCATCTGGATGGTCACATCGTAGCCGTTGTGCACGGCATACTGGTATCCGCACTGCACACCGCCGCCAATGCCCAGATTGACCGGCAGATCCAAAAACGGGTAGTGGTGGGCGTGCAGAATGTCAGCGCTATGGTCGGTAGAGCAGTCATTGATGACAAGGAAGTCCACCTGCGGGCAGGTAGACTTTAAACGTTCCACCGTCGATACGATGTTTTCTTCCTCATTATAACAGGGGATCAGCACCAAAATTTTTGTATCCAAAAGGGGGTACCTCGTGTTTTCTTATTCTCCCCGCAGGGTAAAGCTTTCCAGGCGGCGCAGCAGTTCGGCGCGGCGGTAGTGGGCCTCGTAGTAGGCTTTGGATTTTGCGCCCAGTGCGGCGCGGTCGGCAGCAGGCATGCGGTACAGCGCCAGCAGGTTTTGGGTCAGCGCGGCCTGGTCGCAGGCGGGGCTGGCAAGGCCGCCGCCGCTTTCTTTTACGGCTTCGTACCCGGCGCCGTTCATGCTGGCAATGACCGGCTTGCCGGCGGCCATGTAACTGGCCAACTTGCCGGGCACGGTCAGCCCCAGATCCGGGGAATCAGACAGAGAAATCAGCAGCGCATCGGCGAGGGTTGTAAAACTCGGCACTTTTTCGGCGGGCACACTGCCGTAAAAGGTCACGGCGTCCCCGGCGTGCAGTTCTTCAGCCAGCGCTTGCAGGGCTTCGCGGCTCATACCGTCGCCCACCAGCAGGAGGTGCAGGTTTTCGGCCCCCGCGGCACGGGCGTCCAGCACGGCGCACAGCACCATGTCCAGGCTTTGCGCCGGGGTCATCGTGCCGGTGAACACCAGATTGAACCGCCCGGCAAAGCGGGCCTGCAAATCCGGGTCAAGGCAGGGGACAGCATAAAAATCCTCGCAGTACTGCGAAATAACGGCCACATCCTTTTCCGGCTTGCTGGTGCGGGCGATCAGCCGCTTTTGCAGCGGTTCGCTCATGGCGATCAAGCGGTCGGCACGTTTATACAGGCTGTCGCTGACCGTCTGAGCCACCCAGCGCATAAAATGATTTTTGACAGGAAGCACACTGTACAGATTTTCGGGCCAGAGGTCCAGCACATAGTTGGTAAAGGGGATTTTGTGCTTTTTGGCGTATTTTATGGCTGGCCAGCACATCAGTACCGGGCTGGTATTGAAGCAGAACACCGCGTCGTATCCGCCGGGCAGGCGTTTCAGCGCTGCGGCGGCGTAAAGCGGCCAACTGACGTAGTTTAAAAAAATCGTCTTGCCGGTGTTGCCCTTGCGGGGGATCTCCCGCGCGCGGAAAATCTGCGCACCTTTGTAGGTTTCGGAAAAGGGGCCGTTCTCGCTGTAGCCGGGAAACCACTCGCCCTTGGGATAGTTGGGCAGGCCGCAGAGCACATCCACGTCCAGCCCATCCTGCACAAAGCCCTCGACAATATCATTGATCCGGAAATTTTCCGGCCAAAAATGCTGGGTCACAACCAAAATTCGCATAGGTATGTCGTTCCAATCTTAATTCTTCCGCCACACCATCTTATTGACCACGCCGGTGTAGCTTTGGATGATCTTGACCACCTTCGTGGAGACATCCTCGGTGTAATAGGGCACGGGGATGCCGTTATCGCCGTTGGCGTTCATCGCAACGGCGGTCTCGACGGCCTGCTCGACACCGCCCGCGCGGATACCGGCCAGCACAAAGCAGCCCTTGTCCAAGGCTTCGGGGCGCTCGGTCGAGGTGCGGATGCAGACAGCAGGGAACGGGTGCCCCACGCTGGTAAAGAAGCTGGATTCCTCCGGCAGCGTACCGGAATCCGAGATGACCGCGAACGCGTTCATCTGCAAGTGGTTGTAATCGTGGAAGCCGAGGGGCTCGTGCAGCTTAACGCGCTCGTCCAGCTGGAAGCCCATGGCGTCCAGCCGCTTTTTGCTGCGCGGGTGGCAGCTGTACAAGATCGGCATGTCGTAGGTTTCGGCCAGATGATTGATGGAAGTGAACAAGTCGATAAAATTCTGCTCTGTGTCGATGTTTTCCTCGCGGTGGGCGGAAAGCAGCATGTATTTCTGCGGCTCCAGTCCCAAACGTTCCAGCACATCGCTGGCTTCGATCTTGGCAAGGTTCGCGTGCAGCACTTCGGCCATCGGGGAACCAGTGACGAAGGTGCGCTCTTTAGCGGTGCCCTCGGCGTTCAGGTAGCGGCGGGCATGCTCGGAATAGCACATGTTAACGTCAGAAATATGGTCGACGATGCGGCGGTTGGTCTCCTCGGGCAAGCACTCATCAAAGCAGCGGTTGCCAGCCTCCATGTGGAAGATGGGGATGTGGAGCCGCTTGGCCGCAATGGCCGACAGGCAGCTGTTGGTGTCGCCCAAAATCAGCAGCGCGTCGGGCTTCTGCTCAACCATCAGGGCGTAGGATTTTGCAATAATGTTGCCGATGGTCTCGCCCAGATCCTTGCCGACGGCGTCGAGGTAAAAATCCGGCGCACGCAGGCCGAGGTCCTCAAAAAAGACTTGGTTCAGGTTATAATCGTAGTTCTGGCCGGTGTGGACCAGGATCTGGTCAAAATACACGTCGCATTTCTTGATAACGGCCGACAACCGGATGATCTCCGGCCGCGTACCGATGATGGTCATGAGTTTGAGTTTGTTCATGGATAATTTTCTCCTTAAACCGGCAATCCAAACGTATCCGGTTTCGCCGGGTCAAACGGTTCGTTGGCCCACATCAGGGTGATAAGGTCCTCGGTGTCGCTCAGGTTGATGATATTATGCGTATACCCCGGCAGCATCTGCACAGCCGTGGGCTCGTCGCCGCTGACGGTAAATTCCAGCACTTCGTCGCTGTCTACGCGGCGCTCCTGGATCAGCGCGCGGCCTGCCACCACAATGAAAAACTCCCACTTGGTGTTGTGCCAGTGCTGGCCCTTGGTAATGCCGGGCTTCGAGATATTCACGCTGAACTGGCCGCAGTTTTCGGTTTTCAGCAGTTCGGTAAAGCTGCCGCGCGCGTCCGCATTGACTTTCAAGGGGAACGCGGCTTTTTCTTTCGGCAGATAGGAAAGATAGGTCGAGTACAGCTTTTTGGCAAAGCTGCCTGCCGGGATGGCTGGCACCACCAAAGTGCGCGGCTGGTCGTGGAATTTTTGCAGCAGATCCACGATTTCACCTAAGCTGACCTTGTGCGTCACCGGTGCGGCGCAGTAGCGGCCCTGCGCCGAGAAAACCGGCGTCAGGCCGTCATAATCGCAGTGGTGGGGGCGGCTTTCCAGCGCGTCGAGCATCTCCTCGATCAGATCGTCAATGTACAGCAGTTCCAGTTCGGTGGCGCGGTCATTGACCATGATGGGCAGATCGTGCGCCGTGTTGTAGCAAAACGTCGCTACAGCACTGTTATAGTTAGGGCGGCACCATTTGCCAAACAGGTTCGGGAAGCGGTAGACCAGCACCGGCGCGCCAGTCTTTTTGCTGTAATCAAAAAACAGTTCTTCGCCCGCCAGCTTGCTTTTTCCGTAGTCGCTCTGGCCATAGCGGCCGATCAGCGTGGCCTGGATGCTGCTGGACAGCATGACCGGGCAGGTGTTGCCGTGGCGTTTCAGCGTATCCAGCAGGGTAGAGGCAAAGCCGAAGTTGCCCTGCATGAACTCGGCCTCGTTTTTGGGACGGTTGACGCCCGCAAGGTTAAAGACAAAGTCTGCCTTGGCGCAGTATTCGTCCAGCAGGGTCGGGTCGGTGTCAAGGTCGTACTCGTAAATCTCGTCCACAGTCAGGGCGGGGCGGGTGCGGTTTTTTCCGTCCCGCAGGTTTTTCAGGTTCTCGCACAGGTTGCGCCCTACAAAGCCTTTGGCGCCGGTGACAAGAATTTTCATGCCTTGCCTTCCTCTTTCAGCATTTCCTGGATGTACTCAGTCGTCTTGATCTTGGCGATGGTCTCCTCGACGTTCAGGCGGCGGGTGTTGTGGCTGGTGTAGTCCTCGTCGGCCTGGGTGTGTACCTGGCCCTTGACGAAGAACTTATCGTAGTTCAGGTCGCGGTTATCGGCGGCAACACGATAATAATTGCCCATATCCTCACTGCGCATCCGCTCTTCCTTGGTCATAAGAGTCTCGTACAGCTTTTCGCCGTGGCGGGTGCCGATGATGTTCGTGCCTGTATCGCCGAACAGGGTCTGCACGGCTTTGGCCAGGTCGCCGATGGTGGAAGCGTCGCTCTTCTGGATGAAGAGGTCGCCGGGGTTGGCATGCTCAAACGCAAACATGACCAGGTCAACGGCTTCGTCGAGGTTCATCAAGAAACGGGTCATGTTGGGGTCGGTGATGGTGATGGGGTTGCCGGCCTTGATCTGCTCCACAAACAGGGGGATAACGCTGCCGCGGCTGCACATGACGTTGCCGTAGCGGGTGCAGCAGATGACGGGGCCGCCGCGCTGGGCCGACACACGGGCGTTGGCGGTGATGACATGCTCCATCATAGCCTTGGAGATGCCCATTGCGTTGATGGGATAAGCGGCTTTGTCGGTAGACAGGCAGACGACGCGCTCGACGCCGGCCTCGATAGCGGCATGCAGCATATTGTCGGTGCCCTCAATGTTGGTGCGCACGGCTTCCATCGGGAAGAACTCGCAGGACGGGACCTGCTTCAGCGCAGCAGCGTGGAAAATAAAGTTGACACCGGGCATTACATCGCGGATGGACTGCGGGTTGCGCACATCGCCGATGTAGAACTTGACCTTTTCGGCGTAGGCAGGGTACTTGGCTTGCAGTTCGTGGCGCATATCGTCCTGCTTTTTCTCGTCGCGGGAGAAAATGCGGATCTCTCCGATATCGGTGGTCAAAAAATGCTTGAGCACCGTATTGCCAAAGCTGCCCGTCCCGCCGGTGATCAAGAGGGTCTTGCCTTTAAAAATCGTGTCTGCCATGATGGCCTCCTTATAGTTCAGCGCCGCCGGGCGCAGATATCCTTTATAATCTTTCTTATTGTATCATAAAATGACAGGTTTGAAAAGAGGGAACCGCCCCACTTGCAGGATTTGGTATTTGTGTTATACTAACTATAGACACGGCTGCCAAAAATGGACCATAAGGATTTGCCGGATGTTTTCCCTGCGGGGGTGGGCACATGACCTTCCCTCGCCGTAGGGGCGGATTCCATATCCGCCCGTGGAGCCCCGCCGCAACGCAGCCCCCACAGATATGGCAGCTATTATATAATAAGGTAAGAAAGGACAATCACCATGCGCGCTTATGAACGTCTTTTGAATTATGTCAAGGTCTGGACGACCTCGGACCCCGAGAGCGGCACCCATCCCAGCACGATGCGCCAGTTTGACCTGGCCCATCAGCTGGTGCAGGAGCTAAAAGACCTCGGCCTGGCCGATGCCCGTGTGGACGAACACTGCTATGTCTACGCCACGCTGCCCGCCACCCCGGGGCAGGAGAGCGCCAAGCCCCTGGGCTTCATCTCCCACATGGACACCACCGACGACGCCAGCGGCGAGAATGTCAACCCGCAGATCCACCCCAACTACGCCGGCGGCAAGGTCGTGCTGCCCGCCACCGGCACGGTGCTGGACCCCGCTGTTTTCCCGTTTTTGACCGAAATGAAGGGCCAGACCCTGATCACCACCGACGGTTCGACCCTGCTGGGTGCCGACGACAAGGCCGGTGTGGCCGAGATCATGACGATGCTTGAGCGCATCATCGCCGAAAAACGCCCCCACGGCAAGCTGTGCATCGGCTTTACCCCCGACGAGGAGATCGGCGAGGGTGCCAGCCTGTTTGATGTGCCCGGCTTCGGCGCGGCCTACGCCTACACCGTCGACGGCGAGGATGCCGGTGAGATCAGCTACGAGAACTTCAACGCCGCCGCGGCCGTTGTGACCGTGCACGGTTTCAGCGTCCATCCCGGCAGCGCCAAAAACACGATGATCAACGCCCAGAACGTGGCCATGGAGTTCCACGCCGCACTGCCCGCTTTTGCCCGCCCCGAGCATACCGAGGGCCGCGAGGGCTTCTTCCACCTGACGAGCATGGTGGGCGACGTGACCACCGCCAAGCTGGGCTACATCGTGCGTGACCACGACGCCGCCAAGTTTGCCGCCCGCAAGGCCCAGATGGAGCACATCGCCGCCTGCCTGAACGACCGCTACGGCGCAGGCACCGTCGAACTGGACATCCACGACAGCTACTACAACATGCTGGAAAAGATCCAGCCGCACTTCCATCTGGTCGAGAACGCCCGCAAGGCCATCCGCGCCGCCGGGCTGGAGCCCATCGAAACGCCGGTACGCGGCGGCACCGATGGCGCAACGCTGAGCTATATGGGCCTGCCCTGCCCGAACCTGGGCACCGGCGGTTTCAACTTCCACGGCCCCTGCGAGTGCATCACCGCCGAGAAAATGGACCAGTGCACCGAAATTTTGCTGAATTTGGTGGATTTGTATAAGTAAGAACCAAAAGGCCCCCTCTGCGAGGGGGCTCCCGCGCAAGCGGGTGGGGGAGAGAGCCTTGCTATACGGTAAACATTTCGGATAACCGCAAGTCTCTCTCCCTCCGCCCCTTCGTGGCACCTCCCTCGCAGAGGGAGGCTTTATTTCTCCCCACCTGCCGTTTTGTGCAAACCGCACAGAGCGCGGGCGGGGGATTTTTTGTGTAAAAAGCCTATAACATTTCCCGGGAAATTGTGGTATAATTGTAATGAAAACACATAGTATCGAAACTTTACAAGGAGGTCAATTATGTTTCAACCGGGAGATATTGTCAGTTACGGCACAAATGGCGTCTGCACCATTACCGAGAAAAAGCGTATCCGGCTGGCGGGGCAGCCCTGCGACTGCTTTATTTTAAAGCCGGTCTATGACAGCAGCATGACCATCTGTGTGCCCTGCACAAGCCAGGTGCTGCTGGACCGCATGCGCGCCCTGCCCACCAAAGAAGAACTGCTGGCAATGCTCCACGAGCCTGCCCCCACGCACGAGCCGGACGCCGACGCCCGCAGGGAGCTGTACCGCCAAGCGCTGCAAAGCGGCGACCGCCGCCGTCTTTTGCGGATGGTGCGGGACATCCACGCCCAGCACCAGGCCCGCAAAGCGCAGGGCAAGGGGCTTTCGGCCTTTGATGACCGCGCTTTGCGCGAGGCGCAAAACTTATTGCACAGTGAGTTTGCATACATTTTAGGCATTGAACCCAACGCCGTCCCCGCATTTATTGCGGGGGAGTTGGGAGAATAAAAATACGCCCGAATCATACGGTTCGGGCGCGTTTTTATGTTGTGCATCCGGGCAGGGGATGCCTTGAGGGATTCGCAGGGGAGCGTTCCATATGCTCCCACGGACGAGCAATGCTCGCCCCTGCAATTTGTCACTTCATCTTGCCAACATATACAAGATACGAATACAAGTAGATCCACGCCGAACCGCCGCATACGGCGCCGAGCAGCAGAATCAGTGTGCCGGTGTCGCCCAGCAGGCTGCCCAAAAAGGCCACCACGATCAGCGCAATACCCATCACAATAAAGGTGATACCGCCCATGCGCTGGGTGCGCTGCCAGTTGTGTTCATCGTTCAGCGCCCAGGGGGTGCGGCAGCCAAACGTGTAATTCTGCTTGATGTTGGGCATAAAATTGCCCAGAATAACGAACATTACGCCGATGCCGCCGCACACCACGATACTGATCATGTTGCTGCTGCTGGGCAGCACATCAAACACAGTCAGCTCGGTCAGCCAGGTCATACCGCACATAAACAGCACAAACAGCGTGATAAAAATGTTCCACACCTTGCCAAAGCGCTCAAAATTCTGGTGCTTGGGGTCAACGCGGCGCACCACTTCCATAAAGAGCAGAAAAACAAGCGGCAGCACGCAGAAGATCAGGTTGCTCTGTTTACTGCTCCAGCCGTTCACTTCGCCGCTTGCACCCCAGTGGGTGGGCACGGTATCCGGCAGGGTAGGGTAGACGGCCAGGTGGCCGACCATATTCACCACACAAACCGCCAGCAGCACCCAAAACAGGGGGCCTAATTTAAGTTTTTTCATCGTCAGTTCCTCCTTTTACAAAACCACAATCGTAAAACCATTTCATCAATTCCTGAAACACGGTCAGGTTCAGGCTGTATACAATGTTTTGGCCGCTGCGCTCATCGCTGACCAGGTCCGCCGCCTTTAAAATGTTCAGGTGGTGGCTGACGGACGGCTTGGTCATATCAAACTGCGCTGCGATCTCCCCGGCTGTCAGGTTGCCCTGGGCCAGCAGCTCTAAAATGCGCCGCCGGGTCGGGTCCGCCAGGGCCTTGAATGCGTCACTCAAAGTTCCGGGTTCCTCCTTTCGTTCGATTTTTGCGGGCCGCTGCCCTATCTGCCCGCTATGGATACGGTTTTATTAGATATTTAGATGTTTATCTAAATATCTATCTGTAGAATACCACGACGCCGCACCCTTGTCAATAGGGGAGAGATAAAAAACTGCCCCCAACATCCCAAAGGACGCCGGGGGCAGTGGTTTACGCAGGTTTATTCGTACTTGACGTTGTCGATCAGGTTCTGCATCACTTCACTTTGCAGAACGTTCATCTTAATGTAGTTCTCACCGTAGGAGGAAATGTAGGCGCTGGGGTCGGTGGAGCCGTAGAACTTGCCAAAATCCTGGTTCATCAGGGCGGTGTCGCAGACAAGGCCCTGTTTCTCAGCGATGGCCTGCATCAGCAAGGCCTGCTCGGCGATGGTGTTCAGGCTGCCCTGGATATCCTCGACATAGGCGTCGACGCTGTCATAGCTGGTGCCGAGCATGCCGCTTTGCAGCAGAGCAGTCATCGTGGTGCCATAGCTCTTGGCGTAGGTGTACACACGGTACAGCACAACATCGCGGTAGTAGTCCAGCACGTCCTGGGGCAGCTCCTTGGCAAAGCTGACCTTGTCATGCAGGGCGCTGTACACGGTGCTGGCCTGCTGGTCGTAGAGCATCGTGTTCTTGACGAAGCTGTTCAGCTCGTCGATGGTGTTCAGATTCATCGTCTCGCCCAGATTGCTGGCGACCCAGTCATCGGTCAGGTCAGGGTTCTTGGACTCTTTGATGTAGTTCAGCGTGGTCTTGAACACAGCTTCCTTGCCGTTGAGGTCCTCGTTGCCGTAATCCTCGGGGAAGGTGACGGTCACGTCAAAGGTCTCACCGGGCATATGGCCGACGATCTGATCCTCGAAATCGTCGATGTAGCTGTGGCTGCCCAGGGTCAGGTCAGCGCCGTTGCCCTGGGTGTTGCCGCCGTCAAACTCCACGCCGTCGATGGAGCCGACATAGTCGATGTTGACGGTGTCGCCGTCCGCAGCGGCGCGGTCGGTGACCTGCTCGTCGGTGGCGTAGTTGGACAGGACGTTCTGGTCGATGTAGCTGCTGATGTCCTCGTCCGTGACTTTGCCCAGGTCAGCGTCAATGGTGATATCGGCGTAATCGTCGGGCAGGGTGACGTAATCCAGTGCGGTGACGTCCTTCAGGTAGCCGTTGTCGTCGTACGCCTGGGAAAAGCTGAAGTCGGCCAGGTAGTCGTAGGCAGTCTCGTCCACTTCGGCAGTTTCCTCCGTGGTAGAGGACTCGGCGGTTTCTTCGGTTGCGGCGGACTCGGCAGTGGCCTCGCCGGAAGCAGCGCTGCTGCAGCCCGCCAAAGCAGCGGTCATGCCCAGGGCCAGCACAGCCGCCAGGGCACGGTTCATAGTAGAAAGTTTCATGGGATTCTCCTGTTTCTTAAAATTGCATACCATTTTATTATACACGCATTTTGCCAAAAGTACAGCGCAAACAATGAAAAAGGTGTGAAATCTGGGCAAAGCGTGGTATAATAAAACAAGTTTGTGTTACAAAAAGGAGAAACCATGGATAAAACCAAAATTGCCCGCATCAATGCGCTGGCGAAAAAAGCAAAGACCATCGGCCTGACCGCGCGCGAGACCGCCGAACGCGACGCCCTGCGCAAAGAATACCTGGCCGAGATGCGCGCCTCGTTCAAGGCGCAGCTGGATTCTACCTACGTGCAGACCGCTGACGGCGCAAAGATCCCCTACGCCGAGTACGCCCGCACCGCCAAGGAAGCCGCCGATGACAAAAAATGACGCTTCCATTCTGCATGTCAAAACATAAAAATCCCTATGGAAATCCACAAAACAGTATGTTATAATAAAAGAACGGCAGCGGATCCCGGATGTTCCGGAGAAGGCTGAAATGCCTATTACGAATTTTACGAAAGAGGTAAAAACGTATGCTTACTGCAATCACCGGTATCAACTGGGGCGACGAGGGAAAGGGCCGCATGGTCGACCTGCTCAGCCAGGATTATGACATTGTTGCCCGCTATCAGGGCGGCGACAACGCCGGCCACACCGTCAAGAACGAGCGCGGCAAATTCATCCTGAACCTGATTCCTTCCGGCATCCTGCGTCCGGACGTCGTCTGCGTTATGGGCGGCGGCATGGTCATCGACCCTGAGCATCTCGAGAAAGAGATCGCGTCCCTGACCGAGAAGGGCATCAAGATCAGCCCGAAGAACCTGAAAATCTCTGACCGCGCCACCATCACCATGCCTTTCCACGTGGCACAGGATGGCCTGGAGGAAGAGCGCCTGTCCAAAACCGGCGCACAGTTCGGCTCCACTAAGCGCGGCATCGCCTACAGCTACGGCGACAAATACATGAAAAAGACCCTGCGCATGGGTGATTTGGTCCACATGGACGCTGGCGTCAAGAAGCGCCTGGAGACCATCGTTGAGTCCAAGAACCTGACCATGGTTTCCATCTACGGCCAGCAGCCCGTCAGCGTCGAGGAAATGTGGGCCTGGTGCGAGAAATACTCCAAGCTGTTTGCCCCCTACATCTGCGATGTCGGCCAGTATCTGGCCGAGGCTGACGAAGCCGGCAAGAAGATCATGTTCGAGGCCCAGTTGGGTGCGCTGCGTGATATCGACTTCGGCATCTACCCCTACACCTCTTCTTCCAACACCGTGTCTGCCTATGCTCCCATCGGCGCAGGCATCCCGGGCCACAAGCTCAACCTCTCCATCGGCATCATGAAGGCGTATTCTTCCTGTGTCGGCGAGGGTCCCTTCACCACCGAGCTGGCCATGACCGAGGAAGAGAAGCACGTTCTGCGTGAGCATGGCCACGAGTACGGCGCTGCCACCGGTCGTCCCCGCCGCGTAGGCCCATTTGACGCTGTTGCCAGCCGCTACGGCGTGCAGTGCCAGGGCTGCGATGCACTGGCCCTGACCCTGCTGGACGTGCTGGACTACATGGAGGAAGTGCCCATCGTCACCGCGTACCGCCTGACCGATGGCAGCACCACCACCCGTTTCCCGATGGGCAAGACGTTGGACGATGCCCAGCCTGTTGTTGAAAAAGTCCCCGGCTGGCATTGCGACATCACCGGCGTGCGCAAGTTCGAGGATCTGCCCGTTGAGGCCCAGAACTACGTCACCCGCCTGGAAGAGCTGGTCGGCTGCAAGATCAAGTATATCTCCGTCGGCCCCGACCGCGACGCCTGCATTGTAAGAGAGTAAGCACAACCAGTAAAGGCTCCCTCTCAGAAGGCGCCGTATCTCAAAACTAACCATCTAACAAAACGGCAGACCCAACGGTCTGCCGTTTTGTAAAATACGGAAAGTGAGTTTCCCATGATCCAACTGCTGATCCGCACCTTTATCAAGAACGCGGACAACACGGCCAGCCGCACGGTGCGCACGGCCTACGGCAACCTGGCGTGCCTGGTCAGCGTGGTATGCAACCTGCTGCTGTTTGCGGGTAAAGCCACCGTAGGTACGCTGTTTGGCAGCGTGTCCATCACGGCAGACGGCTTAAACAACCTGTCGGACGCCAGCTCCAACATCGTCAGCCTGATTGGCTTCAAGCTCGGCTCCCGCCCGGCTGATTCCGAGCATCCCTACGGCCACGCGCGGTATGAATATCTCGCCGGGCTGGCGGTTTCGGTGATGATTTTGGTCATTGGCGTTGAGCTGTTCAAGGAAAGCTTCGCCAAAATACTGGCCCCCACACCGGTCAGCTTCGGCTGGCTGACGGTCGCCGTGCTCGTGGCATCCATCCTCGTCAAGCTCTGGATGAGCCGTCTCAACCGCACGATCGGCCAGCGCATCGACTCGGACACGCTGCTTGCCACCGCCGCCGATGCCCGCAACGATGTCATCACCACCAGTGTCGTGCTGGTCGCCGCCGTGCTGACCCAGCTGACCGGCTTTGCCCGGCTCGATGGACTCATGGGCATCGGTGTATCGCTGTTTATTCTCTACAGCGGCGCGATGCTCGTCAAAGACACGATCGACCCGCTGCTGGGTTCGGCGCCCGACCCGGACCTTGTCAAACACATCGAGGAAAAAGCCCTGAGCTACCCCGGCGTGCTGGGCGTGCATGATCTGATGGTCCACGACTACGGCCCCGGCAACCGGCTGGTCAGCTTCCATGTGGAGATGGACGCCAGCGCCGACGTCATGCACAGCCATGATGTCATTGACCGCATCGAGCGCGACCTGCTCAACCAGGACGACCTGGTAGCGACCATCCACTTTGACCCCGTCATCACCGGCGACGCCCACGTGGCCGAGCTGCGCACCTTTTTGCAGCAGGAGGTCGCCAACCTGGACACCCACGCCAACATTCACGATTTGCGCATCGTGCCCGGGCCGACGCATACCAACGTGATCTTTGACTGCGCCGTCCCCGCCGAATACATCACCGAAAAGCAGCGCCGCGGTGCCAAGCTGGCCGCCGCCCTGCGCGCTGCTGTCGAGCGAAAATGGCCCGACCATTTCTGCATTATCAAGCTGGAACCCGACTACTCTGCCGGGATCCATGAGACAAAATAAAAAACAACACAGGAACGAGGTATCTACCATGGATTACAACAAAGCCGCCCTGGAACTCCACAGCAAATATCCCGGCAAGATCGCCGTGCAGAGCCTGGCCCCCTGCAAAGACCGCGACGCCCTGTCCACCGCCTACACCCCCGGCGTGGCCGAGCCCTGCCGTAAGATCAAGGCCAATCCCGACGACGTTTACACCTACACGATGAAGGGCCGCACCGTGGCCGTCGTGACCAACGGCACTGCCGTGCTGGGCCTGGGCAACATCGGCCCCGAGGCCGGTCTGCCGGTCATGGAAGGCAAGTGCGTGCTGTTCAAGGAGTTTGGCGGTGTCGATGCGTTCCCCATCTGCCTGAACGCCAACACCAAAGAGGAAGTCGTTGCTGCCGTCAAGGCCATCGCACCGACGTTCGGCGGCATCAACCTCGAGGATATCCGCAGCCCGGAGTGCTTCGAGATCGAGGCCGAGCTCGAGCGCGACCTCGACATTCCCGTGTTCCACGATGACCAGCACGGCACCGCCATCATCGTTCTGGCCGGTGTGCTCAATGCCCTGAAAGTCGTTGGCAAGCGCATCGAGGACATCAAAATTGTGCAGAACGGCCCCGGTGCCGCCGGTACGGCCATCATCCACATGCTGCAAGTAGCGGGCGCCACGCACATTATTGCTGTCGACGAGCACGGCATCCTCGTCCCGGGCCGTCCTGCAGGGCTGGAGGGCCACAAGGCCAAACTGGCTGAGGAAACCAACCCTGAGAAACTCAGCGGCGGCCTGGCCGACGCCATCAAGGGCGCGGATTTGTTCATTGGTACGTCGATTGCAGGTGCCCTGACTCCCGAGTTGGCCACCACGATGGCCCCTGATGCCATCGTCTTTGCCATGGCCAACCCGACGCCCGAGATCATGCCCGACCTCGCCAAAGCCGCTGGCATCCGCGTCATTGGCACCGGCCGTTCGGACTTCCCGAACCAGGTCAACAATGTGCTGGCGTTCCCCGGCATCTTCAAGGGCGCGCTGTCCGTCCGTGCGCGCGATATCAACCCCGCTATGAAGATGGCCGCTGCCCAGGCCATTGCCGGGCTCATCCCCGACGACGAGCTGAACGAAGAAAACATTCTGCCCAAGGCGTTTGACCCGCGCGTGGCCGACGCTGTTGCAGCTGCCGTGGCCCAAGCCGCAAGAGAAAGCGGCGTGGCCCGCGTATGAGCGCTGTTCGTGAACTGCCCGCCGCCGCCATCACCGATGCGGTCGAGCGCCTTTGCATCGAGGCCAACACCCGGCTGCCTGCCGATGTGAAAGCCGCGCTGGACAAGGCCGAAGCCGCCGAGCCGTGGCCGCTGGCGAAAGAGACCCTTGGCCTGCTGCAAAAAAACCTCTGCGCAGCGAAAGAAAAGGACCTGCCCATCTGCCAGGACACCGGCATGGCCTGCGTGTTTGTGGAGCTGGGGCAGGACGTGCATATTGACGGCGACCTGACCGAAGCCGTCAACGAGGGCGTGCGCCGCGGCTACGAGAAAGCCTACCTGCGTAAGTCCATCACCGCCGACCCGTTGCAGCGCGTCAACACGGGGGACAACACTCCCTCGTTCCTCACCGTGCATCTCGTGCCCGGCGACGGCTGCCAGATCACCGTGGCCCCCAAAGGCGCGGGCAGCGAGAATATGAGCCGCCTTGTCATGCTCAAGCCCGCTGACGGCGTGCAGGGCGTCAAAGATTTTGTGCTGGACACCGTCCAGCAGGCCGGGGCCAACCCCTGCCCGCCCATCGTACTGGGCATCGGTATCGGCGGCAGCTTCGACCATTGCGCCGCACTGGCCAAGCATGCACTGCTGCGCCCGCTGGACGTGCCCAACCCCGACCCGTACTACGCCGCACTGGAAAAAGAACTGCTCGACGCCATCAATGCCACCGGCTTTGGCCCGCAGGGCTTTGGCGGGGCCACCACCTGCCTGGGCGTTGCCATTGAGCAAAAGCCCACCCACGTGGCCTGCCTGCCGGTGGCCGTCAACATCAGCTGCCACGTCACCCGCCGCGCCAGCTGCACACTGTAAGGGGGCGAGCCGATGCAATACGTACTGAAAACGCCGCTGCAAAAATCTGATCTGGCACCGCTGAAAGCAGGGGATACCGTGCTGCTTTCCGGTGTGGTGTACACCGCCCGCGATGCCGCCCACGCCCGCATGATGGAACTGCTGGACAAGGGCGAACCTCTGCCGTTCCCAATCGAGGGTGCTGCCGTCTACTATGTCGGCCCCACGCCGGAGCGCCCGGGCTGTGCCATCGGTGCCGCCGGGCCCACCACCAGCGGCCGCATGGACGCCTACACCCCGCGCCTGCTGGATTTAGGGCTGTCCTGCATGATCGGCAAAGGCAAGCGCAGCGAAGCCGTCAAGCAGTCCGTCGTCAAAAACGGGGCCGTCTATCTCGCCGCCATCGGCGGGGCCGGTGCCCTGATGGCAGGCAGCGTGCAAAGCTGCGAGATCATCGCCTGGCCGGACCTTGGCTGCGAAGCCGTGCGCAGGCTGGTGGTCAAGGACTTTCCGCTGACGGTTCTGCTGGATACCCACGGCGGCGATTTGTACCAGAGCGGCCCCGCCGCCTACCTGGCCAGCCTGACCTGACAGGGGAGCACCCATGAACAAAGCACAACAAGGACAGTTGAAGCGCCGCCTGCTGGTCTGCGGCCTGGCACTGGCTGTAAGCGTGGCAGCAGCTATTTTGCTGGTCGTTTCCGCCAATGCCCAACGTGCGCACCAGCAGGCCGAACGCGAAGCTGCCGCGAGCGCGGCCCAGGCCGCAGCCAGCGTA
>JABLTO010069203.1_pt1 | contig 21487 bp, 21 predicted proteins | sample 7160091 | NCBI WGS metagenome assembly JABLTO01 (sample SAMN14651225, study PRJNA627086) | human gut metagenome | isolation source: feces | host: Homo sapiens
GAGCAGGTCATGATCCACGCCCAGCGTCCGGACGCCACCGCCTGCGCGGAGTACGACTTCTGGAACGAAAAGATGGGTCGGTATGTCCGCAGGGGCTCCAAGGGCATCGCCCTCATCGACAGCAGCGGCGAAAGGCCGAGGCTTCGGTATGTGTTCGACGTGTCGGACACGGGCGGCAGAGAGTTTCCAAAGAGCCGCTACCTGTGGGAATACCGGGAGGAACACGCGGATGCGGTAAGCGCCATGCTGGAAAGCCGCTACGGTGTGGACGGAAAAGGAGGGCTTCCTGACCAGCTTGAGCGCATCGCGTCTCAGCTTGCGGAGGAATACTGGAGAGACTATAAGCGGGATATCCTCGCCATCGTTGACGATTCCTTTCTTTACGGGTATGATGAATTTAACGTAGGAGCGGCCTTCCAAAGCGCCGCCGCCGTCAGCATCGCCTATGCGGCAACGCGTATTGCACGGAGTTTTTGGATTACATCTATGTGAATGAAATCGGTGAGCGCATCAAGCCGAACTTTATCACACAAAATTTTCCGCTCGTACTGGAAAAAGCCGGTCTGCGCCGTATTCGGTATCACGATCTTCGTCATAGCTGCGCGAGTTTGCTTTATGCGAACGGTGTCAGCTTGAAAGACATCCAAGAATGGCTGGGGCATAGCGACATTTCCACAACCTCGAATATCTACACGCATCTGGATTACAGCTCCAAGGTGTCCTCGGCAAACGCGATTCTGGACTGTTTTCCAACATAAAAAATCGCCGCGAACCTGTGCAGTCCGCGGCGACGGTGGTGCCGGTGGTGGGACTCGAACCCACACGAGTGTTACCCCAAAGGATTTTGAGTCCTCCTCGTCTACCAATTCCAACACACCGGCAGTTATTTCAGAGCTTTTCCCACCCATCAAACAATCCCGGAAGTTGGAGGGATGTTTAGGAGGGATGCTCGTGAAAACGAAAAAATACAGTATTCAAATGTCCTTGATTTTCAAGGGAAAACGCCTGTCTGGACGCCAGCGTGCGAAGTAGATTTTGAGTCCGCCTCGTCTACCATTCCAACACACCGGCATTGCTGTGTTATTATACAGCATGGCACGCGGAAATTCAAGAACAAACTTCCGAAACTGTGTCATTTTTCGGATTTCATCTGCTCGTTGAGGTGTTTGCAGAGCAGGGCGAGGGAAGCAGCCATGTTTTCGTTCTGGACGAGGATGTGGTCTGGCACGTTCAGATGCTTGGGGGCGAAATTCCAGATGGCGAGGATCCCGTTGCTGATGAGCAGATCGCAGACGCTCTGGGCCTGCTCTGCCGGGACGGTGATGATGCCGATCTTGATCTGGTCGCGGCGGCAGACCTCGCCGAGGCGCGACAGGTGCATGATGGGCTTGCCGCTCTTGGAGGTGCCGATGATAGCGTCGTTTTCATCAAACGCCGCGACGATATTGAGGCCGTACTCCGCAAAGCCGGAATACCCCAGCAGCGCGCGGCCAAGCTTGCCCGCGCCGATCAGAACGGCATCGTTTGTGTTGCTGTAGCCCAAAAACTGCTCGATATCGGCGATCAGCGCGGCACGGTTATAGCCGATCTTCGGGCGGCCGCCGGAGGAAACGAGCGCAAGATCCTTGCGCACCTGCACCTCGCCCATATGAAGCCCCGCCGCAAGCGCCGTGGCGGAGATATTGACGCCGCTGCTGTCCGGCATGGCTTTCAGATAGGCCAGATAGGTCGGCAGGCGCTTAAGCGTTGCGCGGGATATTTCTTTCTCCATGAAACCGCTTCCTTTGCTGATATCGATATATTGTATCGATAAATTTATATCACATTTGAATCTGTTTTGCAAGTCCCTCTCAGCTGTAGATCTGCCGTGAGATCTCGCGGCGCAGGCGCAGCATGATGCGCTTTTCGAGCCTGGAAATATACGACTGCGAAATGCCCATGATATCCGCGACCTCCTTCTGCGTCTTCTCCTGCCGCCCGCCGAGGCCGAAGCGCATGGAGACGATCTGCTTTTCCCGTTCCGGGAGGCGTCCGAGCGCCTGACGAAGAAGCTGGTGGTCGACGTCGTCCTCCAGCGGCCGCATAACGATATCGCCGTCTGTGCCGAGCACATCGGACAGCAGCAGCTCGTTGCCGTCCCAGTCGGTATTGATCGGCTCGTCGAGCGAAACCTCCGTCTTCTGGTTGGCGATTTTGCGGATGTGCATCAGAATCTCGTTTTCGATGCAGCGCGACGAATACGTCGCAAGCTTGATGTTCCGGTCGGGCCGGAAGGTATTGACGGCCTTGATCAGACCAATGGTTCCGATGGAGATCAGGTCCTCCAGATTGACACCGGTGTTTTCAAACCGGCGCGCGATATACACGACAAGGCGAAGATTATGCTCGATGAGCAGCTGCTTGGCTGCCTCGTCGCCCTGTTCCAGCGCGGCGACGGCCTGCCGCTCCTGCTCCGGCTTCAGCGGTGCGGGCAGCACGTCGCTGCCGCCGATGTACATGATCTTCCCCGGCTGCAAAAGGCCGAGCTTCTGTAAAATAGCCTCTAATTTCATCCAATCGTTCCTCCTATCAGCGCATCATAATTTCCTCCGTCTGAAACGGGCGTTGGGGAAAAGGCCGCGAGGCAGCGTTTCCGGACGCCCGGCCTGACCTGTATCTCGCAGCGCAGGCACAAAATCAGGCCTGCCTGCGTGCCGACGCATTTGTAGCTCAAAAGCCGCGCCGGAAGCGCGGGGGCGCGTGTTTTCAGGCGCAGCAGCAGCTCCGCCGGGTCTGCAAGCGCGGCGGGTGTGATGGACGCATCCGGCAGAAGCGCCCGCAGCGCGTCCGCCTCCGCGACGAGCACGCGTTCGCCGGTCATAGGGTCGCGGAGCGTGCAGCCGGTGTCGTGCAGCGCGCGGACAGGGACCCGATTTCCTCCATACAGAAGCGTCATGGTCCGGATCTCACCGCCATGCTGGGCCGTGCAGGAAAAGATGGTATAGCAGAGCATATACAGAAGCCCTGCCAGCAGCAGGAGGCCCAGAACACTCACCGCGTAGAACGTGCCGCCCGGCAGAACCAAAACGCCTGTCCCGAACAGCTGCGCGGCTAAGACCGCAGCACCCGCAAACGCGCAGACTGCCGCCAGAAACAGAAGGCCCGTGCGGAGCGTCTGCAGGCCTGCGCCGAAGGCGATCAGCAGCATGATAACAAGACTCACCAGCTTCATCGGAAGTCCCTGCAAAACGCCCAGCGGGGCGAACAGCGCCGCTGCCGCGTACAATCCGCCGAACAGAGCCGCTGCCAGCAGGCGCAATCGTGCGATCCGGCCGCCGCCAAGCTTTGCCGCGCAGATGAGCAGCAGATAATCCACCGCACCATTGAGCAAAAAAGCCTCGTCTGCATAGACTGTCATCCGCATTCCCCCCTGTTTGTCCGTGTTCCAAAAGTATACGCCGCAGAAGCAAAAAAAGAGGTCGCAATTCCAAGCGGAATTGCGGCCTATCATTCGTCATGTTTTCCTTGTAATGTCAGATCTGCTTCCCGTCGCGCAGAATCTGGCGGATGTTTTTTTTCGCCTTGCTACGCGGCAGCATCAGCTCATGCCCGCAACCGGTGCAGCGCAGGCGGAAGTCCATACCGCTGCGCAGTACGAGCCACTGCTTTGTGCCGCAGGGGTGCTCCTTCTTCATGACGAGGATATCGCCGACCTGTACGTCCATGGTTCTATCTCCTTCCTTCCCATGCCTGCATATATTGGAGCAGGAATTGGGGGGATCTTATGCATCAGTTTCTTCCGGAGGGGCTGCACCCGCAGCCGGAGGGGTATACCAAAGAGGAATTGCTGCTGGCGATGCAGCAGCGGAAAATTTTGCAGGCGCCCGCGATTAAATGCGACGAGCGGCATGACCTGCATATCGCACTCGGCTGCTGCGCAGGGGTTATGCCGCGTGCAGAGGCCGCGCGCGGCATTCTTGGCGGCGAAACGCGGGATATCGCGATCCTGTCGCGCGTGGGAAGGTCCGTATGTTTTACTGTCATGGGCTTCGCACCGGATGGGACGGCGCTACTGTCTCGGCGCAGCGCGCAGGAGGCAGCGCTGGAACAGATCTTCCGCGAAAAGCGGCCCGGGGACATTCTGCCTGCCGTGGTCACAGGGCTTGCGCCGTTCGGCGCGTTTTGTGATATTGGCTGCGGCGCGGTCGGGCTGCTCGGATTGCGGAATCTCTGCGTATCGCGGCTGACGCATCCACGTGAGCTGCTGCGGGTCGGGCAGCAGCTGCCCGTTTTGATCCAGTCGCTTGATCCGGCGCGGCGGCGCGTGGGGCTGACGCTCCGGGAACTGCTCGGAACGTGGCAGGAAAACGCGGCGCGGTTCCGTGCGGGGCAGACCGTGACGGGGATCGCCTGCGGAAAAACGGATTATGGCGTGTTTATTGCGCTGACACCGAATCTGTGCGGGCTGGCAGAACGGGACGATACACTGGAACCCGGCCAGCCGGTATGCGTGTACATCAAGGCCATTCACCCGGAGACGCTCAAGCTGAAGCTGACCGTCCTGCACCGGCTGGACACAGTGCCTCCGCAGCCGCTGCGCTTCACGAAGACGGAAGGACGGCTGGATGTGTGGCGGTACGGAAGCCGGGAGAACGCGAAGATCGTGACGGTGTTTTAACGCCTGGGTGATGAAGCGAAAAAGCAGAGGGGCGGCTTTCGCCGCCCCTCTGCGTGGAATTTAGGTCTTACAGCCAACTCGGGTCGGAGATGAGCTTATCCCAATACTCATAGTCGTTGGTCTTTCTGGTGTAGGTGTGGCTGTTGGCAGCCTCCTCGACATCGAGATAGTACCAGGACGTGACGCTGACATCGTTGAAGGTGTTCAGGCCGCTGAGCAGATCAGAGGTGGTCTGCGGCGCGCGGTTCAGAACGCGGTTGAGGATGGCGACTGTCTCGGCGCGGGTGATGTACTTGTCGGGTTCATAGGTCGAGCCGTAGCCGTTGATCCAGCCAAGCTCATAGGCTCTGGCGATATAGCTCGCTGCCCAGTGACCCTTGACGTCGGAAAAGTTCGTGTAGGCGCTTCCGTAAGAATTGCCGTCGCAGCGGGCAATCATCGCGGCGATCTCCGCACGGGTGATGGGGTCGTTCGGGCGGAAGCAGCCGTCAGAGCCGCCGTTGACGATGCCGAGCTTTGCCATGGTGGACACGGCAGTGTTGTACCACGCCTTGGCCGGAACATCCTTGAAGGTATTATAGCTGGTGGAATAGGTTCTGCGGGTCGAATCCGTCAGGAGGCGGTAGAAGATGGAAGCCGCCTCGGCGCGGGTGATGGTCGCGTTGGGCTTGAAGGAGCCGTTGGGATAGCCCTTGATATAGGCGTAATGGTCTTCACCGTTGAGCATGTACGGAACGGTGCTCGTGGCCTTCGTCCACATGGCAGTGAAGGTGTAGGTATTGCCGGACTTCGTCAGATCCCAGCCATAGAAGGTGTAGCCGGTGCGGGCCGCGTCGGAAAGCGTGTAATCCTTGTCGATCTTGAACGACTGCTTGTTTGCGAACGGCATATTGTTCAGCCGGGCTGAGCCGCCGGCCGGGTCGATCACGATGGGCGTGTCGATGTAGAAGCGGGCATACTCGCTCTTGGCGTCGTCGTAGTCATAGTAGTAGACGTCGTAGGTTTCCGACAGGCCGTTCTTTGTCCACATGGCGGTAAAGGTGTAGGTATCACCGGACTTTGTCAGATCCCAGCCGTAGAACTTATAGCCGGTGCGGGCCGCGTCGGAGAGCGTGTAATCCCGGTTGATCCGGAACGACTGCTTCGTTGCAAACGACATGGTATCCAGCCGGGCCGTGCCGCCGTTCGGATCGATGACGATGGGCGTATTCGCGTAGAAGCGGGCATATTCGCTCTTGGCATCATCAAAGTCATAGTAGAAGATGTCATACGTGTCCGCCTGACCGTTCTTCGTCCACATGGCGGTAAAGACGGGCTGGCCGTTGCGGTCATAGGTTTTATCCCAACCGTAGAACTTGTAGCCGGTGCGGGTCGCGTCATAGAGCGTCGCGTTCTTTGTCACGTTCAGCACTGTCTGTCTGTTCACGTATGTGGAATCCAGATAGGCTGCGCCACCGTTCGGGTCGACGGTCACAGTGCCGCCATAGGCAAGCGTCTCTTCCATGACGCGCGCATAATCATAGTCATAATAGGTGACCGTGACATTGGAAACCGCCCATCTGGCTGTGAAGCGGGTCCGGGCTGCATCATACTCCCAGCCGATAGACTTCTGCGTGCCCTTGTAGGCGAACGTCAGCGTGCAGGAACGCGTGATCTTGTAGCTGCCGGAGACAGCGATTCTGACGCCGTCAAGGTAAGCCTCAGTGCCGCCGTTCAGATCGATGTAAACAGAATCGCCTGCGTTGACCGTGACCTTCCATTCCTGCTGGTCGCGCGCATCGTTGTAGGTGATCTCACAGGTCGACACGGTATCGCGGTAGACCGGATACAGAATCGTGTTCTGGGAGAGGACAATGTTCTCGTTGGGCGCATAGAAGTTGCTGCCGTTCGTCGTCCAGCCCGCAAATACCTTGCCTGTGGGAACAGTCCATGTCTGTGGGAAGTTCTTGACCGTGTACATGGCGCCGACATTCGCGTCAACGACGTCGGGATCCGTCAGAGAAACCTCCGTAAGCTGCCGGTAGGTCACCGTGTACGGGCCGACGGGCGGCGTCACACCGTCCTTTTGCCAGACAGCGTACAGAACAGCGTAGGTGCGTCCGCCGAACAGTTCGGTTACGGAAACAGTCTGGCCGTCGTTATAGATCTTCTGGCCGTTGGGTTCGGTGCTCCAGCCGAGGAAGGTGTAGCCATCTCTGTTAAAGTCATTCGCACGGAGCGTGACCCAGCCAATTGCAACGTCACTCTCTGTGAGTTGCTGCAGTCTTTCACTGGAACTTCCGTAGCTTCCATCGTTCGCTTTGAATGTGATGTAATTCCGGTCACCTTCTGGACCGGCGGCCATCGCCGCCGGAATCAGGCCAACTACCATGACAAGGCACAGCAGAAGCGCCACAAAACGTTTTTTCATAAGCAATTCCTCCTTAATTTCATCCCCGGCAGGCGCTTACTTGCCGGGAGCGCATGGTACACGTGTGGAACCCCACACGCGCACCGGTTTGCAGGGGCTGCGCGGCGCGCGGTTCCTGCCCATCTTCTATAGATATCGTAGCATAATGGTTTTCAGAACGCAATAGGTGGTTTTCTGGAAATGTCCGCTTTTTCCGTGAAAAATCGAATATTTAAGAATTCTTAATGATTTTATGTCAACTTATTATCCGGTTTATGAACAGCCGATCTCGAATTGATTTCAAAGAAATTTCAGAACGGTTACAGACACTGAAAGCCCTGCTGTTCCACACTTCAAATCCATGACAGGTCCGACAGGCACGGCGGCTTTGACAGGCAGCGCGCATTGGCGCATCCTTGTATGTATGGCGCGTTTATTTTGTTTTTAAATGTATGCAAAAGCTCGATGATGGAAGATGCAAAGAAAGCAGAAAGCGTGATTGGATTTTATTATTGATAACTCTGACGCTGAAATATGGACTGAAGTAAAAAACGAAGCAGCACTGTGATCATGCTGCTTCGTTTTTTACTGTTTTGACTTATATGCTTCACCCCACGCCCACATGGAATCCAGAACGGGTTTCAGGCTTTTACCGAGTTCAGTCAGCGAATACTCTACTCTCGGCGGCACTTCTGCATAGACCTCGCGGTGAACAAGCCCATTTTCCTCCATCGCCCGGAGTTGGGCAGTCAAGACCTTCTGAGACACATTGCCTACGGATTTTTTCAGTTCCCCGAACCGCTTTGTCCCCGGCATTAAATCCCGGAGGATCAGAACCTTCCACTTGTCCCCGATGAGCGTCAGCGTGGTTTCTACCGGGCAGGCGGGGAGTTCTGCGTTTGTCAGCTTTTCCATTGCAGCCTCCAATAGTTTCTTTTTGGTAACTACAGCACAATATTACGACACCGTGCGACTGAACGCGAAAAACAACTGGCGTCACACATGGAAGAGCCTTCCGAAGTACCATGCCGACGGCTCTGCCATTGAATGGCGGGTCACGGAGCAGCCGCTGAAGCGCTACACCGTCCGCATTTCGCGCGACGGCAATACCTTCCTTGTCGTCAATACCTACAACCCGCAAAGCCCGGACGAAGACAGCACAACGCGCACCGTGATCAAGCGCTGGGACGACGCGGGCTATGAGCAGAAACGCCCTGATACGATCACGGTCACGCTCCTGAAGGACGGCACGGTCTACGACACAAGGACGATCAGCCGCACGGACAGCTGGCAGTATACATGGAGCGGCCTTCCCCGGTATAACCCGGACGGCACGGAGATCGTCTGGACAATACAGGAAAACGCCGTTCCCGGCTACATTTCAAGCATCCGGGAAACCGGCGATACGTTCATTCTGACCAATACACCTGAGCATCAGAAGCTTCCGCAGACGGGGCTTCTCTGGTGGCCGGTTCCGGTGCTCGCTGCGGCGGGGCTGCTGCTTCTGATTTTGGGCACGCTCTTGAAAAGGAAAAATGACCATGATTAAACGCGGAACGCTTTGCACGATTCTGGGGCTGCTGCTCCTTCTCGCCGCGCTGCTGCTCACGGCCTATAACCTCCGCCGCGATGCAGCCGCAGGCGACGCTGCCGAGCTTGTCCTTGAACGCCTGACACCCGACCTGCCCCGGCAGGAAAGTCTTTCCCAGTCTCCCACTGGAGAGGGGAAAGAGGAGGCATTTGTCCCAGATTATGTGCTGAATCCGGAGCTGCCCATGCCGGAACGCGAGATCGATGGCCAGAGCTACATCGGCGTTCTGGATATCCCCGCGCTCGGCCTGTCGCTCCCCATCATCAGCACATGGAGCTATCCCGGCCTGCAGATCGCGCCCTGCCGCTACTCCGGCTCCGCGTATCTTGAAAATCTCGTCATTGCGGGGCACAATTACCGCAGCCATTTTGCGTCCCTCCCGCAGCTCCAGCCGGGCGATGCGGTCACGTTTACAGACATGGACGGGACTGTGTTCCGCTACAAGGTCGATTCCCTTGAAACGCTTTCTCCCTACGCCATATCCGATATGACCAGCGGCGGCTGGCCGTTGACACTCTTCACCTGTACCGTCGGCGGCCAGTCAAGGCTTGCCATCCGCTGCAGCGCCGGCTGACGTACTACAAAAATCAGAAAAGTCGTGAAACTCCGAATGTCCCATCGGAATTTCACGGCCTTTTGTTTTGCGTATTGCTTATTTCTTCGTGAGCGTCAGGTGATAATCAGTGCCGTCTTCACGGGCAGCCGCCTGATAGCCGCTGTGCGCGGCAAAGCGCTTGATGTTTTCAACGGCAGTTTCGTTGTCGACGAGAACTTCCAATGCAGCGGGATTGTCCTTCTTGATCGCGTTCTGCACCATCACGACGGGCATGGGGCAGAGATAGCCTCTTGCATCAACCATTTTTCTGCGCCTCCTGCTTCTTCATGCTGTTTACGATGGAGATCACCAGCACGATCACGATACCGAGCACCACTGCGACGCGGCCATTGGTGGAAACGCCGCCCGCAGAGCTTTCGGAGGCCGCGTTTCCGGCAAGGCCGAAGTTATGTGCGAACGCAGCGCCGACGATCATGCCGAACACCGTAACGGCAGAATCCGCGTTGCCGCTGCCGGCAAGAATGAGCTGACGCAGCGGGCAGCCGCCCAGCAGCACCGAGCCCCAGCCCGCGAGCAGCATACCGAGGAAGTTCCACACATGGTCGGAATGTGCAACCGGCTGTCCGGCGAAGCCAAGATTGAATTTATGCAGGCAGAGATTGCCGATGAGGACTGTGACGAAAATGGCGATGAAGCCCCACAGAAGGTGCAGATCCTTGAACATCATCGTGTCGCGCAGACCGCCGACCATGCAGATACGGGATTTCTGTGCCAGCGCGCCAACAACCAGCGCGATCAGCAGCGCGATCAGGAACGGGGCGCGCTTGGAGCCGGGGCCCTCCTCAGAGAGCTTGAACAGCGTGGGAACAGCCAGGAACAGGATCAGCAGGCCGACCATGACAGCGGGCAGCACCGTGCCGTCGAGCGTCTTGGTGGCGTAGTTCCGCTGAAGCGTGAAGCCCTTGCGGATGAAGATCGTGCCGAGGAAGATACCGGCGGCGAAGCCGGCCAGACCGACAACGGCGTTCAGATCGCCGCCAGCCAGACGCAGCACCATGCGCAGCGGGCAGCCGAGGAAGGCCAGCGCGCCGATCATGACGAATGCGCCGAGCACAAAGCGGAGCGCGGGAGACGAACCGGCTCTGGCTTTCCATTCCTTAGAGGCCAGCGCCATCAGGAAGCTGCCAAGCACAAGGCCGATGATCTCCGGGCGGACATACTGGACCTTGGCAGCAGAATGCAGACCCACAGCGCCTGCGATGTCGCGCTCAAAGCACGCGATGCAGAAGCCCATGTTGGCCGGGTTGCCGAGCGCCGTCAGCACGAGTGCTGCGATGCCGATGACAACACCGGTCAGAATGACGAACAGGTTTTCTTTTTTCATGTTCTCTTTCCTCCGATATAGTCGAACTAAGTTCGCCGAAGTTCGATATTCTGGAACGAGAATATCGAAAACAACGTGAATGCGGGCTTTTTCGCCCGCATTCGTTACTCTTGAATCAGAATAACACGCTTTTTCACGATTGTCAATCATTTTTCTGTTCGACATTTTCGAAAAATATTCAGAATCGAAGAAACGTTCAGAGCAGCAGCGCCGAACCCTGTTCCAGATCGTCGGACAGGAACCGGCGGTTGAGCGCATTCAGGACCCGCTTTTTATCCGCGCTCCACATGGGAGCGATCAGGCTGCGCTTCGCGCCGTCTCCGGTCATACGGTGAATGACCAGCTCGCGCGGCAGCACGCGCAGACAGTCTTCCAGTACGGACAGATACGCATCCAGCGTCATGGTTTCGAAGTTTCCGGCGGCGTAGTCCTCAGCAAGGTCTGTCCCGGACAAAACGTGCAGCAGATGGAGCTTGATGCCGTCCGCACCGCTCTGACCGATGTAGCGTGCGGTCTGCACCATCATCTCCGGTGTTTCGCCGGGAAGTCCAAGGATCATATGCGCGACCACATGGATATCCAGCGCCTTGAGCTGCCGGACGGCATTGTCAAACACGGAAAGGGGATAGCCGCGCCGGATATACCGCGCAGTGGATGCGTGGATCGTCTGTAAGCCAAGCTCGACCCAGACAGGCTTCCTTTCCCGCAGCTCCGCGAGCAGCGCGAGGATCTCCGGCGGCAGGCAGTCCGGTCTGGTCGCGATAGACAGCGCGCAGATCTCATCCCGGTCGATTGCGGCCAGAAACAGCGGCATTAATTGATCGGCGGGCGCATAGGTATTGCTGTAATCCTGAAAATAGGCGATATATCGGGCATCCGGCCCGGCCTTTGCCGCGACAAGGCGTTTGGCCTGGGCAAGCTGTTCAGAAACCGGGAGCGCGGCGGAGGCGGCGAATTCACCGCTTCCGCTGCAAAAGATGCAGCCGCGTGCGTCGAGCGTCCCGTCGCGGTTCGGACAGGTGCATCCGGCGGAAAGCGCCAGCTTATAGACCTTGCAGCCGAATGTCTCGCGCAGATACGCGTTCAGGGAGCGGTAATACATATGTCCTCCAAATGATTTGCGCGCCGCAGTCTCTGCGGCGCGCAAGCTGGTTCCTTACGATTTGGGAGCATCCAATGCTTCATCCTGCATGACCGCCTCAAATTGAGCGCGGTTCATATTTTCGTTTTCCATCAGGAAGCCCGCGATCTTATCCAGCCGTTCCGAATGCGCGGTCAGGATCTCCTCGCAGCGCTTGTATGCCTCGCGCATGATCGACTGCACCTGCACGTCGATCTCGCCTGCCGTTGCTTCGGAATAGGGCTTCGTTTTTTCGTAATCCCGGCCAATGAAGACCTCCTGACTCGACGAATAGGAGACAGGGCCAATCGCGTCCGACATTCCGTAGGTCGCGACCATATCCCGCGCAAGCTTTGTTGCGCGCTGGAGATCGTTCGAAGCGCCGGTAGAGATATCGCACAGCTTCAGCGCTTCCGCAACACGTCCGCCAAGGAAGGAGACGACCGTCTCGAACATTTCATTGCGCGAAGCGTAGGATTTGTCATCCTGCGGCAGGCTGATGGTCATACCGCCCGCCTGTGCGCGGGGGATGATGGTGATCAGGTGCACGGGATCCTGCGAGTCCAGACAATACATACACACGGCGTGTCCGGCCTCATGGACGGCAGTGAGCATTTTTTCGGAGTGGCTGACGACGCGGCTCTTTTTCTCCGGACCTGCAATAACCTTGATCATGGCAGCTTCCAGATCCTGCTGCGTGATGGCGGCTTTGCCGTTCCGCGCAGCAAGCAGTGCACCCTCGTTCAGCAGATTCGCAAGATCGGCGCCGGTAAAGCCGGCGGTCGCCTTTGCGATGGCGGGCAGATCGACATTGTCTGCCAGCGGCTTTTTGCGTGCGTGGACCTGCAATATCTCCGCTCTTCCGCGCCAGTCCGGCGCGCCGACATAGATCTGCCGGTCGAACCGTCCGGGACGAAGCAGGGCGGGGTCGAGAATATCCTTGCGGTTGGTCGCCGCGATGACGATCACGCCCTCGTTTGCAGAGAAGCCGTCCATTTCCACGAGCAGCTGGTTGAGCGTCTGCTCGCGCTCGTCGTGACCGCCGCCAAGACCTGCGCCGCGCTGACGGCCCACCGCGTCGATCTCGTCAATGAATACAATAGCGGGCGCAACACGCTTGGCCTGATCGAACAGGTCGCGCACACGGCTTGCACCGACGCCGACATAAAGCTCGACAAAATCGGAGCCGGAAATGGACAAAAACGCGACGTTTGCCTCACCGGCGACAGCTCTTGCCAGCAGCGTCTTGCCGGTGCCCGGAGGGCCGACCAGCAGAACGCCCTTGGGGATCTTCGCGCCAAGCTGTCTGAATTTATCCGGGTCGCGCAGGAATTCTACGATTTCGGAAAGCTCTTCCTTCTCCTCATCCGCGCCGGCAACGTCCTTGAAGGTAACGGCTTCGCCGTTCGGAACGCCGAAGCGGGCGTTTGCGCGCGTAAACTGCGACATGGCGTTCGGGCTGCCGCCGGAGCGGTTCATCAGGATGAACCAGACGAACAGCAACGCAACGCCGACGACGAGATAAGGCAGGACAGACCGCCAGATGGAGTTGACGGCGGGAAGATAGTTGTAGGACTTGAGAATGCCGGACGCGCTCTGCGCGGCAATGGTATCGTCGAGGTCCTTGTGGAATGTCTCAATGTCGCCGATCCTGGCGGCTGCCGTGCCTGCCTGCGCCGTATCGCTGGCATACAGCGTCATGGTCAGCGTGTCGCCCTGTAAAACGAACGACTCGACCCGTTCATTTTCGAACAGGTCGAGCACGTCGGAATAGGCAAGCCTGCTGCTGTTCTGCGTGAGCAGGGACGAAGAGATCACCACAAGCACCAGCGCCAGAATCGCGATCAGAATGATCGTCTGTACGGTTTTGGGCTGTTGATTCACGAAGTATCTCCTTTTGAAAGAATAGATAGAAAGATCAGCTTACTGATCCTGATAGACGGAGGGCTTCAGAACGCCGACGAACGGAAGGTTCCGGTAATAATCCTCGTAATCCAGACCGAAGCCGACGACAAACGCGGGCGGAACGGTGAAGCAGGTGTAATCCGGCTTCAGATCGACCTTGCGGCCCGTGGGCTTGTCGAGCAGCGTGCAGATCCTGATGGACGCGGGCTTGCGCTCACGGAACATTTCGCAGATCATTTTGAGCGTGCTGCCGGAGTCGATGATATCCTCAAGGATCAGAACATGACGCCCTTCGATATCGTGATCGATATCCTTGCGGAACGTCAGCTTGCCGGTGGATTCCGTACCGCCCTCAAAGGAGGTGATGCACATGAAGTCCTCCTGCACAGGAATGCTGATGGCATTGGCCATTTCCGCAAAGAACGGGACGACGCCCTTGAGCACGCCGACAAGGATCGGGCACTTGCCGCGGTAATCCTCCGCGATCTGCGCACCGACCTCCTTGATCCGCGCGTGGATCTCCTCCTCGGAAACAAGAACGCGTTCAATGTCCTGAAGCATATCAGATTTGTTAATCATACAGCGAATCCTCTTTCTCTAATTCTTCTATTCTGATGATGACCGCGCGGTCGCCGGGGGCGGCTGCACGATCAAGGTTGACGCCGATCCCGTAAACGCCGAGAATTCCATGCTCGTCCGCAGCCACGGGGAGCAGATCACGCCTGTCCAGAGGAATCTTGCGGTCGATCATGAGCTTTTTCAGCGTTTTCCGGCCGCCAGAGACACGCATCTCGTCGTGCGCCCGGCGCGGACGGAACAGGATCTGTGTAGTTGAGCCTATCGTATCACACTTTACGGCAAAAGTGGAGAGTGTATTTTGAATTTCTGAAAAATTTTCTTGCCATTCGCAGAAAATACGAAGTCCAAGCGGCTGAAGAACGGCGGATTCCCCGGCCAGAAGCGTGACCGGCTCGAATGCGGCAGGGGAGCCGGCAGTAAGAAGCAGCCGGTCGTATTCCCGCTGCGCCGAAAATCCGCCCGGCAGCGATACACGGGCAGATGGGCATTCAGAAAACAGCAGCCGGTCGACGGCACTGATGTGCCGCTCTGAAAGCTTCGACGCGTGAATTTCGCCGAGCAGCAGCTTGACAGCGCGCGTGCGGACGGCCGCCGGATACGCGGTAAGGGCGCTGCACCGGATCCCATCCGAAAGCCGGGCCTGCCGCAGCGCCGCCTCTGCCTGCGCAGAAAGCTGCGCTTCGTCCGCCTCCAGAAGCCGGCACATACGAAACGCCGTTTCGCAGAGGGATGGATTCTCCGCTTTGAGAAGCGGGATGACAGACTGCCGCAGGCGGTTGCGCCGTGCGTCCGGAAGAAAATTGGTGCTGTCAGTCACATGGGAAAGTCCGTTTTGCGCGAGATACGCCTCGATCTCCGCACGGGAGACGGCAAGCATCGGCCGGATAAACGGCCCGCGCTTCGGCGGGATGCCGCAGAGCCCGGCAAGCCCGGTGCCGCGCGTGAGATTCAGGAGCACCGTTTCCAGATTGTCGTCCTGCGTGTGCGCCGTTGCAATTAAACCTGGCAGGGAAGAGAAGAACGCGTAGCGAAGCGCACGCGCCGCTTCCTCAACGGATTCGTGCGTCTTTGCCGCGCGGGCGCGTACATCACCGTTATCAACATGGAGCACGACGCCCAGTTCGGCGCAGAGCGTACGGACAAACGCCTCGTCGCGGTCTGATTCTTCGCCGCGCAGCTGATGATTGAAATGCGCCGCCTCGACCGTAATGCCGAGCGTATTCCGTAAGGACAACAAAACATGCAGCATACAGACGGAATCCGCTCCGCCGGAGACGGCACAGATCACGGTATCGCCCGGCTGCGTCATGCACTGCCCGCGCATCCACGAAAGAATTTTATCCCTCATGCTTCCATTCCAGATCGGAGAACGTGAAGAACTGCGGCCGCCATTGCAGCTTGACCGTCCCGGTCTCGCCGTGACGGTTTTTCGCAACAATGCACTCCGCAATGTTCTTGTCCTGCGTGTTGGGGTTATAATACTCGTCGCGGTAGAGGAACATGACGGAGTCTGCGTCCTGTTCGATAGCGCCGGATTCGCGAAGATCGGACAGCATCGGCCGCTTGTCAGTACGCGATTCGTTGGCACGGGACAGCTGGCTGAGACAGATGACCGGCACATTCAGCTCCTTTGCCATGATCTTGAGCGCACGGGAAATATCGCTGACGACCGTTACGCGGTTGTCGCCGGATTTGCCGGGCGCGGCAGCGGTCATCAACTGCAGATAGTCGATCAGCACCAGCCCCAGATTGTCGAGCCTGCGGCATTTTGCATTGATCTCCGCGACCGTGATAGCCGGGTTATCGTCCACGCGGATATCCGTCTGGCTGAGCGCGGACGAGGCGATAGAGAGCTTTCCCCAGTCTTCCTCATCCAGATGACCGGTCGTGAGCTTCTGGTTCTCGACAAAGCTTTCCGTGGAAAGCAGACGCGTGACCAGCTGTTCGCGCGACATTTCGAGCGAGAAAAATGCGACGGTCTTTTCATAGGTCTTAGCTACGTTCAGACAGATATTGAGCGCGATAGCCGTCTTGCCCATACCGGGACGGGCTGCGATCAGAATCAGGTCAGTCTTGTTCAGGCCGTTGATCTTGCGGTCAAGATCGTGAAGTCCGGTAGACAGACCGGGGATCTCGCTGCCGGAGGCCGCCAGCTCTTCCAACCGGTCGTAGACGTTGATCATGACCTTGCCGATGTGCTGCAGGCTGTCGCCGGTGTTCCCGCGCCGGAGCGAATAGATCTTTTTCTCCGAAACCTCGAGCATCTCCTGCGCCGTGCCGACACCGTCGTAGACCATTTCCGTGATCTCCGACGATGCGGTCGCCAGCGCGCGCAGCAGCGACTTATCATGCACAATCGTGCAGTACTGCTTGACATTGGCGGCGGTCGGCGTGATCTTCAACAGCTGCGCGATGTAATCATAGCTGCGCTGCTCGTCATACACGCCGCGCTCTTTCATCTTATTGAGTACGGTAACGGGGTCGATCTTTTCCGAGAAGTTGAACATCGTATAGATCGTCTCGTAGATCTCACGGTTCTGCCGGAGATAAAAATCGTCCGGCTGCAGCATACCGACCACGTCCGGCACGCAGCGCTCGTCGATCAGCATCGAGCCGAGCACGGACTGCTCCGCCTCCAATGCCTGCGGGGCCTGCCGCTGAAGCAGCTCCTCGTCCATAGATGTTCACATCCTTCCTGGAAATGATGGTCAGGCGCACTTAGGCTTCCTTGACCTCGATTTTGAGTTCTGCGTTGATCTCATAGCCGAGCTTGCACTTGACGGTGTAAACGCCGACCGACTTGATCGGCTCGTCCAGAACGATCTTCCGCTTGTCCAGCTGGACGCCAGCCTGCTTCGCAAGCGCCTCGGAAACCTCCGTGTTCGTGACCGAGCCGAACAGACGGCCCGCTCCGCCGCCCTTCGCGGTGACGACGACGGTCATATCCTTCATGCGGTTGCGCAGCTCGAGCGCTTCCGCGCGCTCCTTGGCCTGCCGTTCCTGCGTGGCCTTGTCGTTCATGCGCATGGTGTTGATGTTGTCTGCGGTCGCTTCCTGCGCAAGCTTGCGCGGCAGCAGGAAGTTGCGCGCATAGCCGTCAGATACCTCGATCATCTGGCCGCGCTTGCCCTGACCTCTTACATCCTGTGTTAAAATAACCTTCATGTTGATAACTCCTTTCAAAGAGAATTGTCTGGTGCCGCTTATGCTGAAAGCGGAGGCCGGATATACCGTGCGTTGCTGTCCGGCGCTGGGCGCATATTGATGCCGGATACAATGCCCATCGCGAAGAACATCGTGACGAGCGAACTGCCGCCGTAGGAAAAGAACGGCAGCGTCAGGCCGATGACCGGCACAAGGCCGATGCACACGCCGATGTTGATGAACACCTGTGCCGTCAGCATACCCGCGATGCCGACGCAGATGAGCCGGTTCATATAGTTGCCGGATTTGATGCCGACATAGATGATACGGATGATGATGGCCGTCAGCAGAATGAGAACTGCCATGCAGCCGAGCATGCCGAGTTCCTCGCCGATAGAGGAGAAGATCAGGTCGGTATGCTGCGCGGGGATCGTGCCGCTCTGCACCATCGTCCCGTGGTACAGTCCCTGCCCGGTGATCCCGCCGTTCTGAAGCGCGCGCAGGCTGCGGTTCATCTGGTAGCGCTGATCCTGTGCCGCCGGGTCGATGCGCGGGTCAAACAGCACCCAGATACGGCTGCGCCGGTCGTAGCTGAGAAACTGCCACAAAAATGGAGAAGCTACAAGCAGCACCGCAAACGCGCCGAGGAACCACAAAAGGCTCACGCCGCCGACAAACGCCATAATGACGAAAATAAACAGATACTGCAGCGCAACACCCAGATCCTCCGACGCTACGACGATCAGGCCAAACATGAAGACCGTGATGACTGCGAGCCGCAGGACCGTTGAGATATGCGAGATCTTGTTCTGCCGGATGCTCATGGTCTTGGCCAGGATCATGATAAACGGAATTTTGCAGATCTCCGCAGGCTGGATGGAAAACGGCAGGAAGCTGAATGCCAGCCAGGAACGGTTACCGCTTCGGGTATCGCCGAAGGGGAACAGCAGAAGAATGAAGATCGCCGAGAAGATCAGCAGCAGCTCGCGCCGCTCGGCAATGATATCGACGTCGACCAGCGTGAAAAAGACATATAAAATAATACCAAGAACCAGCGCAAGGATCTGCGTGCGGACATACTGCGCGCTGCCCTTGACGTTTGTTGCGCTGGAAATGACCACAATGCCGAAGACGCTGGCGGCAATACAAAGGCTCAGAAGGATCATATCTGCGCGCCGGACAAAGCTGCCGATCGCTTTCCATATCCCGTGCATAAAGCCGCCTCCTTTGAATGCGAAAATAAAGCTTGAAAATAGGAATCCTAATTCAATTTTACATTGTATCAAAAAAGGACGAATAAGTAAACCACGATTTTCAAATTGCCGTGGTTTTGGTATGATTTTGAATTGATTTTACTTGATTTCTGTGTTATAATGCGGCAGATATAAAATGGGGCAGATAGGGGGCTTTGGTATGCAGATCACCACGCACAGCGCGGACGAAACGCAGGCGCTTGGACAAAGACTGGCAAAGCGCCTCCTGCCGGGCGATGTGATCGCCTATTTCGGCGATCTGGGAGCAGGAAAGACGGCCCTCACGCGCGGCATTGCGCAGGGCCTCGGTGTCACAGATCTCGTGACCAGCCCGACCTATACCATTGTCAATGAATACCTGACGGGCCGCATCCCGCTGTTCCATTTCGATATGTACCGCCTCGGCTCCTCGGACGAGCTGTTCGACATCGGCTGGGAGGATTATCTTGCACGCGGCGGCGTGTGTGCCGTCGAGTGGAGCGAAAACGTGGAAGACGCACTGCGGGACGCAATTCATATCACCATCGAGAAAGACCCGCTTGAACCAGATACCCGCCGCATCACCATCGAAGGAGGGAGCCGATTTGAAGCTGCTGGCATTTGAATCCTCTGCGAAGGCAGCCGGTACGGCGCTGCTGTCCGACGGCTGCCTGCTTGCGGAATATATGCAGAATTCCGGCCAGACCCACAGCAGAACGCTGATGGAGCTGGCAAAAAATATGCTCTCCGGCTGTGATCTGACCCCACAGGATATCGACGCTGTCGCCGTCGCCGCCGGGCCCGGAAGCTTTACGGGCGTGCGCATCGGCATGGCCTGTGCCAAGGGCTTCGCGTGGGGCCGTCAGCTCCCGCTCTACGGCGTTTCGACGCTGGAGGCCATGGTGCGCGGCGCAGCCTGCGCCGACGGCGTTTACTGCGCCTGCATGGACGCGCGGAAGGGGCAAATCTATAACGCGCTGTTCAATTGGACCGATGGAGCGCTCCTGCGCCGCACGGAGGACCGCGCAATCGCAATTTCAGAGCTGTCGCAGGAGCTGAAAAATATTCCAGGCCCTGTGTATCTCGCCGGCGACGGCGCGAAGCTCGTTTTTGACACATTGAAGGAGGAGAATCTGCCGCTGCGGCTGCTTCCCGAGCATCTGCGCCAGCAAAGGGCCTCCGGCGTGGCGCTGACCGCAATGGAAAAGATCGCCGCGGGCGAACAGGCAGACGCCGCCGCGCTGACGCCCAATTATCTGCGTCAGGCGCAGGCAGAGCGCACGCGGCAGCATGACAAGGACTTTTATTTGAAAAAATAATTGAATAGAAAAGACAAAGGAGCAACATCATGAGCACGAAAGCATTTGGAGAACACGTACACGTCATGGATCATCCGCTCGTCGCGCACAAGCTGACGATCATGCGCGATAAAAACACCAGCGTCAAGGATTTCCGGGAGCTGGTCAGCGAGATCGGGATGCTCATCACCTATGAGGCCACCCGTGATCTGCCGCTCACCACCAAGACGGTCGAAACGCCGATCTGCACGGCGGAGGAGCCGACGCTGGCCGGTAAGAAAATTGCAGTCGTGCCCATTCTGCGTGCCGGTCTTGGACTGGTCGACGGCGTTCTGCGCATGGTTCCGTCTGCCCGTGTCGGCCACATCGGTATGTTCCGCGACGAGGAAACGCTTGAGCCGCACGTCTACTTCTGCAAGATGCCGAAGGACATCGCCGAGCGCGATATCATGATTGTCGACCCCATGCTCGCCACCGGCGGCTCTGCCGACGCAGCGATCGCCGAAATGAAGAAGCGCGGCTGCCACAACATCAAGCTCATGGTCCTCGTTGCTGCTCCCGAGGGCATCGAGCTCATCACCAAAAAGCACCCCGATGTTGAGCTTTACTGCGGCGCAGTCGATGAGAAGCTCAATGAGCACGGCTACATCGTCCCCGGCCTCGGCGACGCGGGCGACCGCATCTTCGGCACCAAGTAATTCAGAGTCTTTTTCAGCGCGCGGACGCTGTGGGTGCTGCGGTTTCCTATGTGCCGGAAAGCTGGCAGATTTGCCGGGAAGGCGGCATTTACCGGAGGCGTCCTCCTTTCTATCATCTTCTTGTAGTGAGGAGGTGGCTTTGTAATATGCAGATAGAGAAAAACATTGCAGCCACATTACAGCGCAAAATGAACGCGGCTGGAAAGACGAAGCTGGAATTCTCAAAGGAACTCGGCATTCCGCGTTCGACCTTTCAGGAATATCTGAAGGGGGACAAATGCCTGCGCTCGGATTCCATCGAGGAGCTTGCGAAAAGCCTCTCGATTTCACCGGCCCAGCTGATTTCAGGGCCGGAATACGCGGATGCGCGCGGATTATTCAGCGCGGACGCGCTGCTTGCGGAGCTTCAGACGCTGCACCCGCGTGCACAGGAGCTTGCAAAGGAAGCTGTTTCGCTTTTACAGACCGCGTTTCGTATCTCAGCCGAGTGGGACAAGCTGGACACGCTTTCGGCAGACCCGGTCAGCGAGGTTCCGGAATCCGCTTACCGGTACGTGCTCTACGAGGCGCACGGCGCGGCAAGAATGCTTTATGCATACGGCATTCTGGGCCAGCAGTACCTGAGCGGCTGCTGGACGACCATTGCAATCACCGCGCCCTTTTCCAACAACCGTCCCGGCGTCGTCCGGCTGACAAAACTCTGTACCGATCAGCAGCTCGAACCCATCCACATACTCGACGTGATCCACGATTTTATGGATCTCGAAACCAGACCCTTTTGAACAACAAAACGGCGGCCGATCGGCTGTGTGCTCGTAAGACGGTAATTCTAAAAAATTACTATTTTACGGCATCTGTCGAACAGGATTGGGAAACAAACGAACATACGGCATTCAGCTTCGGCTGAGTGCCGTTGTTTGTTTTTGGGGCGAAA
>JABLTO010085858.1_pt1 | contig 21444 bp, 19 predicted proteins | sample 7160091 | NCBI WGS metagenome assembly JABLTO01 (sample SAMN14651225, study PRJNA627086) | human gut metagenome | isolation source: feces | host: Homo sapiens
CGGAACACTGGTGGAGGTCGGTCTCGGGGTGCGCAGACCGGAAGAAATTGCTGCGATTCTGGACGGAAAAGACCGGCAGAAGGCGGGAATGCTGGCACCGGCGTCCGGACTTTGCCTGATGGAGGTTTATTATCAGTAGAGGATCTTTATGAAAAAGATATGGAATCAACTGGGACACAGTCTTTTTGCAGAGGATGAAAGCAGTCGGAAAACAAAGCACATCCTCAGGACTGTGTTTTTCTTTTATATTCTTGTGCTGCTCAAGGTGATTGTTTTTAAGTATCCCCTTGCGCGGCTGGAGGCGATCACTGCTTCCTGGACAAAGGAGGTTGTCTGGGAGGGACTTGGAACCGCCAACTTTACTTTATTTAAGACGATTCGGATGTATATTCGTTACTGGGGAAAATTAAACAGCTTTGAAAATCTTTTCGGCAACGTGCTTGCTTTTGTGCCGCTTGGCTTCTTATTGCCGTTTCTGCAAAAGGAGAGCCGCCGATTCTGGATTCTGTTTCTGGACGCGTTCGTGCTTGTCTGCTGTATCGAGCTGTTTCAGCTTTTTACGGCATTCGGCGCATTTGATGTGGATGATATTTTGCTGAACTGCGTGGGTGCGCTGCTGGGATATGCGGTTTTTTCGCGCTGCTTGCGGGATGCCCGTCGGACACAGGAGAAGCAGGATGCACCGGGCACCGTCGGATAAAACGCGGTATCTGGGATGGAAGCACAGAGCGCGCTGCGCGGAATGCGGTTGGTATTCGTAAAAAATTTCACTGCGCTACGCTGCCGGAACGCAGAATTGGCGCTGGATTTTTCTGTGGAAATGGAGTAACATGAAAACATGTTTGCTGCATAGCAGAAAAAACTGCATAGCAATTTGAAAAATGGGGAGATACAAAAGGAGGAGAAGGTCGATGCGACTGATTTTTATTCGGCATGCAGAACCGGATTATTCAATTGACAGCCTGACAGAAAAGGGCTGGCGGGAAGCGAAGCTTCTTGCTGAGCGCACGAAGCGTTGGAAGGTGGATGAATTTTACTGCTCGCCCCTTGGCAGGGCGAAGGATACAGCTTCGTTTACACTGAAGGAATGTGGCAGGGAGGCAGTGACATGTGATTGGATGCGCGAATTCGATGCCTGTGTCGTTGACCCGGAAACCGGAAAGAACCGGCTGAGCTGGGATTTAAAGCCTGCTTACTGGACAAAAGAGCCGGATTTGCTGAATATAGATCGTTTTCTGGAAACGGATTTGATGAAAAGCGGTCCGGTTGCAGAGACCTATCAGAAAGTCTGCGATGGCTTAGACGGTATCCTCGCAAAACACGGTTACCACAGGGAGGGACGCTTATATCGCACGAAGCAGCATAATGAGGACACAATCGTGCTGTTCTGCCATATGGGAGTGACATTTTATATGCTGTCCCATCTGCTTTCCATTTCTCCGGTGTGTCTGAATCATACGATGTTTCTGCCGCCGTCTTCCGTGACGGTTGTGAGTACGGAAGAGGTGGAACAGGGCTATGGGATGTTCCGGACGCAGATGCTGGGAGACACGTCTCATCTGTACTGCGCCGGGGAGCCAGTGTCCCACATGGGATATTTTGCGGAGATTCTGCAGGAGCGCCCGTTATGATTGGGCTGCAGGGCACATCCTCTGCGCAATCGGCGCGTCAGCCTGCAGGCGCATCCTCTGCGCAATCGGCGTGTCAGCCTGTAGGCACAGCATCTGCGCAATCCGTCATTCCAACCGCTTACGCTATGCCGCAATCTGTAGTGCTTCCGATTGCGGATACTGCGCTCCTTACAGCACGGACGCTTGCACGCTATCATTTTCCGGAAGATGAGCGTGAGCAGCTCAAGCAGCTGTGCACCCGGCTAAAGGATACCTGCAGTGATCAGATCAGCTGCAGGTTTGCAGCGTGTCCGGAAAAAGAAGATCGACTGGCAGCGTCCATGACACTTGGAAAAGGAGTGGACGAGCTGCAGGAAAAGCTTCAAAAGCAGGATATGCTGCTGGAAAGCTATATGGTTGAAACACTCGCCGGAGAAGCTCTGATGGAAGCCTATAGCCGGTTCCACGCGGAAATTCATCGAAGAACCGGATGGTTTGTGAAGCAGATGAGCTTTTTAGGAAGCAGCAGTGAGCCGATCGAACAGCTGCCGACGCTGCTGAAAATGCTTGACTGCAATGGTCAATATACCGCTTCCTACATCACCTGTAATGAAAGCCTTTGCCTGATCCCGAAAAAAAGCGTCGTGTTCTGGGCAGAATTGACAAAGGAAGGCGTACGTTGCGCCGGCGTATGCGATAGCTGCGAAAATGTGCAGTGTGGGAACCGAATCCCGGATAATCCGGACAATCAGGAAGCGGCAGAAAAGACGGAAGGCGTGGTAGAGAGCATTCGATGGCCGGATCTGTTCGGACGGCCGCTGCCCTATGGCTATAACCGGATTTTTGGCAGATAAAAAGACCGAATGGAGGAAGACAAGACGTGAAGAAGCTGCTTTGTTATTTGAAAGGGTATGAAAAGGAAACCGTGCTCGCCCCTTTGTTTAAAATGCTGGAAGCACTGTTTGAGCTGTTTGTCCCGCTGGTAATGGCTGCGGTGATCGATCAGGGTATCGGCGGATCGGACAAACCGTACATCGTGAGGATGTGCATGCTTTTGATTGCACTGGGGGTCATCGGACTGGTCTGCTCGATTACAGCGCAGTATTTTGCGGCGAAAGCGGCGACCGGATTTTCCACCCGTCTGCGCCATGAGCTGTTTGCGCACATCCAGGGACTCTCCTATACGGAAATGGATACCCTCGGCACGTCTACGCTGATCACGAGAATGACGAGTGATATCAACCAGGTACAATCCGGTGTCAATCTGGTGCTGCGCCTGTTTTTGCGTTCGCCCTTTATTGTGTTCGGCGCGATGATTATGGCGTTTACCGTAGATGCAAAGGCGGCGCTGATTTTCGTGGTGACGATTCCGCTGCTTTCCATCGTCGTGTTTGGCATTATGCTCTGGACGATGCCTCTGTACAAAAAGGTGCAGGCGGCGTTGGATCAGGTGCTGGGTCTGACCCGGGAAAACCTGACAGGTGTGCGCGTCATCCGCGCTTTTAATAAAGAAGAGGAAGAATTAAGCCGTTATCAGGAAAAAAATGAAACGCTGACCGGGCTGCAGAAATACGTCGGCAGAATCTCCGGTCTGATGAACCCCATTACTTATGTGATCGTCAATGTTTCGATCATTGCGCTGTTGTATACCGGCGCGATCCGTGTAGATTCCGGCATCCTGACTCAGGGACAGATCGTAGCGCTTGTCAATTACATGTCCCAGATTTTGGTAGAGCTTGTCAAGCTGGCGAACCTGATTATCACGGTGACAAAAGCGATCGCCTGCGGCAACCGTGTGCAGAGCGTGCTGGAAGTGCAAAACAGTATGGAGCTGGCTGATGTGGAACAGAAAATTGAGACGGACAAAAATGCGCCTGCGGTTGTCTTCGACCATGTGTGTCTGACTTATGCGGGAGCGGGCAGCGAATCGCTGACGGACATCAGCTTTACGGCAAAGCATGGTGAGACGATCGGCATCATCGGCGGTACGGGTTCCGGTAAATCCAGTGTGGTCAATCTGATCCCCCGTTTTTATGATGTAACAAAGGGACGTGTCCTGGTAGACGGCGTGGACGTCAAAGATTACAGCCCGGAAGTGCTGCGCAGCAGGATTGGCATCGTGCCGCAGAAAGCAGTGCTGTTTGCCGGAACCATTGTAGAGAATCTGCGCTGGGGAAAGAAGGACGCGTCCAAAGAAGAAATGTGGAAAGCGCTGGAAATTTCCCAGTCAAAAGAGTTTGTTGAGAAAAAAGACGGACAGCTCGAGAGCAGAATCGAGCAGGGAGGCAAGAATTTATCCGGCGGTCAGAGACAGCGTCTGACCATTGCCCGTGCCCTTGTCAGACAGCCGGAAATCCTGATTTTGGACGACAGCGCGTCTGCCCTCGACTATGCGACGGATGCGGCGCTTCGAAAAGCGATCCGAAATATGGAAGGAAATCCTGCGGTCTTTATCGTTTCCCAGAGAACGTCCTCCATTCAGCATGCAGACCGGATCCTGGTGCTGGACGATGGAAAGGCTGCCGGACTTGGAACCCATGAGGAGCTGCTTGAGACCTGTCCGGTTTATCAGGAAATTTATTATTCCCAGTTCGATGAAAAGGCGGCGAAGGCAGTGCGTGAAAACGCCGCCAATGCGGGTAAGGCAGAGAAAGGAGGATGCTGAACATGGCAAAAAAAATGGAAGCAGGACAGACGCAGACCCTGAAAAAAGTGCTGCACTATATGAAGCCGTACCGTTTTTTCCTTCTTTTATCCGTGATTTTAGCGGCGATTACTGTCGCATCCACGCTGTATCTTCCACTGTTAATCGGTAAAGCGGTGGACTGCATCGTTGGAAAAGGTAATGTCAATTTTGACGGACTGATTGCAGTTCTGATCAAAATGGCGGTCATGATCGGGATCACCGCACTGGCGCAGTGGATTATGAACGTCTGCAACAATAAACTGACCTATCAGATCGTGCGGGATATTCGAAACGAGGCGTTTGAAAAGATCGAGATTCTGCCGCTGAAGTATATTGACGGACATGCCCACGGCGAAATCGTCAGTCGTGTCATCGCGGACGTCGATCAGTTTGCGGACGGTCTGCTGATGGGCTTTACCCAGCTCTTTACCGGTGTGATTACGATCCTGGGAACGATCGGCTTCATGCTTTCGGTCAATGTCGGCATCACGATTGTCGTGCTGGTGGTAACACCGGTTTCCCTGTTTGTGGCCTCGTTTATCGCAAAACGGACCTTCAGCATGTTTAAGGCCCAGTCCGAAACGAGAGGCGAGCAGACCGCTTTGATCGATGAAATGATCGGCAACCAGAAGGTTGTGCAGGCGTTCGGGCAGGAAAAGGATGCCATCGAAAAATTCGACGAAATCAACGGCCGTCTCCAGACTTGCTCGTTGAAAGCGATTTTCTTTTCCTCCATCACAAATCCGTCCACCCGTTTTGTCAATAGTCTTGTGTATACCGGCGTTGGCATCTTCGGCGCGCTGGCTGCGATCAACGGACGGCTGACGGTCGGACAGCTGAGCAGCTTTTTGAGCTATGCAAATCAGTACACCAAACCCTTTAATGAAATTTCCGGCGTCGTAACAGAGCTGCAGAACGCGATCGCCTGCGCGGGACGGGTATTCGAGCTGATTGAAGAAAAATCTCAGGTGCCGGAAGTGGAAAATGCGGTTTCACTGCAGCATGTGGATGGAAAAGTGGAGCTGAAGGACGTTGCGTTTTCCTATGTGCCGGAGCAGAAGCTCATTGAGAACTTCAATCTGCAGGTAAAGCCGGGTGAGCGCGTGGCGATTGTCGGACCCACCGGATGCGGCAAAACCACGGTGATCAACCTGTTGATGCGGTTTTATGATGTAAACAGCGGCTCCATTTCGGTAGAAGATGTGGATATCCGGGAAATGACCAGACACAGCCTGCGTGCGGGATACGGCATGGTGCTGCAGGAAACCTGGCTGAGAGCCGGAACCATCCGCGACAACATTACGGTCGGAAAGCCGGATGCGACGCAGGAAGAGATCGAAGCAGCGGCGAAGGCATGCCATGCGCACAGTTTTATCATGCGCTTGCCGGAGGGCTATGACACGGTTATTTCGGAGGACGGCGGAAGCCTTTCCCAGGGACAGAAGCAGCTTCTGTGCATCACGCGCGTCATGCTGTGTCGCCCGCCGATGCTGATTTTAGACGAGGCGACGTCCTCAATCGATACCAGAACAGAATTAAAGATTCAGAATGCATTTGCAAAGCTGATGGAAGGCAGGACGAGCTTTATCGTTGCACACCGTCTTTCCACCATCCGCAGCGCGGACGTCATTCTGGTCATGAAGGATGGTCATATCATCGAGCAGGGCAACCACGAGACGCTGCTTGCACAGAACGGCTTTTATGCAACGCTGTATAACAGCCAGTACGCAATGTGAGCGGTATCGGGAGAAAATAGAAATAAGAATTGTATATTGCAGGCTGCACTGCTATAATGGGAAACGAAACAAAAAAATAAAACATGCAGAGTAGGTTTGTATGCGTTAAGTGCCGGCAGGACAGAGAGTTGCCTGTTGGACGAAAAGCCGGTTCGGCTTGCGGTATACAGACCGCATCTCGCTGCAGCAGAAGATAATCCCATTATCTCCTTTTGCGGCCCGATGTCTGTAGAAGGAGGAAATGCAATGAAAAAAATGGCAGCTCTTTTTACGGAATCCATGCGGGAGTTTCGCAATATCCGCACCATCACGGCGTGCGGACTTTTTGCGGCGCTTGCGTTGATTCTCAACTCGTTCACCGTTCAGATCGGGAATTACTTAAAGATCGGCGTATCCGGTCTTCCGAATGAAATGGTGGACGTCCTGTTTGGCCCTGCGGTCGGCAGCCTGTTTGCGGCAGCGATGGATATTTTAAAGCTGCTGCTGTATCCCACCGGAGCATGGATTCCGGGTCTGACCTTAAACTGCCTGCTGGCGGGACTGATCTACGGATTTTTCCTGTACCGCAAACCGACAAACTTTTGGCGGATTCTGGCGGCGGAGCTGACAGTGGCGCTTTTGGTGAACGTCCTGCTCGGAACCTTCTGGCTGTCTCAGGTGTACGGTAAGGCGTTTATGGTGATGCTTCCCGCGCGGCTGATCAAAAATGTGATCAAGGCTCCGGTGGACAGCATCATTTTATATCTGGTGATGACGGTGCTGGAACGCGCCGGTGTTTTCCGGATGTTAAAAATTTTCCGCCCGGGAAAAAGTGGCGTATGGAGACAGGAAAAGATCTCCGGCTTCGACAAAAAATGACAGGAGGTCAAAATGAATCTGAATATTCCTTACATGGAGACAGACAATAAGCTCCTAAACGATGCGTATCGGATCGCAGCGGGGGATATTGTCGGCAATATCGTATATTACCAGAACGGACTGCTGACGGAGGAAAAGCCCTGTATGATCGCGGGGCTGGACTACAATACCCCGTGGACCCGGGATACGGCAATCAACATCTGGAACGCGTTGAGCATTTTGTCTCCGGAGGTTTCCAAAAACACGCTGCTTGCGGTTTTGGAGGAAGAAGAGGGAAACATTTATATCGGCGGCCAGTATTGGGATTCGATCATCTGGATGATCGGTGCCAGGGAGTACTGCAGATTTCATAAAGACGATAACTTCTATCGCCTTGCGTTTGAAGCCGGCAGAAATTCTGTACATCGTCTGGAAGAGGACGAATTTGATGAAGAGGACGGTTTGTTCCGCGGTCCCGCCGTGTACGGCGACGGCATTGCGGCATATCCGGACAAGTACAGCAAATGCCCGAATCAGGGTTCCGGAATCCTGGAATGGGTGGATTATCCGGGCAATCCGGTTTATCCCAAGGGCTACGGCATCCCGATGAAAGCACTTTCTACCAACTGCGTTTATTTTAAAGCCTATGAAATTCTGGCAGAGATGGCCCATGCGCTTGGCGAACCCGCGAAAGAGTTCGAGGAAAAAGCGGCAGCCATGAAGAAAGCCGTCAACAAAAACTTCTGGAATGAGAAGCGCGGCAGCTACGATTATCTGGCAGGAGAATGCGATTGTGAAGAGGGGCTTGGGCTGGCATTTGCCGTGCTGTTCGGCATTGCGGACGAACAGCAGACGGCGTTGATCGGGGAAAATACCCATATCTGCGCACACGGCATTCCCTGTGTATGGCCAACCTTCTGGCGCTATGAGTGCCTGGGCGGCTATGGACGCCATTCCGGCACGATCTGGCCGCATATCCAGGGCTTCTGGGCGCGCGCAATGCACAGGGCAGGACATCAGGAAAGCTTCGAAAAAGAGCTGTATCTGATGGCACAGAAGGCAGTCCGGGATATGCACTTTTCCGAAATTTATCATCCGGATACCGGTGCGCTTTATGGTGGTATGCAGGAGCAGGGACCCGGCGGAATCGTGGAATGGGATTCCAGACGCAAACAGACCTGGAGCGCAACTGCATTTTTAGCCCTGATTTATTTTGAAATTCTGGGGCTTACCATGGAGGATGGAGAACCGGTCTTTCGTCCGCAGCTGCCGATTAACTGCGGTCGCATGAGGGTCCGCGGCTTCGAAGTGGCGGGCTGGCTCTTTGATCTGGATATCGACGGAAAAGAGGTTTCTGTGCGGAAGCGAAAGATTTCATAAACAATAGAATGCACGCTCTGCGAGCATTCTATTGTCATGAATAAAAATTAGAATAAGGCGGAAACGAATGCCCGGCAGCGGGTGTGCGTTTCCGCTTTATTATCGTATAGGAAACTTCGTTTCCATACGATAATAAACGCTCCGCGAGGATGCGCACGCGGCGCAAGGGTAGATGGTTGCTGAAGCAACCGCGCCTCGGCGCGAGAATGTGCCCTGGCACATTCTTTTATCGTATAGGAAACTTCGTTTCCATACGATAATAAACGCTCTACGAGGATGCGCCAGGGCACATTCTTTTTTATCATCCTTGTCACCCTTGACAAAATGAAAAACGTAGCTTATAGTTTATAACACAAACAATATTATACAATGTATAATATTGCAGAAGATACAGGTTTAGGGAAAGGATGGGAACGTATGATTTTTAATACAGGCTCTGCGCTGCTGGATGCGATTGTTCTTGCAGTTGTTTCCCGGGAGCCGGAAGGGACATACGGCTATAAAATCACGCAGGAGGTCCGCCAGGCGATCGATCTGTCGGAATCGACATTGTACCCGGTGCTTCGCAGACTGCAAAAAGACGGCTGCCTGGAAGTCTACGATATGGAATTCGGAGGCAGGAATCGGCGGTATTATCGGATTACGGAGCAAGGAAGCGCGCAGCTTTCGCTGTATGAAGCGGAATGGATTCGATATTCTGAGAAGATAACGGCACTTTTTGAGGGAGGACAAAATTGATGGACAGGGCAGAATTTTTAAATCGTCTGGAAGCGCAGCTTTTAGATGTTCCGCAGGCGGAGCGGGAAGAAGCGCTGCAATATTATGAGGATTACTTAAACGACGCGGGCGACGCAGGAGATTTCGATATTCTGCAGGAACTCGGCACACCGGAGGAGGTCGCGGATTCTATCCGGAACGGACTGCGGCAGGATAGCAGCGACGCTGGCGAGCGCAGCGGCCAGGCGGACGAAAATTGGCAGGACAGCAGCCGCACCGGTCAGCTGGGTGACAGCGGTTATTTCTCCGAAAACGGCTATGTCGACCGGGAGCCGCAGAAGGAAGAGCTGCAGCGGGTAAAGCAACCTGCGTGCGGCGACCGTTCTGATGCGGACTGGCAGAGCACGGATAGCGATGCAGAGGATGATTCCAGCGCTGCCCGCAGAAGGCAGCCTCCGGTCTGGCTGTGGATTTTGCTGATCGTCTTCGCAGCGCCTGTGGTGCTTCCGATTGTGTTTGGGCTGCTTGTGACGGCAATTTCCGTTCTCTTTGCCCTGTTTATCACAGGAATTGCACTGCTGGTCTGCGGAATCGTTTGTACAGGCGTGGGCATCTGGGCGCTGATTCAGGCATTTACACAGATTGCAGCGTGGCCGGCAGCGGCGATGATTGGAATCGGCATCAGTCTGGCAGCGATTGGAATCGGTGTTTTGGTGACGCTGCTTATGGGATGGCTGATCGGTAAGGTGGTTCCGGCAGGTGTCCGGGCATTGTGTAACTGCCTGCACAGGATTGTGACGAGAAAAGGAGGCAGGGCAGCATGAAAAACTGGAAAAAAGGGATGATTGCAGGTTCGATCATCTGTATTGCAGCAGGCTTCCTTTTCATCGGGATCGGAAGCTCAATGGGTGGATGGAAGAATATTGACAAGATCAACAGCCGCTATATTCATTTCGGTGGCAGCGACACGTTTATCGGTTTGAATTTCCCGGCAAATACAAAAGAATCGATTCAGATTTTGTCACGGGAAACCGATGGCCCTGTAGATGTAGGAAGCACCAGCACAGGCGAGGTAATTTCGTTCAACGGGAAGCTGCCGGAAGAAATGGAAATTTCCGCAAATACCCTGGCATTAAAAATCGTTCCCGGAAAATCCGACGCAATTATCCTCAGCGGAAGCAATCGGGATAAGATGAACTGTTATATCGAAGACAACTGCCTGTATCTGGAAGAAAAGAACCATAAACCGATTCAAAAGGGCGGCGAAATCGTCCTGACGGTTCCGGAATCGATGGACTGGAAAAAGATCGAAATCGATGCACAGGCGGCGTATGTGGCACTGCAGGATTTTTCGGCGGAGGAAATGGAATTTTCGGCAGGAGCTGGAAGCATTGAAGCATCCGGGCTGCAGACGAAAAAGCTGATTTTGTCGGCGGAGGCGGGAGCCATTACTGTGACGGATAGTGAGGCAGCGGAGCTGGAAGCGGATGCAGAAGCAGGTGTCCTCCGTTTTTCGGGGAGCATCACAGATATGGTGGATGCAGATGCTGAGCTTGGAAACATTGTGTTGAACCTTTCACAGAGCGAAGACGATTTTGATTATGAGATCGACAGCGATCTGGGAAACGTAGAATTTGACGGCGTTTCCATGGAAAATATCGTAATCTGCAATAAGGCATCCGGAAAGATGAAATTGGATTCTTCCATGGGAAATATTGAAATTTACTTCGAACAGGATTAAGATAAAGCAAAGAAAGAGAGGACATCCTTATGAACAATAAGAAATTATTTCGTTCCACAACGAACAGAATGGTATGCGGCGTGTGCGGCGGCCTTGGAGATTTCTTCGGGATCGATGCAACTGTGATCCGTATTTTATATGTAGTGCTCAGCCTGATTACAAGTGCAGGCTTCCTTGGATTGATTCTGTATTTTATTCTGGCAGTGATCATTCCGGAAGATGACGGAATCGTAGACTAAAGACGGGAGGAAGAAGATTGAAAAATAAAATTTTTCAATCGCGAGATTTGTGTCTGCGCGCACTTGACACAAACTTGACATGCGCAAAAAACGTGTGCAGAAATGAGGAAAACTATGTTTCGTGAAATCAAACCGCAGGAGATCAAGGATAACCCCTTCGAGCTGATCGGAAAGGAGTGGCTGCTGGTAGCAGCAAACAAAGACGGCAAAAGCAACGCCATGACGGCGAGCTGGGGAGCAGTAGGTGAAATGTGGGGAAAGTCGGTCGTGATGATCGTGATTCGCCCACAGCGCTACACGAAGACCTTTCTGGATCAGACAGAGACGTTTTCCCTTGGTATTTTCCCGGAAACACAGCGGGAGATGTTAAATTACATGGGAACGGTATCTGGAAGGACAGAGGATAAGATCGCCAAAAGCGAACTGACAGAGTCACTTGTAGATGGCGCACCCGTTTTTGAAGAAAGCCGGATGACGCTCGTGTGCCGTAAGCTGTTCGCACAGCCCATGGAGGAAGCGGCATTTCTGGATCAAAAGACCGTGGATTCCTGGTATCCGGATAAGGATTTCCATACGCTTTATATCGCAGAAATTGAGAAAGTGCTGGTAAAATAGAGCCGGATCGAAATAACAGATTGCAAAAAAGATCCTGCATTGCAGCTGCGCATTTGCGCCGGACAATGCAGGATCTTTTGTTTCTTTCATAGGAAAATGCATCATTTACTGGTCTGCCAGATCTGACAGGAAATTTTCGAAGCAGACGCCATCAGGCTCCGGAATCTGCAGCGCTTTCGATGCGGAAATACATTTGGAAATAAAATCCGCCGCCTTTTGGACGGAGACGGAAAAATCGACGCCGTTTAGTGCGTCCGCCATCAGGATCGAAGCGAAAATATCGCCGGTTCCATGTCGGGACGGACCTGCAGAGGGCGTCAGGCAGGCGCGTTGAGAAAACGGCTCCTTGCAGGACAGATAATTTTCAAAGCCTTCTTTCCCATGGATCAGGCAGGGCAGACCTGTGATGACGATTTTGGACGGACCGAGTTTGTGAAGCCTTTGACAAAGCTCAGAAAGCTCAGATTCATTCCAGAAGCCGTCTTTCCAGGGCGTATCCGTCAAAAGGCATGCTTCCGTGATATTGGGCGTAATGATGTCTGCCAGCGGAATCAGGCTGCGCAGCTTTTGACAGTGTTTTGGTGTGATCGTGCGATAGGGCTTTCCGTGATCGCCCATGACGGGATCGACGAGAATTGTTTGGCAGCCTCGGCTTTTCTGGTCGGAAAGAAAGGAAGAAACAGACAGAATTTGTTCTGCCTGTCCTAAAAATCCGCACAAAACACCGTCAAACGTAAGATTTAACTGCTTCCATTGCTCCAGATAGGAGGGCAGAAACGCGGTCAGATCCTGACAGGCGAAGGCTGCAAACCCTGTATGATTGGAAAAAACGGCGGTAGGCACCGGGCACGCCTGCACCCTCATGGCGCTCAAAATGGGAAGCGCCTCGGTGAGGGAACAGCGTCCATATCCGGCGAAGCTGTTGATGACTGCCGCCTTTTTGGGAATCTGTAGATTCATTTGGAAGATCCTTCTTTGCCGACCTGAAAGAACAGACCGGACTTTTTGAGTGCAGGCAGAAGCGCCATGTATACAAGAACGGAAACGATGGTGGAAATCACGGTGTTGATGGCTGTTGCAGTGATATTCCATGCCAGAGTCAGCTCTGCAGCGGGTTTGCCCAGGATCAGCAGCTTGTAAAAATATCCTACAAGAGGATCAAAGATTGTGTTGAAGATCAGCCCGCCCAGTGCTGCCAGTGCTGCAATACGGGCGATTTTCTTTTTGTCTGTCTGATAAGTGATGTGACCGAAGTGATGGGCGATCAGACCGGTGATCAGACCGATGCAGAGCTTCAGAATAAAGGTCTTGGGTGCATATACGACATAGACGGGATCGAAAAGGTCGCCGATGGTCATGCCGATGGAGCCGCCGATGCCGCCCCAGAGACCGCCAAGGATCAGCGCGCCGAGAACACAGACGGCATTGCCGAGATGGATGCTTGTTGCGTCGCCGCCGGGAAGCGGGATCTTAATCTGCAAAAAAGTGAAGACAACATAAGATAATGCTGCAAATACACCGGTCAAAACCAGCTTCTGAAAAGATTCTTTTTTCATGGTGGAAATCCTCCTCATCAAAGTTTTTCTTATCATAAGCAATATGTGGCATGATAGAAAGTGCCATTTTACACTTTTTTTACCATACCAGTTTTGAAATTGCTGCCAAATTTGCAAGTGGTTACAAAAAGAACGTGCGTTTGGATTATCGATTTTGTGAGACATTACGGCTTACCGGAAAGTCGCAAATTTGCTAGAATGGAAAGCAGAAAAGGGGAGCCGTGCAGCATGTCATTGCATGCGTCGGATGAGATGGAATGTGCAGTACGAAGGGAGAAGATTGAAAAATATAATTTTTCAATCGCGAGATTTGTGTCTGCGCGCACTTGACACAAACTCGACATGCGCAAAAAGCGTGCGCAGAAATGAGCGGAAAAAATGAAAGAAACAGGAAGCTATTTGTTGGATGTGCTTTTTATAGGAGGTCTGATTGCAGCCAGCCTTTATGATTTTAAGAAAAGAAAGATTCCGGACGCGATCACGGGATTTCTGTTCCTGACCGGTTTTGCTGCGCTTTTTTGGATGCCGCAGCCTTCTATAAGAATGCGTCTTGCTGGGGCGTTTATTGCTGGGTTGCCGCTTTTTGTGGCAGCTGTATGCAGGCCGGGAGCAGTCGGCGGCGGGGATGTCAAGCTGATGGCGGCAGGTGGTTTCTTTTTGGGCTTGTCTGCTGTCTGGGACAGTCTTGCGTTTGGAATGGCGCTTGCAGGGGGATACTGTCTGTGCCTGATGTTACTTCGAAATGGGAGAGAGCGGAAGATTGCACTTGGACCATTTCTGAGTATGGGGCTTATGCTTGGAATGTTCCGCTCTATGGGAGCATGATTAGGAATAGAAGACCGGATCTGTGACTTTTTCGTGTAAAGCCTTTACAAAGCGGGAGAAAAGTTGATACAATACCGTCTGTATGCTCTGGCACCAGAAACAGCCGGAAAACCCGTTGGTTTTGGCATCGGGGCGGAAGAAAGACAGGAAAAGGCAGAGATCTATCATGTGGAAAAAAAGAGGAAAAAAATTAGCGCAGAAAAGGAAAAAGATCGGAATCGCAGCGGCAGCAGTGATTGTGGCGGCAGCAGGTTCTACGCTGATTTATCATAATTTACCGCAGACAAAGGTGGAAAAGCAGCTGACCCTTGCGGCAAAATATATGACGGAAATGAATTATTTGGAGGCGCAGGAGGCTTATACAGAGGCACTTTCCATCGATGAAGGCAGCGTGCGCGCTTATCGCGGGCTGGCGGACGATTATGCAGCACAGGGACAGCTGGATGAGGCGGCAGAGATTCTGCATCAGGGATATGAGACGACACAGTCCGAAATTCTGCTGCAGAACTACTGTGCGACTGTATTGAACAGCGTAGTGGAGCACGTCAATGAAAAGACGGCCGGTCTGGACGATATCAGGAGTTGTTTTACCGTACTGGAATCAGATCCGGATCATGAAAGTGTCAGAAGCGTTTTAGAAAGCTGTGTTGAGCAGATCACAGTGCAGGAGGATACTGCGTCCCTGATGTTAGACGAATTGGATGGAACCTCTGATTTTGACGAATATGCAGACGTTGCCGAAAAGCTTTTGGAGCTTGCCGAAAAGGACAGCAGCTACCAGGAAGCAGCATACAGATTTATAATACCGAAAGCACAGAAGATTTATCTGAGCCTGGCACATCGGGACAGCTGGAAGGAACTGGTAGAACGGGCACAGGCGTTGGGAGATGCAGAGGCAGATGGCATTTTGGCATGTCTTTCCAAACAGCAGGAGATAAGCGATTATTTCGCGCCGATGTTTGAGGCGTTTGAACAGGAAGACTACAAGTCGGCGCGGAATTTCATCGTGACGGATCAGTACGAGGCCATCCGGGATGCGTTTATCAACCGCACGATGGAATACTGGACGGGCAATACCTATGTGCCGGTCACGAAAGAAGCGATCGTATTTCTCCTTACAGAGGACGGCTGGAGGTTTTCTTTTGTAGAAGATGATTCTCTTGCACAGCCAAGTGGTACAATTCGGGTGCTGGGACAGAAGATGGAGGATCTCGGCGTACAGAGAAGCAGCATCGAGTATGTGCCAGCTTACGATCCGGCGGTATATTATCCCCATACGGAATATGAGATCGTGTACTGGAATACAATGGTAAGCGGGATTGCAACGGACAATACAAACGTCGTATCCCGGATGAATTACCGCTTTGCAAAAAAGACCTACACGGCGGAGGGCTCGTCGGCGGAAATGATTTATGACTGGGGCGGAGAAAACGAGAAGCGTCAGAAGGAGTAAGTAGGCTGCCGCAGCGTGGGGGTATCATGCAGGCGGCGCAGATGGACAGAAGGGAGTGGCAGCATGCAACGGTGTATCTTAATTGGAGCAGGAGACTGCAACGTTCAAAAAATCGAAACAAAGCCGGAGGATCTTGTGATCGCAGTGGATGGCGGTTACGATACCTGCAGAAAATATGATATAGTTCCGGACCTGATTGTGGGCGACTTTGATTCCGTGCAGGAATCGGACATGCCGCAGATTGCGGAGATCGCAAAAATTGCGCCGGATCATGTCGTTGTACTTCCGACAGAAAAGGACGATACGGATATGCTGGCTGCCATCCGTATAGGTCTTTTAGAAGGCTGTCAGGAATTTCGCATTTACGGCGGGATGGGCGGCAGACTCGAGCATACGCTGGCAAACCTGCAGTGCCTGATTTATTTAAAACAGTGCAGCGCAGTTGGGTATCTGATGGATGATAAGATGACGGCATTCGTGATGCAGAACGAGACGGTCTGGTTTAAACCGGAAGCGAAAGGCTTTCTGTCCCTGTTTTCTATCGGGGAAAAGGCATCAGGCGTTACGATTCGGAATTTAAAATATGAAATGCAGGACGGTGAGATGACGAACAGCTTTCCCATCGGAATTTCCAATGAATTTATTGGAAAACGGTCCAGTGTGACGGTGGAGCAGGGAATGCTTGCAGTGATCTTATCCGAAAAAGAATAACGGGCGCAAGAAGGGGCAGAATAGAAAGAAGGCACAAAAAACGGCGCTGTCTGGAAAACGAAATTCCAGGCAACGCCGTTTTGTTTATGTAGCGGCACAACAAAATGATATCGTCTTTATGCCGCGGTGCAGTGAGTTACATCACATTTTTAAACTGACTCATGTACAGATCGTAGTAGAAGCCTTTCTGCGCAAGCAGCTGCGCTGCATTGCCCTCCTCGATGATGCGGCCATCGTCGATGACGAAGATCCGGTCGGCCTTCTGGATCGTGGAAAGGCGGTGTGCAATGACAAAGGAGGTACGTCCCTTTAAAAGCTGTTCAATGCCCTCCTGCACGAGGATTTCCGTGTTGGTATCGATGCTGCTGGTTGCCTCGTCCAGAATCAGGATGCGGGGATCGGATACCATCGTGCGGGCAAAGGCGAGCAGCTGCTTCTGACCGATGGAAAGACCGCCGCCGCGTTCGGATAATACTGTGTCATATCCTTTTTCGAGCTTTAGGATAAAGTCATGTGCGTTGACTGCCTTTGCGGCTGCGATGATCTCTTCATCCGTCGCATCGAGCTTTCCGTAACGGATATTGTCCTTGATCGTGCCGGAGAACAGGAAGTTATCCTGCGTCATGACGCCCATCTGCTGCCGGAGGCTTTCGATGGAAATTTTCTGCACGTCGTAATCGTCGATCAGGATATGACCGGTCTGGATATCGTAAAAGCGGCTGATCAGGTTGACGATCGTCGTTTTGCCTGCGCCGGTGGGACCGACTAAAGCAATCGTTTCGCCAGGTTTAATCTGGAAGCTGACGTCGTTTAAAACGCGCTTCTCTCCATCGTAAGAGAAGGAAACATGGTCGAACGTAACAGCCCCTTTGACCGGAGGCAGCTTGGTCACACCGTCAGCATCGGAAATTTTAGACTCTGTGTCCAGAATCTCAAAAATACGTTCGGCTCCGGCGATATTGGTGATGATCTGGTTGTAGAAGTTGCTCAGGTTCATGATCGGATTCCAAAACATCGAAATATAGGAGCCGAATGCGATCAGGATACCGAGGGAAATCTTATCGGGACCGAGAAGGACAATGCCGGTAAAATACAGGGCGAAAGTGCCGATTGCCCAGCAAATATCGATGGCGGAACCGAACGCGTCATTTAAGCGCACTGCGTCGATAAAAGAATCCCGGTGCTCGTCCGTCAGTTGATGGAACGTAGCCATCGTTTCCTGTTCGGCGGAAAAGCTCTGGATGATACGGATTCCGGACAAATCCTCGTGGACAAACGCGTTTAAGTTGGAAGATTTTTTGCGGTGGATCTGCCAGCGCTTATGCGAGTACACCTGGATAAACCACATGCAGAAGATCATCAGCGGCAGGCTGATCAGGGAAGCCGCTGCGAGAACCGGATTTTTGAGAAACATGATCACGACGACGGCGCAGATTGTGAAAAAATCCGGGATCAGCGTCGTGACGCAGTTGCCGAGCACGTCCTTTAAGGAGTTGATGTCGCCGATAATGCGGGCGAGGATCTTGCCGGTGGGACGGCTGTCGAAAAAGGAAAAATCCAGGGTCTGGATGTGAGTATAAAGCTGCTGGCGGATCGTTACGAGGATACTGTTGCAGACCTTTGCCATAATCAGCATCCGCAGCTTGACAAAAAGGATCATGATCACGTTCAGCACAACGGCGATTCCAATCAGTTTTGCCAGTCCGGGAAAATCGCCGGTGGAAATATGCTTGTCAATTGCGTTTTCCATGATCAGAGGGTTTATGAGGCTGACAAACACGCAGAACGCCATGATCGCCAGAACAGCGAGGATCTCCTTTTTATAGTCCAGCAGATAGGCAAACAGGCGCATCAGCGTCTTCATTTTACCGACGTCTGTGCCGTGTTCGTCCTGCTTATAAGAATTAACAGCCATAATCTGTCACCTCCTTTTGGTCAGGCATCATGCCAAACTGAGCCTGCCAGGTTTGATAGTAAAGTCCGTGAAGGGCGAGCAGTTCTTCGTGGGTACCACGTTCTGCAATGTGTCCGTTTTCCAGGATGATGATTTCATCCGCATGACGGACGGCGCTGATACGATGGGCGATGATGAGCTTGGTTGTATGGGGCAGCCGGGTGAGGGTCTGCTGGATGGCATATTCCGTTTCCATATCCAGTGCGCTGGTGGAATCATCCAGCACCAGCACAGGCGTATGCTTTGCAAGGGCCCGCGCGATGGAAATTCGCTGCTTCTGACCGCCGGACAAGCCGACGCCGCGTTCGCCGATTACGGTATCATACTGATCGGAGAGCCGGTCGATAAATTCCGAAGCCTGTGCGTCGCGGGAAGCGAGCCGCACGTCGGAAATGTTTAAGTTTCCTTTCTGACCGAGCATGACGTTTTCCTGAATTGTATCCGAGAACAGAAAGACATCCTGCATGACGGTGGAAATACAGCTGCGCAGCTGGCGCAGGCTGAGCTTGCGGATATCCACGTTGTCGAGATAGATGGTGCCGTCTGTGGCGTCGTAAAGGCGGCAAAGCAGCTGGATCAGGGACGTCTTGCCGCTTCCGGTGGCGCCCATGATACCGATCGTTTTGCCTGCCTCTACATGGAAATGGATGTCGTGAAGAATCTCATGCCGGTCCTCTTTATGGAAAGAAACGTGCTCGAAGCGGATATCGCCGGTCACTTCCGGCAGCACAATCGGCTCTTCGGGTTCCTGAATCGAAGGCTTCTGGTCGTACACTTTGCGGATTTTGCGGTAACTGCCGACCGCGGAGGAAAAGTCGTTGGACAGCCAGCCGAGCATTTCCATCGGCCATACGATATTGGTGGAATATTGTACGAATGCGCTGAGTGCGCCGAGCGTCAGCTCTCCCTGCAGGAATAAGTAACCGCCGATCAAAAGCACCAGAAGCGGCAGCAGCTTTCCAATCAGGGAAAAGTACGGAGAGTAGCGGACAAACACGCGGGACTGCGTCATGTTCAGTTCGTAGTAGCGCTTATTGTGGGAAAGAAATTTTTTGATTTCGAATTTTTCCCGCGCAAAGGCTTTGACAGTGCGCACGCCTGCGAGGTTTTCTTCTGCAACGGTGTTTAATTTTGCGTTTTCCTCACTGATCTCTTCGTAGATAGTTCCGAGTCTGTTTTCCATCAAAATTGCAAGGACGGCGCAGAAAATCATGCAGAGCGTGGGCAGGATCGCAAGCTTCCAGTTTAAGCTGTACATGCAGAATAAAATGACGGTGACATGGAACGCAACCTCCATCATCAGCATGCCGACGTAGCCGAGTGCATTCCAGATGCGGTCGATGTCGTCCTTGACGCGCGCCATTAGCTCACCGGTGCTCGTCTTGTCAAAGAAATCGGCGGACAGCGACTGAATATGCGCGAATAAATCGCGGCGCATGTCTGTGGCGATGGTCGAGGAGATTTTGTCGAAGGTAAATTCCTTGGTGTACTGGAAAATACAGCGTCCGATGCCGATGAGTAAAATCGCCAGCAGCAGATATTTGAGCTTCCCCATCTGACCGCCCACAAGGACGTCATCGACGATATGTCGGGTCACCTGCGGGGTGAGCAGATCCAGGCTGACCGCGATAACCATCGAAAGGATGGCAAACAGATAGCCCGGAATATGCTGTTTTAAGTAATAGGACAACTTTTTCATGAAAATAAATTCCCCCTTCTTTTGAAGTTGATATATGTGGAAAAAATCCCGCCAGACAGGATTTTCGCTCCATTTGTAAAAAACATAACGTCGAAAGGGACGTTTGCTCATAATGCCTGCAAAGGCAGGACATACCCCTGGGTATAAAAAAACGCAGAAGCATGAAAGCATGTTCTGCGGCAAAAAATCTTTTTTTTCAGGAAAGCCCCGGAGCTTTCTGAGAGCGGTAAAGAAACCGGATCAGACAAGAGGCAGGCTGCCCTGATTGACAACAAAATGCCTGTTTTTCAACATCCTGTTGTATAAAAAAAGCCGCAGCATGAGAATGCCGCGGCTCTTGTCAGACGAATCAAAACGTCAGTTTGGGCGGGAGGCATTCTTATGATATTCAAAATAGCTTTGATTTGATCCGACGAACAATAACATCATAACATACCTCCTTTCCTTTCTTTTATCAGAAAATCCCTTCCGGATCTCCCGTGATTGTTAATGTGTATCGCATATGCCCACCTTAACACTGCATCATACAGTTGTCAAGCAAAAGATTTTTCAGTCAAACTCACACAAAAGCTTTTAAAACGAAATCACGCCGAGGTGCTCCAGCAGAATCTTTATGCCCATCAGGATCAGGACAAGACCGCCCGCAAATTCTGCGCGGGAGCGGTTTTTTGCGCCGATGATGTTTCCTGCCTTTAAACCGATTGCGGAGAGCAGGAAAGTGATGCAGCCGATGAAGCTGACTGCCGGAACGATGTTTACCCGCAGGAAAGCGAAGGTAACGCCGACGGCAAGTGCGTCGATGCTGGTTGCAACAGCAAGCGGAAGCATGGCTTTGAAATCGAAGCGGTCATTGGATTCATTTTCTTCATCGCTTCTGGCTTCGCGGATCATGTTGAAACCGATAAATGCCAGCAGGACGAAGGCGATCCAGTGGTCGATGCTCGTGATCAGAGAGGAAAACGTGATGCCCAGAAGATAGCCGAGAAAGGGCATCAGCGCCTGAAAGCTGCCGAACCAGATGCCGACGGTGAGTGCCTGTTTCATACTGCCGCGGCGTACGGACAGGCCCTTACAGACGGATACGGCAAAAGCGTCCATGGACAGACCGATAGCCAGAAGGAATAATTCGAGTAAGCTCATGAGAAAAATCCTCCATTGTAAAAAACGATATTTCATGCGGAGCAGAAGATCCGCTAATTTTTGTCGATATTGATTACACAGAAATAGGACGGATCGATCTGTTTGATCCGTTCATCGAGCCAGCTGCGCAGCTGGGCATCGGTCATTTTAAAATGAAACGGAACCACAACATCGAAAATGACGTTTGTATGGGTAGGACCGCGTATAATACGAAAATCGTGAAGGGTCAGCTGCTCATCGAGCCGGTAGACGATATCGGTGACCTTATGGCGCAGCTCATTGATCTCCGGATCATCGGTGATGACCGGGTCCATATGGATGACAGCACTGCAGGAAAGCTTCTGCTGCAGCTCGCGCTCTATGTTATCAATCAGATCGTGCAGCTCCACAAAGCTGCCCTGGGCATTGACCTCCGCATGCAGGGAGATCATCCGTCGTCCGGGACCGTAATCGTGAACGAGCAGGTCGTGAATGCCCATGATCTGTGGATGGGAAAGCACAATGCTGCGGATTTTTGTGACAAACTCCGGGTCGGGAGCCTGACC
>JABLTO010213673.1_pt1 | contig 21395 bp, 18 predicted proteins | sample 7160091 | NCBI WGS metagenome assembly JABLTO01 (sample SAMN14651225, study PRJNA627086) | human gut metagenome | isolation source: feces | host: Homo sapiens
AATGAGGCAACGGCAGTCAGAACACATACATTCATCTGCGTTGAAACCGGAAACTATGACGTTGTTACCTTGGTCAACTTCGGGTGAAAAGGAACTTCACCTTTTTTGCGACATACGTCACACAGACTCTTCGCCGTTCGAAAGCGATCTTCGTTACGCGCTGAAAAAAGCGGTGGCTCGACTTTTCGAACTCGGATACGAATGCAAAGTCGGAATCGAAAGCGAATTTTATCTTTTCAAATGCGATACGGACGGAAATCCGACAAGAACGCCGCTTGACAATGCGGGATATATGGATATTTCCCCCCGCGACAAGGGCGGGGATATAAGGCGAGAGATATGCCTTACGCTCGGAGAAATGGGCATACGTCCGCAAAGTTCCCAGCACAAGAGAGGTCCGGGGCAAAACGAAATAGATTTCAGATATTCGTCCGCGGTAACCGCTGTTGACAATTACATCACATACCGTTCCGTTGTAAAAACGCTTGCGGCACAGCACAATCTTTTCGCGTCGTTTATGCCCAAACCGTTCCCCGATAAAAGCGGAAGCGGATTGCATTTTCACGTTTCGCTTTACAAAGACGGCAAGAATGTTTTTCTGACTGACAGGGGAGTTGCGGAAAGTTTTATAGAGGGCGTTCTGACATATATAGATGAAATAACGATGTTTATGAACCCGTTGACCAATTCATACGCGCGTTTCGGTTCTTTTGAAGCTCCGAAATACGTTGCATGGTCAAATACAAACCGTTCTCAACTTGTCAGAATACCTGCCGCGCCCGATGCAAATAAGCGCGTCGAGATTCGCTCCGCAGACCCATCCTGCTCGCCGTATGCGGCGTTGACGCTGCTTCTGAATGCGGGTATATACGGAATAGAACACAAACTCCCCGTCAGAAAACCGATAGAACAAACGCTGTACAAAGCGCCTTGCGGTGTGACGGACGGTCTTGCTTCGCTTCCAAACAGTCTTTATGAAGCGGTCGAACTTGGTGCATCGTCAAGTTTTGTGCGCTCCGTTCTGCCCGAATATGCGGTCAAAACTTACGTTGATGAAAAACGTAAAGAGTGTATGTCTTATCTGCAAGCGGACAATAAGACGGAATATGAGATTGAAAAATATTTCGAGACGGTCTGATGTATGGAAAAATACCTTGAAAGAATCGAAGCGCTTAAAAATTCACGTTCGGCGGATGAACTGCGCCTGACCGCGAAAAAATACGGGTTGATTTTAAGCGAAAAAGAGGCTGAAAAAGTCTTTTCAAGATTAAAAAGAACTTATCAGTAGAAAACAGCGATTGCAAAATGCAATCGCTGTTTTCTACCAATCGTCTTCTTCGTCTTTCTTTTCGTCAGTAAATATTTTTTCTTTTTTCTTCTTTTCTTTCTTCGTCTGTTCCTTTTCTTCCGTCACTTCCGTCTCATTCGGTTGCACGGGGTCAAAGGACGTCAATTCTTCGTCCGTTTCATCAACGCCCATTGATTTAGAGAGAAGATGAATTTCGCCGACGGATATGGGGGCAAAATCATCGGGTTCTTTTTCTATTATTTCTTTAACGGTATCGTTTTCTATTACTTTTTCTATATAGTCGGCTTTAAACTGTCCGAAAACGCGGAAACTTTCGAGCAGAGAAAGCAGACAGATCGCGGTCGCGATTGCAGTCTCTATATAAAAATCCATAAAAAACGATGCAAACAGTCCGACAAATGAGGCAACGGCAGTCAGAACACATACATTCATCTGCGTTGAAACCGGTTTGAGCCACCTTACACCGCTTAATTTGATTTTATCGGATGTGTTCAATGCAAAACCTATTTTCAAAAGCAGAACGGGAATTATTATCATAAACAGCCATATTTTCGGCGCACGGTCAAGATAAGAAACTTTGAGCGTCATCAGATAGAACCCGAAATATATCCCTGCCGCAGAAAACGGGAGCATTATTACGGCGATAACTTTTTTGAATTTTTTGCCGAGTTTTGCGCAAAGTGCGGCGGAAACTATGTTGTGAAGTCCGTCGGCGATGACCGAATAGCCGTTCATAAAAAAGCCCGCTATAAGCTCAAGTGCGGAAAGCGCAAACAAAACCGTCATGTCGGCATTTATTACGGAAGTCGCGGCAGAATCATATTCAATTTGTCCGAGCAATTCGGCTGTATCTTTTTTGTCTTTTTTCATCTGATTACTCCGAAAATTCTTGCTGTTTTCTATATTATAAAACATTCAAAAGTCTTTGTCAACCGTTTTTATGCGAAAAAATAAGGACGCATTTCTGCGTCCTTGAATCTTTTTATACGGGAACTTCATCAAAGGATGTTCTTATGACCTTATTGGCTTCGGGCGGTGAATACACAAACTCATCAATATGCGACCCATGGCAAAAATATCTGTAATCCTCAAGTTTTGCTTCTCCGCAGAAACAGTCGATTATGCTCAGTTTAATCTTCATTTTTTCGGGAATTATATTTTTTATGTAAACGGTTGCCTGCTGTCCCGAAACAATGCCCGCTTTATATTCGGCGAGTCCCGCAAGGTTCGGCGTCAACTCAATAAATATACCGTAATCTTCAATTGAGCGTACAACGCCGCAAACGGTCTGTCCGACATCGAACATATCTGCGTTTTCTTCCCATGTCCCGAGAAGTTCCTTGTGGGAGATAGTAAATCGTCTGATTTCATAGTCAATGTCCTTTATAACGACGCGGATATTTTGTCCGACAAAAAATCTGTCTCTCGGGTGCGAAATTCTCGAAACCGAAATATTTTCGATGCTTATAAGTCCAACTATCCCGCAACCGATATCCGCAAATGCGCCGAACGGTTCAAGGTGTGTTATCCGCGCGGGAATTATGTCGCCCTTTTTATATGTCGAGAGCATATAGTTCAGCGCGTCCTGCTGTGCCGAAACACGGCTTAGGCGGGCAACGGTTTGTCCCTGCTTTGTCAGAATATCGTCCACTTTGAAGCATATCTGTTTGTTGACGCGGCTCAAAACCGCAATGTCTTTAACGCTTCCGTCACGTATGCCTATTGCGGCTTCTTCTCTCGGTATAACGCCTTTAATATCTCCGAGATCCACAATCAGGTTGTGGTCGTTGTCGCACATAACGGCGCGAGCTTCGAGAATTCTGTTGGTCGCTTTTGCCCGTTCAAGTTGAAGCAATGACGGCTTTTCGTCAAGTGCGCTGGTGCCTTCGGGCCTGTAATTGATACTGTTCATTGGTGTTTAACCTCCTTTGTTATCACTTAAAAATATTCAAAGGAGAATTAAAATATACCAAAAAAACGGGGAAACGACGAAACTTCCGCCGTTTCCCCAAAATGCGGCATTATTTGCCGAATCTTTCGAGAAGATATTCGCAGCAGAGGATTTTTTCCATCATGCTGTACTTGTTAAAGAAATAGTGGTTTGCCGCTTCGTAACCGATTGTGGAGTTGTGAATCATAACTCCGTACATCTCCATCGCGGTATCCATTTCCGCATTAAGAAGTTCAACAATACGTTTTCTGTATTCTTCTTTCTTTGCGGGGTCGGTCTCTTCGTCGAACTTGTTTCTTGTAACGTTGTATGCCGTCTGTTGATAGGAACTCTTGAACAGGCAATATGTTCCGGTTGCAACGTCAACAAATTCAGCCAAACGCTTGTTTTCAGCAAGGTCTTTATCCGTTACGGACGCTTTCAGTTCGTCTATGCCTTCCTTGAATCCCTCGGCAACAAGTCGGAGTTGATTTTCAAAAACATCCAGCGGATAGATCGAACGCCATTGGTTTATATCGTCATAGGGAAGTCCCGTCATCGTTGCATAGAGTTTTGTCTGATGCTCAAACAGCGGGTTGGACGGTCCCATGTGCTGCGGACCTTTGTAGAGCGTTCCGATATGGAACGGGAAGTTCTGGAATGCTTTGGAGAACGTTTCTGTCGCCTTATTGATAACGGGCGCCTTATCTCCGAATATGGAAACTATTGCATCCTGCGGGTTTCCGTTTGTCCAATAATACTGGCTTGCAACTTCAAGGTTCATGGACGGGTAGCCGCCGAGAGTCCAACCTATCATAAGACCGTCAACTTTGTTGTCAACAATGCCCTGAATATGCTGTTCCACAAGGTCAACAACAGGCAGATAGGGAACGGTAGAGCATTCCCATGTGTTGTTGAACTGAACTTTTGCAAGCGTCTTTACTCCGTGTTTTCTGCACGTTTTCCAGATATTCTTTGCATTTTCGCCGGGGCCTACAAGCGAAATGGAGTAGTCGATAACTGATGTCTCAACGCCGCCTATCGTCTTTTTAACGCCCTCTTCGCTTGTACACATAACGCGAGCACCCTCGTCGCCGATAGCCTGCGCCATGTCGTCCCACGAATCGAATCTGCCTGTCCAGCCCCAGTTCCACGCGAGAACCTTGATGTCTTTGTTGACTTTTCTTGCCGCTCTTGCAATGATCAGATTGACCTCCGCAAGAACTTCATAAGCTTTTCTTTTACTGCATCTCGGGCAGGGGGTTTCAACAACGTGCGCATAGCAGTTTGTCAGGTTTTCGGATGCGGTTATCGTGAAGAAGCCGCCGAGTTGAGGCGCCGCTTCGCACAGTTGGGTTATAGAATCGGAAAGATATTTCTGAACTTCGGGCGTAGATGTGCAGAGTGTGCCCTCGGGTCCGTTGGAATAACCGAGCAATTCGGGATATTTATCAAAGAAACTCATCGGCATTGCGCGGGGTTCGTTCATGTAAAGGTAAACCTTTATGCCGAACTTCGCGGCTCTTGCGACAAGGCTTTGAAGGCCTTTTATACGCTGCTGCCATTTATCGGAAAGAGAGGGTTCCCACGGAAACTCAACGAGCTTGTAAAGAACGGCGTGTATCCATATACCGTTTATGCCTATTCTGGAATACTCTTTGAGAAGTTCATCGGGGTATGACGAAACGCCGCCTTCAAGCAGAGCGTCTCCGTAAAGTGCGTTATAGGAATATGTATATCTGACATCGAATTGGGTATCTCTGACTATCGTGCCTTCATCAAACGTAAGACCGTCGTTTCTGTCTGCTATGAAAGCGATATATTGAAGACCTTTGTTGACGCCCTCTTCATCGACCGCGGTAACGGTAATGCCGTCTTTTGCAAACGTCACAACATGGCTTTCCTGTTTTTTTGTTTCGTCAGGCTCAATTTTAAGAGTTATAAATTTATCCGTGCCGCAGAGTTTGACGCCCCATTCTTTTTCGGTGTCGTTTACAAAGTTTTCGGCAAAGACGTCAACCGCAGAATTTCCGCTTTCGTTTCTAACGCCCCATGAAGAGTCGAGAACAATCGCCCTGTTTGTGTTGTTCTTCATCTTTCTTTCCGGCTTGCCGTAATCTTTAATAAAGTCAAAATCATTTACGGTTATTTTGTCTCTGTATGCGGCAAAATGCTTTTCCGTCCACGCTTTGAGTTTCTTTGTCTGTTCTTTCTGTTCTTCCGTAAGCGGGGTATATTTGACTTCGGGAACATTCGGCTTTTCCTGCAACTTAACGCCGAGGAAATCGTCCTCTTTAAGCGTAAATGCAAGTTCGTCGCGCGTCATTCCGGCGCATTTGATAAGTTGGTCATAGGGAACGACCTGCCAGTTGTTTCTGATGATGGTTATAAAGCCGCGCTTTGCATATTCGGCGTTATACTTCATAGGAACGTCAAGTCCCATGTCTGCGGCAAGTCCGTTGACGGTCTCAACGTCTGTTCCGAGAACTTCCGCTATCGTTTCGGTTTTGACCATGCCCCAGTTACGCCAGATGAAAAGTTGCTGTCTTGTCGGAAAATACGGATATTCTGCAATGACTTCCGTAGTGTCCGGCAGGGTAAGAATTGACATTTTCATATCCTCCTTAAAGGTATGCCTGTATTAAAATTTTTTATACATAAAAAGACCGAGGTTTCCGCAAGCATAAAGGCTGCATCACCTCAGTCATTCTAACATTAAATAAATTAAAATGCAAGTGTTTTAATACATTGTTAACAAAATATTATTCCATTAAAACTAACATATAAAAATATATCAGTCGTGAGCGCATTTTTTACACGGGTCGTAATGACGTTTTGCGGCTTCGAGACTTGTCGGCGTTGCATTCTTTCCCGCGCAGGATTTCGAAAAATGATATTTTTTGCCGGTCGGCGTGACATATACGGTCTTATCTGTCGTCCGCGCTTCTTTTTCGGTTTGTATAACTTCGTTTTCCGTTGTGTTTTCTGTTGTTGATAACTCTGTTTCGGGCGTTTTTGTCGGTTCGGTCTCACGTTTAGTTACTTTTATTTTGATTTCGGGTGTTTTAACACTTTTGTCGGCGGTTTCAAACCAAATATGCGCAGTGCCTGTTCCGATTGCTTCAATTCTGAATTTAAAAGTGTCCGACCCATCATAAGTTTTTTCGACAACGGTCGCAACAGCGGGATTATCGGAATATGCGATAACGGTTGCTTCATCAAGGATTCCTTTTGCGGTAACAGAAAGATAAATCTCTTCCGATTTTTCGCCTGCCGTCAATTCAAAACCTGAATATTCCTCTCTGAAATCCAATTTTGTTATTGCGTTTTTAGATTCGGGTTCGCAAGCACATAAAAATATAGTAAAAACAAGTATAACAGACAGAGTTGAAATGAGTTTTCTCATTTCAAACATCTCCTTTTTTTCTGAATATTGATTCACTTCAAAATCTGTTGACAAAATTATACATCAAAAGACACTTTTTGTCAACGTTTTATGTGCAAAAAATGCGTTTATGCAAAAAATATTCCAAAAAGGTATTGAAAACGAATAAAATATGTGCTATAATGTATTCTACGATGATGCGGTATTCTAGTCGGTTTTTGCAACGACCAGGGTGGGGCTAAAAATCCACCGAAGGGCATATCTGTGAAACTTCTGGTGCTTGCTTCTTACGCCCAGTCTGGGGTGGGTGCTGGATGGGGGACGCGAGAGCGTCCTATGGCTTACGGGCAACCGTAATGGCATACGATCCTGTTCCGTTTGCCGTGGAGACCCGAACTTGTGCCTTATTGCGTGGTACGACTCGGGATAAAACCTGCAAGGCGGTGTAACGCCTGTTCCGAAGGGACTTTGCAAAAACATTTTTTTGAAATGGGGATTACGCTGTGTGCAGCCGTAGCCTGTCTTGAGTGGGTGCGGTGAATGTTCGATCAGAAGCAAACTGCGGCAGCAGACTTGCTTTATTGCGGATTGAAACCGTTCTTGCAAAAGAGACTAAGCGTTGACTTAAACCGTTGAGGAAATCTCCTAGACCGTATACGCTCAAAGGATTGCAGTATGTACTGAGTGGCGATCAAGTTAAAATCGCAGTGATGCGGTTTTCGTGGGCTTTAAAGGGAAACCGCCCGTATGGCGACAGCGGGTAGAACATGGGGAAACCTACTTGACCTAAGACATAAGATTAACTTTGGGCGTTATCATCGTATATTTTTTTGATTAAATAACACCCGAATAATTACAGGAGAAACAAAATGAAGGAAGATGTCTCTTCGGATATAGACCGAAGTAACAAGTCCGAATCAGAGGAAAACGAGGACAAAAAAAATAAAGACGCCCAGCCGCAGGAGCAGAAAAAGCAGAAAAAAGACAGTCTTTTCAATTGGAAATGGACGGCAAGGATATTTCTTTTAACTTTTTCGATATCAATAGGGCTTTCGCTTTTTTCCGAATCGGTTTCGGAAGAACTGCCTGTATGGGTCGCATTTATTATTCTTTTCGTTTTCATTTTTATAGGTATTCTTTTCGATATTATAGGAACGGCTGTTATGTCCGCCGATCCGAAGAGCCTGAACTCAATGTGCACCAGACAGGTTAAAGGCGCGAAAAAGGCGCTTAAATGGGCACAGAGCGCAGATACCGTCGCTAACTTCTGCAACGACGTAATGGGCGATATTTCAAGCGTATTGAGCGGTTCCGTCGGCAGTGTTATAGCGATAGGGCTTGCAGATACTTTCAATTTCAGCAAACTTATATCCGCAGTTGTTGTAACAGCATTGACATCGGCAATCACGGTTGCCGGAAAATCTTTCGGCAAAAACTTCGCAATGAAAAAAGCGAATGACATAATTTTCTTTTTCGCAAGACTTTTAAGCGTCTTCGGCGAGGGAAAAAGTAAGAAAAAGAAGAAATAATGCGTCTTGATATTTTTATTTCCTCGGAAATGAGGTTTTGCAGTCGCGAAAAAGCCCGATATTATATTAAAAACGGAGATGTTTCCGTCAACGGAACGGTTATAGAAAAACCGTCATACGATGTTTCCGAAAAAGACGGTGTGGAAATAAGAGACAGTATCGGTTTCGTAGGTAAAGGCGGGCTTAAACTTAAAAAAGCAATCGAATCGTTCAGGTTGAACTTTTTTGATAAAACAGTGCTTGACGTTGGGGCTTCCACGGGTGGTTTTACGGACTGTGCGCTCCAAAACGGTGCAAAAAAAGTATACGCCGTCGATGTAGGGCACGGACAACTCGACCCAAAGTTGGCAAGCAACGACCGAGTTGTAAATTTCGAGGGACGCAATATCCTTGATATTTCTCCCGAAAACATTGATAAAACGGATATTGTTGTTTCCGATGTTTCATTTGTTTCGATAAAAAAGATACTTTCCCATATATCGAACTTTATTGATGAATACGGGCAAATAATATGCCTTGTAAAGCCGCAGTTTGAGGTCGGAAAGAAAAGACTCAAAAACGGAGTCGTATCCGACGAAAAGACACACGTTGAGGTCGTTTCGGATATTCTTGACTACGCAGAAAGTCTCGGGCTGACCGTTTCCGGGTTGGATTTTTCCCCGATAAAAGGCGGCGAGGGCAATATCGAATTTCTTTTGTATCTCACAAAAAACAGTGCGTTGAAAACAACAACAGATATAAAAACAACGGTACGAAAAGCACACGAAACGTTAAAAGGGCGGTGATCGCTTGAAAGTTCATATAGTAACAAACACGCAAAAGGACAAAGACCGTTCTGTCACCGAAGCCATAGTACGCGAACTGCTCGACCTCGGTGTCGAAGTGAGTTCGGATGTACCGTCTGTTGCAGACGCCTTTCAATCGGTTAACTTTCGTGAAACCGCGGAGGGAATCGAGACTTGCGACATCGTTTTGAGTGTCGGAGGAGACGGAACGATTTTGCGCGCCGCAAAAAAAGCGTCCGAAGAAGAGAAACCAATTCTCGGTGTAAACATGGGAAAAGTCGGTTTCCTTGCGGAAGTTGAGCCTGTTGAAGTAACGCTGCTGAACAAACTTGTTGAGGGTAAATATACGGTTGACGAGCGAATGATGCTTGATTGCAAGGTCGTAAGAAACGGAAATGTTTGTTTTTCCTGTTCGGCATTGAACGATGTTGTTGTAAGCCACGGTGCCGTCAGCAGAACCGTGGGAATCAAAGTGGATTCCGATGTCGGTTTTATAAGCGAATATTCCGCGGACGGAATAGTTTTTTCGACTCCGACAGGCTCTACCGGATATTCCATATCGGCGGGCGGTCCTGCCGTAGACCCGAAAATGCAGGCGATAATTCAAACTCCGATATGCGCGCATTCTCTGCACAGCAGACCGATACTTTTCGATGCGGGAACGAAATTGTTCGCGGAGGTTTCCGTGTTTAACGGCGAACCGTATCTGACCGCCGACGGATATGAAAATTTCAGACTTGCCGACGGCGATATTGTTCAGGTCGAACGCTCAAAAAAGACAACAAAAATCATAAGATTGAAAGATATGTCATTTTACGAAATACTTAACAGGAAGTTGGGGTAAAGAATATGAAACTGAAAAGCAGACGACACGCGAAGATTTTGGAAATCATAAACGATAATAATATTGAAACGCAGGACGAACTGACGCTTTTTCTGAACGCTGCGGGATTCAAGGCAACGCAGGCGACCGTTTCCAGAGACATCAAAGAACTGCATTTGGTCAAAATTCTTACAAAAGACAACGTGTACAGATATGAACAGCGCGATAAAGCGGTTTCGGGAGGAAGCGTTTTGAGCGCAAAATCTCAGGCGGTCATGCGTGAGGGTATTATGAACGTTCGCGTGGCTCAGAACATCGTCGTTGTTAAATGCTATACCGGTATGGCACAGGCTGTCTGCGCTTCGATAGACGCTCTTGACAGAACAAACATTGTCGGTTCTCTTGCGGGCGACGATACCATTTTTCTTGTTGCCACGGACAACGACAGGGCGCTTGATATCGTTTCGGAAATAAATGCGATAACAGCGGGCTGATAAGGCAATGATTTCACGATTGCATATTGAAAATATCGCCGTTATTGAAAACGCCGATATTGATTTTCGCAATGGTTTTATCGCATTGACGGGCGAAACCGGCGCGGGAAAATCCATTTTGATAGACAGCATCAACATCCTTCTTGGCAACAGGGCGTCAAGAGATTTGGTGCGGACGGGCTGTTCAAAGGCTTTTGTCAGCGCGGAATTCGATAATGTTGCCGGACTAGAAAAACTGTTTTCGGAATACGGCGTTCCCGACGAGGTCAACGGAAGCATTTTTCTCTCGAGAGAACTCTCTTTCGAGGGCAAAAGCGTTGCAAGAATAAATTCAAGACCTGTTCCCGCTTCCGTTTTGAAAGAGTTCGGAAAAAGACTTATAACCATTCACGGACAGCAGGATAACGGAACATTGCTGGACACTTCAACGCATCTGTCTTTTCTTGACTCGTATGCGAAAAACGGCAATAAACTCAACGAATACAGAACCTCATACAGAAAGTTTCGCTCGATAAAAAAAGAAATAGACAAACTGACGCTTGATGACGACGAAAAAGCGCGCAGGGTTGATACGCTGTCCTATCAGATAAACGAAATTGAAGCGGCTGAACCCGTTGAGGGCGAGGACGAAGACCTTGCGGACAGAAAAAAAGTCCTTTCGGGCGCGGAGAAGATAATAGAAAGCCTTTCTGCGGCACGAACGATTCTTTCTGACGGAGAATATAACGTTTCCGAAATGTTTTCGCAGGCAGTGACAAATCTTGAATCCGTCTCTGAATTTTCCGATGAACTTGAAGATTTTGCTTCGCGTTCGGAGAATGTTTTGGCAGAAATAGATTCACTTGCGGACGACGTAAGAACGCTTGCGGACAGATTCGACTTCAACCCGAGAGAACTTGACGAAATTGAAGACCGTCTCGGTGTTATAAATTCGCTTAAAAGAAAATACGGCAGAACAATAGGTGAGATAAACTCATATCTTGCCGACGCAAAAGCTCAGCTTGCCCAAATCGAATACTCCGATGAAGCAATATTAAAACTTGACGCGGAACTTGCAAAAGCACATGATGAACTTGTTGAAAATGCTCAGATATTGACCGATTCAAGAAGAAAAGCGGCGGAAGAAGTAAAAAGGGAAGTAACTAAGGAACTTTCCGAGCTTGAAATGCCGAAAGTTCGGGTCGAAGTTCGAATTGATAAAAAGAAGTATTCCTTTGACGGAGCCGACGACGTTGAGTTTTTGATAAGCACAAATGTCGGTGAAAATGTCAAGCCTCTTTCATCGGTCGCTTCGGGCGGCGAATTGAGCCGCATAATGCTTGCGTTGAGAAAAATCCTGTCTTCGCCCGAGAAAAATGAAACGCTTATATTTGACGAGATAGATACGGGCGTCAGCGGCAAAGCTTCCGTGCGCATCGCGCAAAAAATGAAACAGATGTCGAAAACGGCACAGGTTATAACGGTCACGCACCTTGCGCAGATCGCGGCGTACGCGGACGAACATCTTAAAATCGAGAAGAAAGATAACGGTCAAAGAACGTTCACGACGGTTACCGAACTCGATGAAGAGGGTAGGATTGAAGAACTTGCGCGACTGCTCGGCGGGGATATTGCTTCATCTGCTGTCGAAACAGCGAAAGATATGCTTGTTTCTGCGAAAAAATTCAATTGAATTATCAAAAGTACAAGACGGCTCGTTTTTACGAGCCGTCTTTAAAATTTGCGTTACTTAGTAAGAGATTTTAACTAAACATAACCGTATCCTAATGTTTTACAACAAGAAACTAATATACTATATAGAAAAAATAACGGAAAGTCAGCTGTTAAGATTAATAATAAACAAAAAACATATTATATAACGGATCTTTTCCTATATACAAGGGGAGTAAGTCCCGTCTCTTTTTTGAAAACGCGGCAGAAATAACTCGGGTCGTTGAATCCGACATCTGCGGATATCTGTGCAACAGTCAAATCTTTATCTTTAAGTTGTCGTTTTGCTTCCGTTATTCGCTTGTCCAATATATATTTCCCGACGCTGACACCCTGTGCCCGCGTGAAGAGGTGCGAAAGATAGTATTTATTTGTAAAACAGGCTTCCGCGATGGTATCAAGCGTTATTTCATTGCGGAAATTTTCGTCAATAAATTTCAGGGCGATCTCCATCGTCTTTCCGGAAGAGAGCAATTCAGCGGCGTTTTCAGTTTTATTGATAAGTCTGAATATGTACATAAGAAGCGTTCGGGAAATATTTTGTGCTATCTCCATGTAGAAACGTTCTTTTTTATCAAACTCGTTGATTAGAGTCGAAAAATAACGATAAAAGATATCGTACATATCTCCCGAAGGAAATACATATCCGTATGAGGGCGGCAGCAGCCAGTTCGGAGGCAGATCGGTTATTTCCAATTTGTCATACGCAACAAAAAGTATCTCCATTGGGTCCGTCTCATTGCTTTTTTCAAAGTGCATAACATCGGCATTGTACACAAGAAGGTCTCCGCGTTTAACATCGTAGACTTCATCTTCTATCGCCACGGTTCCTTTGCCGTCTGATACAAAAATTATCTCCAAAAACTTATGATCATGCGGAACTTCACGCCAACCGCCGTGTTTGTCCAGAAGCCCCACATACAAAAGTCGGGGCTTTAATTTAAACGAATAGTGCTTTTCCAACAAATAATGCTGTCTTTCTTCGCTGTTGTATCTGTGCACAACTTCCATAAAAGCCGACCTCCATGTCAATAAACCGCCATTGTTTTGGTACTTAAAGATTCGGGAAATAATCGCATACTAACTAATTATTCTTATTATATCAATAAAATAAGAAAAAGTCAACTGAAAAATAGGATTTTCTTGCGATGCAAATATGGCAATTAAATGTATTGCGCATTTTGTGCAAAACTGATAGAATGTAATCGAACAGAGGAACAAAACTGTTGATAATGATACCGGAAAGAGAGTGACATAATATGGGTGACATTATCTTAAAGATGACCGGAATAGACAAGAGGTTCTCGGGCGTTCACGCTTTGAACAACGTTGACTTCGAACTGCGTTCCGGAGAAGTTCACGCTCTTATGGGAGAGAACGGCGCAGGAAAATCGACATTGATGAAGGTTCTGTGCGGTATCCATTCCAGAGACGCCGGTGAGATAGAGTATTTCGGCAAGCCTGTTAATTTCTCAAACATTGCGGAGTCTCAGGCGGCGGGAATCAGTATCATTCACCAGGAACTCAATATGATGAACCATCTCACGGTCGCGCAGAATATATATATCGGACGCGAACCGAAAAAAGCAGGGGTCTATATTGATGACCGAAAGATGGAGCAGGATGCAAGAAACCTTTTCAAAAGAATCGGAATACACATCAATCCATCGGTTAAACTCGGAACTTTGACAGTAGGAAAACAGCAGATGGTCGAAATTGCAAAAGCAATTTCTCACGATTCAAAACTGCTTATTCTTGACGAGCCGACGGCGGCACTCACACAACCCGAAGTTGAAGAGTTGTTCAGAATAATGAATGACCTTCGCGACAAGGGCATCGGAATGATTTATATCTCACACCGAATGGATGAGATAAATAGAATTTCCGACAGGGTAACGGTTATGAGAGACGGCGAATACGTCGGAACCCTTATAACGAAGGACACGACAAAAGATGAGATCGTCAAAATGATGGTCGGCAGAGTTGTTTATACCGAGCCTAAAACGAAAAGCAACGTTCCGGACGACGCTCCGACGGTGCTTGAAGTTCGGAATATGCGAAGCGGCAATATGGTTAAAGACGTCAGCTTTAAGCTTCGCAAAGGCGAGATCCTAGGGTTTGCCGGACTGATGGGCGCAGGACGCACTGAACTTGCAAGAGCCATTTACGGAGCGGACGAATTTGATTCCGGCGAAGTTTTAATCAACGGCAAAAAAGTTAAGATAAGAACCCCCGAATCCGCAGTAAAACACGGCATCTGCTATCTTTCGGAGGACAGAAAACAATACGGCTTGCTTCTTATAAAATCAGTTGCAGAGAACTCGGTTCTTGCTTCTCTTGACGATTACATCAAGTTCGGTTGGATAAACGACGCAAAGGCAAAGAAATCGGCGGAAGAGGTCAACAAAAAACTGAGAACAAAAACACCGTCAATGGATCAACTTCTGAAAAATCTTTCCGGAGGTAACCAGCAGAAAGTTATCGTGGCGCGCTGGCTTCTTAAAAATTCGGACATATTCATCTTTGACGAACCGACAAGAGGTATCGACGTCGGTGCAAAGAGTGAAATGTACGAGTTAATGGAAGAACTTGCCGCACAGGGGAAATCCATAATAATGATTTCCTCGGAACTTTCCGAAATTCAGAGACTTTCCGACAGAGTTATCGTTATGTGTGAGGGCAGGGTAACCGCAGATTTGAGCATTGACGACGGTCTCACGCAGGAAGAGATTATGAAATACGCAACGATGCGGAATTAAGCAAATTAAATCAACAAACCACCAAGATCACGGGAGGTTACATAAATGGATAACGAAAACGTAAAAATCTTCGCATCACGCAGAATGCGCAGATCGGTAAAAAACTTCGGCAGAAACATAAAAACAAAAGGTATGCAGAATATGATAATCTTGATTGCACTTGTTGTTCTCATATTCGTATTCTACCTGCTTAACCCGAATTTCCTTAACAGATACAATATTGTAAGTATGGCGCAGAGCCTTGCACCTTATGCCATCTTGGCGCTCGGTGTTACATTTGTCATCGCAACCGGCGGCATCGACCTTTCGATAGGTACCGTATGTATCGCATCCTCGGTAGTTGCCGGCCACCTTTACACAAAACAGATAATTCCGCTTTGGGCGACTATACCGGTAATGATACTTATCGGCGCGCTGTTCGGAATTATCAACGGTTTCCTTGTTGCGAAACTGAAAATTCCCGCATTCATCGCAACTCTCGGCACAATGATGCTTTCAAGAGGTTTGAGCGCAATTATAGTTGCAGTTCCGAACATCTTCTATCCCACCGGCAGTTGGTTTAATGAGGTATTCTCGAACTACAAATCTTTCCCGGTAGGTCTTATCTGGATTGTAGGATTCATGCTTGTCTGCATGTATCTTATGTACAAGAACAAAGTCGGCAGATACATTCTTTCGATAGGCAGTAACGAAGAGGCAACAAGACTTTCCGGTATCAACACCAACAAATACAAGATGCTTGCATACATAATCGGCGGTATCGGCGCAGGTATAGCGGCAATCTTCTGGTCCGCATCGTTCACAACTGTTGCGGCCGCGACCGGTAACGGTTATGAACTTGACGCAATCGCAGGCGTATACATCGGCGGAACAAGCGCGGCAGGCGGTGTAGCTTCCGTCTCCGGCTCCGTAATCGGCAGCATAATGCTTGTTGTTATCAGAAGCGGACTTAACTTCGTTCTTGCAAAGTTCCATGTAAACGTAAACGCAACTTATGTTACATACGTTCTTACCGGTATCATCGTTGTAATCGCGGTTCTTATGGATATAATTAAGAATAAGAGAGCAGCGAAAGTCAAAATTCTCACACCTGCACAGAAACTTAAAAGAAACTACATTGAAAACAAAGATCATCTCGAATACAGACTTGACGAAGTTCTGTCGAACAAAGCTCTTCCCGAATCCGAAAGAACGGCTCAGTCCGCAGAAATCCGCAAGCAGATAGAGACGGCAAAAGTCGAGTATAAACTCGAACTTGATAAAATTAAGCAGCAAAAAGCTTAAATATATTAACAATGCCCGAAAGGGTCAAATTTCAAGGAGGACATTCTCATGAAAAAGTTCAGAAAGACGTTTTTACCGCTTCTTTGCGTATTGGCGTTGACAGTTGCTCTCCTCGCAGGTTGCGGCGGCGACACAAGCAACACTACCAAAGATAACGGAAAAACAACCGTTAACAAGACCATTGCCGTTGTTGCAAAAGGCGAATCCCACGCATTCTGGCAGTCGGTTAAAGCCGGTGCCGTAGACGCAGGCAAAAAGTACGGTTACGAAGTTACTTTCCAGGGCCCCGCAAGTGAGTCCGCGAAAGACCTTCCGTCTCAGATGGAAATGGTAAGTACCGCTCTTAACAACAATCCCGCAGGTCTCGTTCTCGGAACGATAGGCGAAGGATTTGTTGACAGCCTCAAACACGCATTCACGCAGAAGATCCCCGTTGTTCAGTTTGACAGCGGCATCTGGGCAAAAGACATTGAGTCTCTTGATTCCGCAAAACAGAACCCGATAGTTTCCTCCGTTGCAACGAGCAACAGACTTGCTGCGGGTCTTGCAGCAGAGAAATTCTTTGAGGCAATCAAAGCCGATATCGCTGCTTCCGACGGAACTTATGTTGTAGGTATCATTCAGCACGACGAAACCCAGACCGGTATTGACCGCGCGGGCGGATTTGAAGAGAAATTCAAGGCTCTCGCTGACGCTGATTCCACAACCGCAGGTAAGTACACCATCGAAAAAGAAGTTAAACCCGGTGATGCTGATCAGGCTTACAAGGCAGCTCTCGAGGCTCTTTTCGAAAAGGGCGTTAAGGCTATCTTCATGAGCAACGAAGGCGTTGTTAAACAGGTTTACGACGCAATCGGCGCAGCAGGCTCCAAGTACGACAACATAGTATTCTGCGGATTTGACGCAGGATCCAAGCAGATCGAATGGATGAAGAAGACCACCGGTCCGAAGCTTATCGGCGCGGTTGCTCAGGACTCCTATCAGATCGGTTACCAGGCTGTTGAACAGGCGATCTTTGCGGCAGAAGGCAAAACCGTTACCGCAAAAGTTGATATCGCAGGCGCTTGGTGGGATGCTTCCAATGTTGACGAGATGATCAAAAACAACCTCGTTTACGAAGGCTGATATCCTCGCAAAACAACAATAGTTGGCATATAGGTCGAACCTGCCACACGCACACTTTCGTGTGGTGTGGCAGGTTCTGCTCTTTTTCAGAACAGATTTGTTCAAATGTCCTTAGAACTTGAAGTATGAAAGGTGATTATTATGTTATATCCAAAGATAGGAATAAGACCCGCGATCGACGGTCGCTGGGGCGGCGTTCGCGAAAATCTTGAAAACCAAACCATGGCTATGGCGCACAGCGCGGCAAAGCTTATCTCGGACACCCTTCGTTATCCGGACGGAACTCCCGTTCAGTGCGTTGTCGGTTGCACGACGATAGGCGGAGGAGCCGAAGCGGCTCGCGTTGCGGATCAGTTTGCGACGGAAAACGTCGTTGCAACGCTTACGGTTACGCCCTGCTGGTGCTACGGAACGGAAACATTCGATATGGATCCGAACACGATTAAGGCTGTTTGGGGCTTTAACGGAACCGAAAGACCCGGCGCGGTTTATCTTGCGGCGGTTCTCGCGGCTCACGCGCAGCGCGGTCTTCCCGCGTTTTCAATCTACGGTCACGATGTACAGGATAAAGACGATACCTCCGTTCCCGCGGATGTTGCCGAAAAAATCCTTCGCTTTGCAAGATGCGCCGTAGTTGTCGGCTGGATGAAAAACAAAGCGTATGTCAACGTCGGAGCGATCGCGATGGGTATCGCGGGCAGCTTCTGCGACGCATCCGTTCTTCAAAAATACTTCGGTATCAGAGCGGAATGGGTTGACGAGGTAGAGATTCTTCGCAGAATCAGCGTCGGCATTTACGATAAAGATGAATACGAGAAAGCTCTCGCGTGGGTAAAAGCGAATTGCAGGGAAGGCTTTGACAAGAACGCTTCCAAAAACTTCCCCGAAGTCATCACGAAGTCAAAAATCGTTCCTGCCGATAAGGACTGGGAATTTATCGTTAAGATGACGATAATCATGCGCGATATTCTTTACGGAAACACAAAACTTGACGATCTCGGCTGGCACGAAGAAGCGCTCGGCAGAAATGCCGTAGCAGGCGGCTTCCAGGGTCAGAGACAGTGGACGGACTGGCTTCCGAACGCAGACTTCACCGAGGCTATAATGGCATCGACGTTCGACTGGAACGGAAGAAAGGCGCCGACGCCGTTCGCAACCGAAAACGATACCTGCAACGGCATTGCGATGATGCTCGGCACGCTTGTCAGCCACTCTGCGCCGTGCTTCCACGACGTGCGCACTTATTGGAGCCCCGAGGCTTGTGAACGCGTAACGGGACACAGACCCGACGGCGTTGCCGCCAACGGATTTATCCACCTTATTAACTCCGGAGCAACCGCGCTTGACGGAAGCGGCGCTTCGAAAGACGCGAACGGCAAAAACTGCATGAAGCCTTTCTGGGAAATGACGGACAAAGATGTTTCCGCTTGTCTTGAAGCAACAGACTGGTGCAGAGCCGACTATGAATATTTCCGCGGCGGCGGATTCTCCAGCCATTTCCGTTGCAAGGCGGAAATGCCCGTAACGATGCTTCGATTCAACATCATCGAAGGTATCGGTCCCGTATTGCAGATTGCGGAAGGTTACACCTCCGGCCTTCCCGATGAAATACACAACGTCATCGACAAGAGAACAGACCCGACTTGGCCGACGACATGGTTCTGTCCGAGACTTACAGGCAAGGGCGCATTCACCGACGTTTACAGCGTAATGGCAAACTGGGGCGCTAACCACGGCGTAACGGTTTACGGTCACGTCGGAGCGGATCTTATCACGCTTGCATCCATGCTTCGCATTCCCGTCAATATGCATAACGTTCCCGAAGATCAGATATACCGTCCGCATTCTTGGGCGGCGTTCGGAACTGATGACAGACAGGCTGCGGACTACGCGGCGTGCAAACAGTACGGTCCTTTGTACAGATAACAGGGGAGGACTGACTGATGCTGAAAGGCTTATCACCGCTTTTGACGCCTGAATTACTGAAAATCCTCAGCGAAATGGGACACGGAGATGAAATCGTGCTTGCGGACGGAAACTTTCCGTCGGATTCTATCGGAAAAAGAGTTGTCAGGCTCGACGCTCATACGGGTACTGACGTTCTGAATGCGATAATGTCCGTCTTTCCGCTTGATACGTATTCCGACCCGAATGCAATGCTGATGGAAGTTGTTCCCGGAGACAAAGTCGAGACTCCTATATGGGACGAATACTCCCGAATACTGACGGCTTCCGAGGGCGACAAGGTCAAAATGGGGCATATCGAGAGGTTTGCCTTCTATGACCGCGCAGAAAAGGCATACGCCGTTATCGCAACGGGCGAAACCGCGCTTTATGCTAATCTGATACTCAAAAAAGGCGTTATAATCCCGAAATAATCGGACAGAACAGAGATCCCCGACGGAAAAACCGTCGGGGGATTTCTTTATTAAAAGAAATATTGCCGTATATAACGGTCAAAAATTTACGCGCCGCGTTGTCGGATTTGATTTCTTTCAAACTTCAACAATTTATCATATTTAGCCCTTGACAAACACCGTTAAAAATGATATAATGATTGAGCACTTCGGGGTGTAGCGCAGATGGTAGCGTGCTTGGTTCGGGACCAAGAGGTCGTGGGTTCGAATCCCGTCACTCCGACCATATCGAGTATTCATAAGGTTCTGCTTGTGAATACTCTTTTTTTATTTTAATAAGGTTTTATACGGAGCAGGCGGGACCTGCTCTTTTTTAGGTGCTGATGATGTTTTTTGTATTCAGCGCGAGTCTGTTTGCGGAAAAAATGTTAATTCTCGTTAAAGGCTATTGACAAGAGCGGCTGTAACAATTATAGTTACAACAGAAGTTGTAATAATTTTAATTACAGTTAAAAAGGGAGGATATCGAATGAAAAGGTTGTTTATATTTTTTGTTGTTCTGCCTGTTTTTCTTCTGTCTTCGTGCGTGATACCGTCCCGTCAGGAGAAAACGGAGAGTGCGAAAAACACGGAGGCGTCCGTTGGGGCGACCGAAAAGGAAAAGGGTATGTATAAAAAGATATCGGCAAAGGAAGCTTATGATATGATGTCAGCCGGCGGCGTTACCGTTGTGGATGTGCGCACGAAGGCGGAATACGATGAGGGGCATATCAAAGGCGCCGTTCTTGTCCCGAATGAAACAATAGTCAATAATGCTCCGTCGGAACTGCCGGACAAACAAGCCGTCTTGCTTGTTTACTGTCGAAGCGGACGGAGAAGCCATGACGCTGCGAATAAACTTTTGACGTTGGGTTATGAAAATGTTTATGATTTCGGCGGAATAATCGACTGGCCGTATGAAAAGGTTAGGGATTGAGGAGAAGAAATACTTATGAACAGTTCATTCAGTATTGCGGTTCACGCGCTTGTTTATCTCAATCACATGGGAAGAGTTCTCAACCGCGAAGAGCTTGCGCAGAACGTATGCACCAATCCCGTTCTTGTGAGAAAGGTTATGTCCAAGCTGAAAAAGGCGGGCATTGTGACCACAAAGGGCGGGAAATCCGGTGGTTATGCCTTTGTCTCAGACGCCGAAACACTTACTTTGGAAACAATAGCCGAGGCGATCGACGCGCATTTTGTCGGTTCTCCGTGGCGCAGCGGGGATATGGATAAGGAGTGTCTTATTTCGTCGGGAATGGGCTCGGTGATGGAGAACATCTGCGCCCAGCTTGACGAGCATTGCAGAAAAAGTCTGCGCGGTATCACCGTGGCCGATATTGACAGAAAAATACTGAAACACGGAAAGGAGCCGTCGATAGATGAAAAAGCGTAACGGGAAAATTATATTTTTTCTTCTTTATATTGCGTTCGCCGTTCTCGGCGCCGTCGGAGGATTTTTGCTTTACCGCTTTGTCGGATGCGGGTCGGGAGGCTGTTCCATAACGGGAAACCCGTATTTCAGCACTGTTATCGGCGCTGTTTTCGGACTTCTTGTCGGAATACTTATCCTTCCGTCAAAAGCCTTCTCGACCGATGACAAAAAGAACGGGGATGCCGATGGAAATACCCCCTGAAAACAACGGGAATACGCATCTTTCGGAGGAAACGGCATGAAACACTTATCAAAATTTTGTATACTGTTGCTTTCCGCTTCTCTTTTTTTATCGGGTTGCGGTATGAATTCAACTGACAATAAAAAAAATGCGGAGATTGAGCGTATGGATTTTTCGAATGAACGTGAAAATGTGATTTATCTCGCCGGTGTACGCATAGTTTTCACCGATGAGCGCGGAGAAGAACACG